>Ga0268263_1000609_pt1 | contig 49004 bp, 44 predicted proteins | sample Biomet5_FD_190358 | JGI IMG/M metagenome (GOLD analysis project Ga0268263, IMG submission 190358) | Microbial communities from bioreactor (seeded with sewage sludge) at LBNL, California, USA - Biofuel metagenome 5 (SPAdes) (version 4) | ecosystem: Engineered > Bioreactor > Anaerobic >... | reverse complement strand
GTGGCGAAGACGTATGGGGGGAGACGCTCCATACGCGCGAACTTTTTCATGCCCAGGACTCCTTTTGAGGGGGGCTTGATAATGCCGAGGGACGAGCATATCCGGGGGGCCGGGGCTCTGTAAAGGGCGGGGAGGCAAAAGCGGTGGCAGTGCATCGTTTTTTTTCTTGACCAGCCCTGTCCGGTGAGTTTATGAAGTTTTTTTGCGGAGAGGTGGCCGAGCTGGCCGAAGGCGCTCGCCTGCTAAGCGGGTAACGGGGGTAAACCCTGTTCGAGGGTTCGAATCCCTCCCTCTCCGCCAGATATTTAGAATTATTAAGAAAAGCCGTCTAAAATTGGGCGGCTTTTCGCTTTTTTCGACCTGCCTTGCGAGTAGCGAATCCCGCGTCGACCTAGTTGTCGACCTACCCTTCCCTCGAAAATAATTTCACCCCCCGCTAAACCACGCCCCTATCTTCATCCTACTCGGTCCCATCGCCCAACCCTACTCGGCCCCATCGCCCACACGATGGAAGAGCCGATCATCACGCGGGTTCCGAGTTGACCTATTTGCCCGAAATTCAAACTGACGACGCATCCACTTTTTGACAGGGACCACCCCAATGCCACATAATGGTATTTGGGTTTACAGGGGGCATTCAGGACGAAACCCTGGTCACAGCTCTGGGGTTTAGAAATAATTGTACTCCGATTGTAAAAATCCCGTTGCAAGGGCAATCAGTCAACCAGCAAAGAATCATTATGCATATTGGATCTGGCAACTCAAATGAAACCCCTTCCCCCTAATTCTTCATGGTTAAACGATTGGACAAGCAACGTCCCCAACAATCAGCTGTATGACTTCGCCAATGAATTGATCGAAATATTTCAAAAATTCTGGGAAAAATTAGAAATAAGTGCCAAATCGAAGACGACGCAATATCGCTATTCATCTGGACTTCACGCTCTAGGTGGACATCTTATTGACATAGCAGCACATGAAGAATCTACGATTTCAACTACAAAGAAATTCGTGCTAGATAATATTTCTAAAGTCGGCGGCCCGTTGATTTTTCACGATGAACTTGTTTGGCAGAACGAATTGGATGTAATGTGCAAAAAACTTTTTAAATATTTAGAGCAAAACACTGTATAAATAGTTTTACGTTTCGTTGGAACAGTGTTTTTAGGAGAAATTGATGATCGGCATAGTCATAGACTTTGAAACAAATGGATTTTCTGGTTCCTCTGTTCTTTCTGCGGCTGCTATAAAAATTTTCGCAGACTGGAACACTGGGACAGTAGAAAAAATTCAAACATTCACAAGACATTATCATCCAATTGAGAAATGGAACTGTTATGCTCAAGCCGTCAACAAACTATCACCTTCAAAAATAGATGCCCTTAGAAATGGAGCTACCTATCCAATAAATTTCCGCGATGACCCTTCGCTACATGAATTTGCAAATGATGCGACATTTGCGGTAGCTCATAACGCAAATTTCGACAGTCGGTTTATCAGCCTAAATGTCCAATGGATATGTACAATGAAACATTGCGGAGGGAAGTTAGCAGACGCAGCCTACTCCCGTGGGATCGTAGTTGACGAATCGTCACTTCATCAGGCTCTTTACGACACAGAACTTTGCCTTGCACTGTTTGAATATTTACTAAGAAACAATGAAATCAACAGACCCACGCTGGAGCAAGCCACTCAGAAATGAAATAGACTTCAAACACTGCAGGCACAACAAACCAATAGATTCAGATTCAATCAAATTTCATCTTGCCGACTCAAAATACGACAACCTTCATCAACTAGACGCACAAATTCGTTAGCATCAGAAAAATAATTTTTAAACGCAGCTCGAACGTCTTCACTTGTATCGGCTTTAACCAAGACAACATCCTTTCCAGGGTTATCTCTTTCCAATTCAAACAATGCTTTAAGTGCGCTCGAAGCATCTCGAAAAGTTTTCACCTCTAGCTTATTGTCTTCAGAAATCATCAATATAGTATTTCTATTTAAAGAAATATTCCCTTTGACTGCACTTAAGCCACGAAGCATAGACATTAATCCTATCTCTGTATCTAAGCTCAAAAATTGAGCCACCAAGACATCTTCAGGGATGTCCGGACAACAAGAATTCATTCCTTCTGCTGTTCGAGCAAGGATTTCACTCGCCAGTAGCATTGCCTTTTCATAACGCTTATCTCCCCTCTGAAATTTTGGCTGACTTTCTGTTATAAATCCAATAACTTCAACGCATGTTGCCCAAGCATGCTGGACAAAAGTTCGATATTGTATCTCAACAAGTAGGCCTTTATACTTTTTACCGGATTCAGAATTTACATCATACTCATAAACATCATGTATTCCACGATACCCAGTATCCTTAGGAGATCGAATATAATCATACTTATCTACTTCATTTTTCAATTTATGCTTAAAATTTGCAGCATGAAACTCAGCTCTAAACCTATACAGCTCCTCAACACTATTAAATATCAAGCGACAGCCCGCGACGTCATCCATTCGGGCCAAATTCATTTTTTCAAACCTTTTAAGCTTGTCAAAAATTGTCAGCTTCCGCTTATGGCGCTGAGCAACAATTATATTTTTTTGCCGAGTCCTACTTCTAAGAATTGACTGGAATGTATTCAGAACAAATCTATGGGCAGCACGCCACACATCAATAACACGCAAGTCTTCCGCTGTAGCGATGTTATTACGGACATTATCACCTGCGAGAGCCACTTTCTTTTTGGAGCCACCTGGAAATGAGCTGCTGTCAGTATTGCTCAAAATACATCACTCCCATCAATAAAAACAATAAATACAAACCATCTAATATCCAACACCAAACAATCACTTCTCGAAAGAAAAGGCCCACGCAGACCATGTTCTGGCAGGCGTGGACCTATGGATCAGGTATTCAGGCGAATACCTGCCTAAATCTTTTCCAGGACGATTTTACCATCTTCTTGGGCAGAAAATTTGAAGCTGTCACCGGGGTTAAATCCGTAGTTTTTCAGAAGCGCCGCGCTCAGGTGGATTCCATTCTTCCCGAACTTAGGGGCACCAGCAACAGCCCGTTCGTCCATCCCTTCGATCTTATAAAAGGTCTCGTCCAGTTGGATCAACCGAGCAAGGTAGGATTTTAACATCGGTTTTTTGATGTCAAAAGCGTCCATAATTTGCTGCGCATTTTTGTTTTCTTTGATAAGGGTACGAAGCTTCATCGCGTCAAATTTGGATTCACGGGGCATAGCATTTCTCCTTTTTTTGGGTTATTTTCATCACTTTTAAAACTACACATGACAACCCAAAAATGTCAACAAAAAAACAACATATCCACACGTACTTCATAGACCTCGATCCTCTCTACCGACAGAAAAGTATATTTTAAACCATTAAAACAGAATAGACATGTCAACATTCTTCACATGACTTAGCGTTATCTCGTCAAACCACTCTTTTCAGTAATGGATATCCGGGTCAATCATTACCTGCCCATCGAAACAACCTTTAAAAAATCTCCTGTGAGTGTTAAGGCCACCCAGGGATGGCATTGGACAAATGAGATTAAAAAGTTATGATCCTTCCTTCCAAACCATGGATACAGGACTAAGGTTTAGGAAAGCCTCCTTCGCAGGATTTAGCGCTCTCCATTGTTGCGAGTCCTCATTCCGGAACGAGCAAAGAAAGCTGTTATTTATTAAGATACTCTTTAAAATCCTTACCCGGCTTAAAAAATGGAAGTTTCTTGGGTTTAATCTCCACTGTAATCCCAGTTTTAGGGTTTCTACCTGTATAACCATCATATTCTTTTACTGCAAAGGAACCAAATCCACGGACTTCTACACGATCTCCATTATTCAAAGCTTGTTTGATAGAGTCAAAAAATAGGTTTATAAAGTCAACAGCAAATTCATGGTCGAGATTATACTTCTCACCAACTGCCTTTATTAGTTCGCCCTTGTTCATCTTTTCCCCTCCATTTCGACAGAGTATGAATTATTTCCCTTGTTTGCAAGTCCGCTGATGCGATCAGATGCTTTTCCCATCGACAGTGAATATTTTGCCAAGAAGCCATGGAATAGCATTTCTTTGTCGTTAGACCAGAGGCCACTTCACTGACCCTGCTACCCTATCACAAAACCCTTTAAATAAATAATATTTCATTGTTTCACTCTTGACAAAGAAAGAAGCTACACCATATTTAGGCAGCAATTCATTCTCAACCGAGAATCAATCCATCCAGTGAGGACATAATGGAAGAGTATATTCAGAGCGCCCTTGAAATCGTGAAGGCCCAGGCTAGCGCCCGGCCTATGACGGAAGATGAAATCATCAGCATGGTCAAGTCCGTCGCCAAAGGCATTGCTGCTGTCAGCACCGGTCAAATCGCTACCATTGATGCCGACGCTGCCACACCGGCCATGGACCCGAAAAAGGCCATCAAGGAAGCATCCATCACCTGCCTTGAATGCGGGAAGTCCTTCAAGGTCATTACCAAGAAGCACTTGGCCTCCCATGGCCTCACCTCCGAGGAATATAAGGCGAAATACGGCTACAAAAAGACCCAGGCCTTGGCTTGCAAGTCTTTGGCCCGGGAACGCCGCACCAAGATGAAGGACATGAAACTCTGGGAACGGCGGACCAAGGCCAAAGCCGAATAGCAATGTCTACCCTTCGATGCCGCCCGGCCTGACGCGGCTTCCCCTCAGCCCCAGTGCGCCTCCCCGTGCTGGGGCTTTTTTGTCTTGACGCACCCGTGTGTTACCAGACAACCATCCTCAAAAATGGAGGGTTTTGCCTACCGGGACCAAGTTCGAAGCCAAGTCGGGTCCCCGGCCAGTTGGCGTCCTCCATTTTCGAAGTTCGAACCGCCCCGAGGGAGCCACTGGGTGCTCACAAAGTGGCGCCACTCCGTGTTCATCTTGGAGCCAGCCAGGGTGAACCCATGCCGGACACCAGGGCGCTTGGCATGTCCAATCTCAATGGAGCAAGCAATGCCGCTCTATGCCATACCCGAGCAGAACCCGATTGAGATTCACCACCTGGTGCTTGATTACAACGGCACCCTGGCCGCTGACGGGACGCTTGTGCCCGGAGTCGCCGAACGATTGAGAGAACTCGCCCTCCCGCCGTACAGTCTTACGATCCACGTGGTCACCGCCGACACCATGGGCACGGTCAAGCACCAGCTCCATGGTTTGCCGTACGAGCTTTTCATTCTTGGCCCGGCGGCGCAGGATAAGGCCAAGCTGGAGTACGTCCAGGACATCGGAGTTGAGTGGACGGTCGCCATCGCAACGGACAAAACGACAACCTCATGTTGGCCGTAGCGGCTCTGGGAATTGTGGTCATTGGCGAGGAAGGGGCGGCAGTCCAGACCATCCTGGCGTCGCGGGTGATCTGCCGTGACATCCTCTCCGCCCTGGATCTGCTGCTTAAACCCAAACGCCTCACAGCTACCTTGCGATGTTGACGGCTGCTGGGGCATGCCGCAACTTCTCGCGAGTGCTCACCTCCAACCCGGGGACGTCGAAAATGGTAAATGACGCCAGGAGGGAAAACAGGGACCAAGTTCGATGTCGAATCGGAGCCGTCCATGTGCGGCAACCATTTTCGAGTACTCGTCGAGTACCGAGCCGGAGCGAGCATCGAAATATCCTCCGCCGGAGCGTCTAAACCATACCGTCAGTATTTCGGCATATTACGCATAGCCGGATGGAGACACACCATGAAAATCCTCTTGTTCTCCATTTTCTTTTCCGTGCTGGTAGCGACGTCAGCTCTCGCGACCGAAAAATTTTCGGGCAAAGTGGTCACGATCATCGATGGTGCGACCCTGGACATCGCCAAGCCGGACGGGCAAATAGAACGAATTCGCCTGTTCGCCATAGCCGTCCCGCAAGCCGGCGCGAAACATGCCGAGGCGGCCACGAAAAGGACCACGTCCAGGTGCCACCAATGGGACAACGTTGCCGAAGTGTTCCCCATGGGCCGGGGCAAAGACGGGGTGGCAGTGGCTCGCGTAATTGTTGGCCAAGAGGATATTGCCAACGTTTTGGCCAAAGCCTGTCTGGCGCGCGTGAACATGAAGCTCTGCCGCGAACAGTTCACTCCTGAATGTGTCGGCTGGAACGCCTGGGAATTGCAGTGCCGAGACGAAAAGAAGGGCCTGTGGGCCGAGTAGAGCGATAGGAATCAGGCTTTGAGAGCTAACCTATGAGAAAAATAGCGATTCTTTGCGTTGCCGTAGCCCTTTGGGTTGTGCCGGCTTTTGCCTACGACCTCACGCTGCAGAACACTCCTGTTCAGGTTTATTTCTCGCCCCGGGGCGGAGCACAGGATGCTCTGGTTGCCTCCATCGGCCAAGCCAAGGATTCCATTTTCGTCCAGGCCTACAGCTTCACTTCGGCACCAGTTGCTAAAGCCCTGGTGGATGCTGCCAAACGCGGGGTGAAGATCGAAGCGATACTGGATAAGAGCCAACGGTCGGAACGCTATACTGGCGCGACCTTCTTGAGAAACGAAGGAATCCCTGTGTATATTGACGATAACCACGCCATCGCTCACAACAAGGTGATGATTATTGACGGTTCCATTGTTGTCACGGGATCTTTCAATTTTACAAAAGCTGCAGAAGAAAAGAACGCTGAAAATCTACTAATTATTCAAAACAAAGATCTGGCCAAGATCTATATGAATAACCTGGAGAAGCACAAAGAGCATTCCGAAGCGTATTAGTATAGTCAACTTTTCAATGCGGTAAATCATTTTGGGACGCCAATTGTTTCTACCGTGCTGCCCTACCTCCCAAGATAACTGGTGCTCGCAGGAGGGCAACAATCACTAGTAGGCCTATGGCGCATCCGCCAACGGACAGCCAACAGGTAGCCAAAGCCTCTATGGCTCTTGTGCCACCGATCATGCTGGCTCGACTTACCACAAGTCCTTTGGGTATAAAACAAACAACATATATATTCAACTTCCTTAGTCTACTATTGCTTTAAGCAAAGCATCTCTGGCATCAGAATAAAACTGAATGTCAATCTTAGTTGCCATATCATCAGATAGATCAATTAGTTGTCGGCGACAAGAAACCGGCATTAAAAGCGCTGACGCCCCCTTCTCAACCGCAATCTCGGCGATAATAACGGGGTTGTGTATAGGCTCGATTGAGCCACCCAGGTTAACTTCTCCCACGATAATGAGTCCGCCACGAACACTTTTTTTCAATAGAGCCGTACAAAGAGCAATAAGTGATGCCATCCCAAGTTTGGCACCAGACTTTGAAGAATCGAAAGCTCGAAGTTGTGCGGTAAATTCGTGATGCCGTGGATCTTTGTCACCGACCAATTGCATAGATCGAGCGTAAAGGTTTTGCTCGGCGTAGCCTATGCTTTCCTTGAATGCGGGCGGCACGGGTTTGTTGAGAATTTTGACTCCTGAGCCTGGGCCTTCATTAATCTCAATGCGGTATAGTCCTGAATTTTCCTCCCCGCCACCTGGCGAAATAGTCCAAACCTGCCCCGGCTCTAGAGGATCGCCGCCAATGCTATTTTCGCTTTGAAGTTCTGGCGTGGAGACAAACTTCTCTACACCATCTGCGCCCATTACGTAACTGAAATGCGTGTTGCGGAATTCTGCTGCGCCGATGCGTTTTTGCTGTTCTTTTACGCGACGTCTTGCCTCCATGGCGATATGGACGGCCCACTCGATATCATCGTCGGCTACCTCACCCTCGCTAGGATAGAGGAGTTTCAGTAGTCCACACGCGGTTTTATTTACAGCGTTCGTATCGCGTCCTGATAGCGCCCCCCCGAAAAAAACTCGCCCTTGGAGCAGGCTAACTCGGCTTTGATTGCGAAGTTGGCTCCAACACTCGGATAAAAAATCGCTTACAAGACCGAAGTGATTAGTCAACAGCTCTTTGCTGATTTTTGGAACATCCCAGCCGGGAAGAAAAGCGTGGATCCGGTCCATGAATGCAGTGTCATCTTTCATCTCCGGTGGCATGGGGCCGAATAGATGACCAATACGCTGCTGATGTTCAACATCTACATCGAAGTTCCCAACCAGGACGATACTACCATCGGCGCGGATACTTTCCTTGCCACGGCTAAATTCGCCAGACTCCATGTATCCCTTCATGATGTTCACGCCATCCTTCTGATCGAAGGAGATGCCAGACACCTCATCAAAGCAGACAACATCGTATTGGCAGACCAGTCCGCGCTGTCCAGTGGAGTTGTTGACAAACATCCTGGCGACAGTCGCTTTGCCACCAGAGATCAGATGCGCATAAGGAGAAACCTGCTGGAATAGATGACTTTTCCCTGTCCCTCTGGGACCAAGCTCCACCAAATTATAGTTACGCTCAACAAATGGAACCATCCGCAGCATCAGGGCATCACGTTGCCGCTGAGACAACCCTGTCGGTTCTATGCCAATGGAACGTATCAGGAACTCCTTCCACTCGTCGGAGGTAAAGGCCTTTCTGGCCTCCGATAAGTTATCAAGTACATCACGTTTGGAAAGCTGAATCCCTCGGAGTGATTCAATTCCAAATGGCCTTCCTTTATTCTCCTGAGCAATAGCTGCATCGTAATTTAGACTAATCTCGGCATAGAAGCCTCCTGTAAGCATCCGCTCATGCTCATTAACTAACCCTGGGCTTATGCGGATATTTGACAGCCTCAAACTTGGCAGTGTTGCGACATAGGAGTCGCTCGAAGCATCCAGGCGGGCAGTAATGAGGTCGATGATTTTGACTTCGCCGTTTTCCCTCGCCCTAGCCTTGAAGAGTTCCTCTTCCCCGGCTTTGACGGATCGTGATTTGAGTTGTCTTTGGACGATCTCTAGGCCCTCATCAATCTCGTCCTGTTCGGTACTGGCGCAGTATCGACCGAGCAAAAACTCGACAACATACGTAGGAACGGGAAACTGATGGCTGAACGTCCGAACCAGATCCTTTCGGACTAGGTAGCCGTCGAGCGTGGAGGCAGCTTTTCTGTCGATATGGTCCATTTCAATCATGCATTTCCTCCACCGATAACTGTGGAGGTTTGTGCCACCAGGTTATCATCGGCATCAATCAGGACAACAGTTGCTTCTCTCCCTGCCAGGTCTTCGTCCTCAACGATAACAGAGGCTGCCCCATTATTTTTAATTGGCTTAACAGCGAGGACAACACTGGACAAGGGGTTGCCCGCTTGAGTGCGAACATCAACGGACAAACTAGCGAAATCACCGCCTACGGCAACCGTGCAACGTAATCCCTTCCATATCACGTCGGAAAATTGAACAGAGGCAGAAACCTGGGTAGATTCGTCTCGCGTTACGGTCAAATGCAGTGTGAGACACTCTTGCAGACTTAGACCGCCATGGGCGTACTCCTCGCCTTTCTTGAAGCAGCTTACACCATCAGCTAGGGAAAAAAACTGGTTTTGATTCCAGTACCATGGATATACCCGCTCCTCAGAAGTTGCTCCAGGCTTCAAGGAGGCGCATCGGCCCCATTTGTTATCAGCCAAGGCGCTGGGAAGCTCGATTTTTGGCAGTCCCCCGGGCAGCAACAACCATCCATGGTCTGTAACAACCCGAACACGCTTCCAACCTGCTGCCAAAAGCTCCTTAATACGGTCTGTGATCTCCAGAAGCAGGGCATCAATGTATTTGGCAAGTTTCGCCCCACGGTCGTGACCTTCGTGGTCAATATCTCCAAACTCGCACCAAGCCATACCTCGGCCATCTCCGTCAGCAGAACGTTCAAGGATCGACCATCCCGCATCGGTCAATAATTTCTTCAGGTGGTAGCCGCCCATTAATGACTGACCGGTGTCTGCTACAGACGGCTCAAAATCAGGACTGCCATCCTTGCCCCGAATTCTATCCCGTACCGGGGTGACAGCCGCCTTACCTGTTGCCGTTACGCTCGGCAAAGCGGCCCAGGCAACCACCTCGGAAACCTCAAACCCACATGTCTCCAAGGACTTAGTCAAACGCTTTCCTACATCGAAACGAAGTCCATCGACAAAGAGAACGCAGTCCCCGGGGCTGAAAGATGCCGCCTTTGCCGTCAGGCAGGTGCCTCCCGGATACGATGCACCATCAATCAGTTTCTGGAGATGGCGGGCTGATTCTTCCACCCATGGCAGGTAAACGGATCGAATAGCGGTCGCCACAGCATTAAAGTCAGCAGAACTGTCGACTTGGGACAAAGCCCGAATAACTCCATCATCGGCCCGCCATCCATGACTGCGATAACCCACTGCGAGGTCGTCCACCGAACCAGCTGCAAGTGCGTTTTGGGTAATTTCGGCTATGGTCGCCAAGTGCTCCACTGCGCATGCCAAGGGAGCATCACCAAGTTCGGCCCAGACCAAAGAGCGCCTACGACCGTGCTGTCGTTCCAGCTCCTTAATCTTCGCCCTCGCTTCGTGCGCAGGCACTTTGGCAAGCGCCAGCAAATCACGGAGAAGATTTTTCTCCTGCTCTTCATTCCACTGAGGCCAGCCGTCGAATGAACCGTCTTCCATGTGCCAGAAAATAGTGTCACTAGGCGGGTGACACTTTCTGATTTGCACCGGAATATTGAGGTAGCGCTTAGGTGCCTCGCAGTAGCGCTCCCAAACGGGAAGCCACGGCCCTTCATGATTTGCGAGCTTTGTGCTCCCGGCCAAGACACCATCGTTCTTTGGATTGAAAGCCAGTTGAGACTTGCAGACCTCGACAAATGCTTTCCATTCGTTTTTGCCACGACTTGCCTTGAAAGCGTCTCCTTGATCAAGCCATTGAAGCAGCTCACGAATTGGGTCGCCACCCGTCAACAAAGTGTTGAAGTAGTCCTTGTCCAAACGTTTGCCTTTCAGCAAGGAGAGATCCTCGTCGAGGAGCCGATACAACGCGAACTGCATGGCGTTCTTGGCTTCGTTGTCTTGAGCGACATCTAGCCCAAGCCCTCCCTGATTTGATTTCAGATAGGCCAGGATTGTCCAATCTTTTGCATTAATTTGTGACCAGATTACGCCTCGGTATTGCAGTTCGGCAAGCGGCTTCAGGCTATCCGGGCAACTTTCGACAGCCCGAAGGTCCTGGCGGCTGACGCCTGGCAGGTAAATAATCGGGGTTAGATTTTTGGACGGTGATAAAGCCTCGGCACACCCGGCTATCACGCAACGCAACCAGATGGCAGGTCCAATACGCTGTTCAGGCACGAAGTCGCCCAGGGCCATGAGTTCAGGCAGTTCGGCTCGAAGGACGGGGATGACGGCTTCCCACTGACGGTCACGATCCGGCCATAGGATACAAGCCGGAGCAACCTCGATCTCTGGATTGAAAACGGCGGCACCACGGATCGCACTCAAGAGATGTTCCAGCACTCTCATAGCAATCCCTGCCGATTTGCTTCCATCCAAACGAATGGAGAACGTTTTTTCAAGAAATCCGCCGTATAAAAGCCTTCAAGATATTCATGATAGTGTCTGACCCGAATCTCCCGATTACCGGCATCATCCAAGCCAAGCCGGTCTATTGTCGCCTTAACAGCCTGCTGTTGTTCTTCAGGCAATCGCGGATTAGGGAAAATTCGACCGCTAATTGGCTCAAGTTGGAACCAACCGGCTTCTACTTCAAAAGGATCAAGCACATCGTCGTAATCCCTTTTACGGCTGTTCATTCTGGAGCATGCGAGCCTATAGTTACTCCATTCATAGGCTAGATCCGCACGCTGGGATTTTGCGATAAAGTGATCGACCGATCCGCCGCCCGTAACTCGCTCAAAAAAAATGGCCAAATAAGCGCAACAGCCGTTGTAACTGGCGTGCATGTCATCTAGACAATGACGCCAGTAGGGTTCAATGGTAGTTTTGGGTGGTAGCGGCTGATCGAGAGCGATTTCCTTCTTTTGCAACCAAGCAAGGCCTTTCTGGCGCACCTCCTCGTCGAACGAAGGCGGCTCCGGCTGAGCGGCAACATGAATCATGACAGCCACCCCTTCTTTTCCGCTACAAAACGCCAGCGCATCCAGAACTGGTCGGTATCCGACAGCACTTGACGCAGACGACAATCCATTGCATTAGCGTTATCTTTACTGAAATTTTCGTCGCTTAAGGCCAGGGCAGCCTCCTCCAGCACTTTTTCAGCTTCAACCGAATATCCTGATTTCATGTCAAAAGCATCGCTGGTCAACCAGCTGCGCACATCTCCTTGCCTGACAAATGGTCTGCGGGTCAGGACAACCTTATTGTCTATCAAGTCAAGATCAAACCAGGAATCCCGGTCGTTATCGAAAAGCGGTTCCACTGAGGCCATAATAAGCGGCGAATGTGTCACAGTGATCAATTGGACGTCAGACGTGGTCATCAGCTTATCCATGACACTCATTAAAGCAGGAATCACTGTGCGCTGCCATTTGGGATGCAGATGCGATTCAACTTCATCTACCAAAAAGACCGTTTTTCCCTCAGGCTCCTCGCCCAGCAGTTCCTTTGCCTTAAGGTGCTCTTCCCAACACCAGACTAGAAAATATGCCAAGGACATTATCCGGCGCATGCCAGATGAGGCATGAACCACGGCGACTTCCTGTCCGTAGGGCATTTTCAGTGTCGGCATGTCGCGCGCATCGTCGAGACTGATACGTGTCAAGGCACCTGGAGCGAGTTTCTCGTCCTCGGAGGGAGACAAGACCTCCAGCACTGCGACCAATGATTCGAAAGCCCGACCTTTCTCCTTTTGCCATCCAGCCCAATCGCGAATCAGTCCATTGCACAACCATGTGCCGTCGGCTCGTTGCAGTCCATCCCAGACCTCTTTGGGGCTGAAGACATATGCTGGAGGACGGTCTTTTCCCTCTTCGCCCCTTGATTTCCAATAGTTGCGAGCCGGGTCCCACACGGCAAAACTGCCATCGGCGAGTGCATAAAAAACTAGGCCGGGAATTGCCGGGCGTCCATGAGGCACAGACCAACTTTGCGTCCTTGGCTCAAAAGCGCTTGCATGATCCTTTGTTATTGAAGCTGCAGAAAAAGAAAAATCAATTTTGGCCTTCTGCTTTTTATCCGTAGGCAGCGCCACTTTACCCGCCGTCAATCTGGAGTTGAGTTCCGCAGGCCACTTACGCGTCATTGCCCACCAGGCAATATCCAGCAGAAAGCTTTTTCCCAGGCCGTTATCTCCAGTCAGAATATTGAGCCGCTTGCCAAATTCCAGCTCCATCCTGGGCGAAGGTCCCACATTTGACATTCTTAGATGTTTAATCATTGCATTATCCCCTCTCCCCCAAAACAATCAATCTCGGTTCTCAAGTGACGCTTGTCGTGTCGCTCGCGTTGCTTTGGCAAGCATAAATCCGTAGGGGGCCGTTCCCAATGCCAGGAGAACTTCAGCGTAGCCATGATCCTTGATGTACTCAACTGCTCTGTTCAATCGTCCAGGACTCAATTGCGTATGTTGTTGAAGCGCTGGTCCTTCTGCATCCTCCAGAGCAGCGATTGCATTAATCACAACTTTCACGTCGCTATCAGGCTTGTACTCTAAGTAGTTACTCATTGCGTGGTAAAGGAGATAGGTTGGCTCCACAAATCCAAAATCATATGGGTAAGTCCCTAGGTCATTGTTTGTTTCAGCAAGCCCCTGTGACTCCAATTCATCCACTGCGTCATTGAGTTCTTCGGGAGTAACATCAAGAACTTCAGCAAGTTCTACGTTTCGTATGGCCCGTTTAAACGGCTCATCAACATCTGTCGCTCGAAGAAGGTGAAGCCCGACTGTCGAAGCTAGTCGAGATAGTCCGGCAACCGGCTCTACAATCGACCTTAGGTGTGCAGGGGTTTCACCAAGTGGTGGTTTATCTGATACCCCGGCAAGCGCATTAAGAATTGATCTCACACCACCGTCAAAATCTGTCCGCATGTCTACCCAGTGGAGGGTTCTCAATGAGATCGGAATTTCTACATCTTCCTTAAGAATGGGCATAACTCGAACCAAGTCCTCAATTCGTCGTATTGTCGCCACATTCAGTTCTTCACGTACCCAACTTGATCGAACACTCTCTTTAGAGAGCACAATGGCAAAGGCTGCTGCGCTTGCGAGACCCTCTTCAAAAATTTTGTTTACTATCGAGTCTCCGGGTTGAATGTCCCACTTGTCAAACCACACATCTTGTCCGTGAACGACAAGAGCACGAGCTAAACGTTCTGCGAATTCCCTGTCATTATGAGAGTGGCTGAGAAAAATCTTCTTACCCGAGGTCACTGACTACCTCCTTAATGCGCTGTAGGTCGACGGAAGTGCGAACAACTAGATCCATCGGCCGGAGGCCCCCCGCCGAATGTTCCCTAATGTGTGTTGGATTGATCTTCCCGATGGGGGTAGCCTGATAGGCTCCGCACGAATTTCGAGAGACAATTCGAGCCAGCGAGAGGGGCACCTCTGCAGCGCCAGTCTTTTTGTGAATATCGATTACAGTCCCAACAGCAAGATCAATACCACCAACAATAACAAAGACCCACCCTTCTGGGACATCGCGATTTCGTTCAAACGATGACACATAAACCATGCCCAAGCGTTCCATATACAGTTGCCATCCCTGCCCAAAAACTGAAATGGTAATAAAAAACAGTGTGAGGCCGACAAATGTCGCAGTCATCATTGCAGCGCCACTTAGAACAATGCCGCTCGAAGGCGTGATGTACATTGCAAAGATTGACGCACATCCAGTTAGCGCGGCCCACCAGTAGCGAAAGAACGGGCTAAAAAGGAAGTGCAGGAAGCCTCCAAACGTGGGTTGAGTTTTCATTGGCTGCATATCAAGCATGGGGAAACCCTCATGTTATTTCGCACCTTCCCGCGCAGAACGTTTCTCGGCCAGGGTCAAGTGGTGTCCGTTGATTCGGTCGCCATTGAAGACGTGATACCAGGGGGCGGATTCCACGTCCTTGCCACGGTCTTTATTCCAATTGATGTTGGGCTTGTCGCGAAGGACACCTGCTCCTTTCTTGCCGACATCGGGCACGGTTAGGAAGGGGCGGATGTTGAGGCGCACACCGTCGTTGAGGTCCGGGTCCCACCCGATGGGCTGCTTGTCCAGTGGCTTCCAGCGCACGAAGATGTCGTAGGGCGCTTCGCCTTCGAGGATCAGCTCCAGCTTTTTCTTGAGGGCCTCTGCGGCGGCCAGACGTTCCTGCGCTCCATCTACGCCACTGGCAATATCCTGCTTCTGGCGGTTGATCCAGTCGCCCAGGTACGTGTAGATCAAGGTCTCCAGCAATTTGGCGTCCAGCTTATGGTAATTGGCCAGAGCAGCGAAACCGTCGCGCAAACCATCCCAGATGTGCCAGATGAAGGGGCGGTGCTGAAACAACTTGCAGTGTTGGGTGAAGAACTTCTCCCGCAGCCATGTCTCCAGGGGCTTGCCCGAGTGATCGGCGCTTTTGAGCAGCGCAGCCAGGGTATCGGTTGACCAGGCATTACCGTAGGCGGCGGCCAACAGGTTCAGTATACGGTCAGACGCCGACGCCTCACCCCGCACCGGCGGAATGCAGACGATGCCGTCATCATCAGCGTAGTTCGCCAGGGCTTCGCAGAGATTAACCCATTCGCGCTGCTCGTCGGCAAGTACCATGCTGCTATCTAACTCGGCAGGCCAGCGGTAACCAAGGAGGCGGGCAACGGCGACGTGCAGCACGGTGTCATCGATGCGAAGGGGGCCATGGGCGGTCCATTTCGTGACTTCATCCCATACCACCGAGCCGCAGGGATGGCCATGAAAGATCCATTGGGAGGGGTCGTCGGTATAGGGGGTGGGTAGACCGTTGGGATATTTTTCCGTTGCGACCTTAGACCAATGTTCAAAATCAAAAGGGATTTTGACCAACGTTTTATTCGTAACCTTTAGTGCCGCGTCGATCTGACGAACCAGCTCGCTGTAATCTGTACTTGTCACAAAACAATAAATAATTGAACGATTAATGTCATCGTAAGGAACAACGGCAGCGGCATTTTCATCAAACATATCTCCTTCATATAGGGTGGCAGGAAGATTACCCATTTGAGTAATTGCAAGTCCTTTATTTCCCCACGCTTGACGGCCCTTGATGTAGCAGGAAGGTTGTGTAATCATAGCACCGCCCCCCGACTCCCAAAGGAGAACCTGTGACCTGCCATCAAAAAAATTACTTTCTCTGACAGAGCCTTGATATGGGACCCACCCATTTCCAATACTAGCGTCTTCCCAGAATACATGAATAAACCTTGACAAATCCCCCGTCGAAAGCCCTTTGAATCCATCGGCATATTCTAGTAAAAGCGTTTCTTCTTGAAAATTATCGACTACCACCCTCGCATCCGGATTTTTTAACTGTCTAGCTTGCTTGACACTCTTTATCTCAGTCTTCAACAGCTGATTCGCTTTTTCAGCAGCACTACGGTTCCTAGAAACATCCACACCCCGAATTAGGTGGTCATCAGCAGCATTGCCAAACAGACCACCGATATTTTTTGTGGACTTACTGCGACTCATGCTAATCAAAATTGCTTTTACGACCTCTCCGCTAATGGTTTCAAAAGCTCCTGGCCCCAGACGGGCAATCACATGCCAGATGTTGTTCTTCAGCAATTTCTCGCGGAATCTCTTGTAGCCCGTCAGGAAAAGCCAGTTCTGGGGCAACACGAGGCTGATGGTGCCCCCCAGAACACATAGATCCAAACAACGATCAAGAAACACCGTGGCCAGGTCACTTTGGGCGGCGGGGTGATGTGCTTCGCAAAATTTCTTCAACGCCTCGCTTTGCTTACCCCGCGCCAAGTAGGGCACATTGGTAATGACAAGATGGTACTGCCCGGCCAGGAGCGCCGCCGCCGTGGCTAGGCCTTGGGCCGCCACAGCCGCCTCATGCCCCTCCACCGTGGCCTCTTGGGCCAGGGTCTGCTGTATGGCCGCATCCAAAGCATGCCTGTCTGCCAGGTTGGCGGCGAGACTGCGCGCGGGGTTGAGCAGACTGCCGAGGACGGGGGCCTGCTGGAACTCCTGGAACAACAGCGCCAAAGCGTTGCGGAACTTGGTGTTGGGCGGGGCAAGTCGGGTCCACTGTTCCTGGCTCGCGCCGACGGCCAGACCGGAGCACGCGACATGCAATTCCGGCAATACCCGGTAGCCTCCAGCGTTCGGGTATTTCCATGCTGTCAGCGCCAAAGCAAAGGCCGCAAGCTCCACGCAACGCTGATCCAGCTCTAGGCCATGGATGTTTTCCCGTAGTACCGCATCCACCGCCTCTCTGGCCGAAAGACCGTCGCGTTCCATGCGCATGGGCACCAGCATCAAGAAGGCAGCCACCAGAAAGTGACCGGAGCCGCAGCACGGGTCGAGTGTCTTTAACTCGGCAAGTGGATCCGGCCAGCCATCGAAGGTTCCAGCAGCTGGTGTCCAGGTGCCATCTTCCTGTTTTACAAAACGCAGATAATCCAGCGTCACACCGGGAATAGCCGCCTTCCGGCGTAGTTCCTCTTCGCTGCTGGCGTTTTGGAGGTCAGCCTCGGTTATCCGTCTTGCTGCCCACCAAGCTCCCAAGGAGTTGTCGAGCAGGAAGCTGACCATGTATGGTTCAGTGAAGAGCTGTGTGACGGCAGGCAGTTCCCGCGCGCCGATCTTGACCTCGGAGGCGTTGACCTCGTCCTTCTTCTTGGCCTGCCAGAATTGATAGACCCAACCGAGACTGTCGGAGGCAGTGAAAACCTCCAGGGGCAGGTCTGCCACCAGGCGCTCCAGCCTGTGCTGATGCTCCGGCGGCAATGCTAGGTGGAAGACCGGGGAATCGAGCCGGAAAATCTGCGGCAGCATGCGGGCTGCAAATCGTGCGGCCAGCTCCCAACCGTTGGCAGCGCCTTCATCGGCGGCGAGGTCTTCACACTCTTCGAGTGTGATCGCCACCGGATCGTCCGGATCGGGATACATCAGCAAATTGTTCTCTGCCAGAAAGCGGGCAAACAGCATGCGGTGCCAGTGCTCGTAGGCGACCTCTTCGATCAGGCGATCCATGGTTTGGATCTTGCCGCCATTCAGGGAATCGCCCAGTTGGCGACCGTGGACGCGCAGCTTGCGGCGCAGCTCCCGGTCCTGCTCGTTTAGGTGAGCAAAGGGAGCGGCTTCACCCACACCAAACTGTTCCAGCGTAGCACGAGCGGCGTCCTCGGCAATATCACGCGCATCCTTGATGGAGTGCTCAAGACGATTCCTCAGTGATTTATCCAGCGGCTGCATGCGAACTATCCCTTTGAAAGTGCTTATCGAATCACGACGGGTCCATTCGGTAGAGCGGTCTTGAGCTGCTGTTTCACGTCTTCAGCCCAATCATCAATTTCCTCGTCCGTTTTCAACGTACGACGCGGCACCTGAATGAACTGAGCCTGGGGTTCGCACAGTTCAGCGGCTCCGGTCGCGACGTTGTCAAAGCGGGATTGCATGGCTGCCACTCGGTCAGCAAACATCGACAGGCCGCATTTATCTAGTGTGGACAGCACATGCTCCGTCGACTGGACATCCACCGTGGGCCGGGCGGACTCGTGCAGGCACTGGTCGGACATAAGTTGGTAATGCTGCTCGGGTTCCAGTTGGTGCCAGTTGGAATCCTCCCGAAGGCGTTGCATGCCCTGCTGATGGAGCAGCACATATTCCTGGTCCAAACGATTCAATTCTTCACGTAGCAACTGGGTCAGGTTGGCGATTAGCGGTCCGACAGGGTCCGGGTCCTCAAGCAGCTGGCGCAGCTGCTCAATGGTCTTCACCTGGGCCAGGATGACCTCGGCATCCTGAAGACCGGAAGCGTGGGTCATGAGACGCTTCAATACGGTCCAGTTGGGCCAACGCTTGGTAATGCGCTCGGCGAGATCGGTCCAGGCATCGATGCTGCTGCCTAGTTCATCCCGCCGGTTATAGAGGGCAAGCAGTTGCTCATTGCCCGCCGTGAGACGAATTTCATCGAGGGACGCGGTGTCCGGCCGGGCCGGTTTCGGGGCCTCGCCGCCAGCGTGGTCGGCAAGCTCCAGCATTTTCTGCAGGAACTGGGGAATATAGGCCAATTCCTCGCCCTGTTTGGCTGAGAGGCCGACCTTCTGCAGCAGCTTGCGGATTTGGATACGCTGGGCGGTGGTGACGGTGGCGGATTCCACCTTGAACATCGCCTTGCCGATGGCTTTGCGCTCCAACTCCTTCGGGTCGAGGGTTTGGCCGCGCTCATCCTGCGCCCGGATCAGTCCAGCCACCAAAAGCACCTGCAGGCCGCCGTCAACGGCGTCACGCGACCATCCGTAGGGTGAAGACTCGAACTGGGTACGGATATCTGCGCCTTTTTTGCCACCAGCGATGAAGCCTAGAATGGCTTTGCACACCGAATTTTTAGCTGGTTCGCCTTCGTCACCGACAGCCTTGAGCGCATCGGGAGCACCTTTCTGAGCTTTTTCATAAACCTTGGACCAGCCCACGTGGTCTGCGGTATGGAATTGCTGGTAGAGTCGTTGCAGCGCGTTGTCGGAGGCTTCGAGCACCATCTCTTGCAGATCGTTGCCAATGATTTCATTGCCCCCACCCTGAAAGACGCGGGCACCGGAGAAGGCTTCTTCGAGTAATTCCCGAATCTTGCCTTCGGCGGTCTGCTTGGTGGTCTCCATGGCCGCACGGGCTTCGGTGCCTTCCGGGGTATTGGAAACTCCGCGCTTATCCAGCGTGGCACTAGCAGCCTTGTAATCGATGAGGTGGTGGCGAAGGTCATCAGCCGAACGCTTGGGGATGAACACAAAAACGGTTGAGGACTGATTGCCGACTTGCCTTGAATCGGCCCGTACCGAATTTTCGTCAATGCTCCAGCCGTCGCGAACCCAGACACAAATGCGCTGATCCGCGTCGGTGGGAAGGCGAGCGTCAAACACCGGAGAGATGTCACGCGTGACTTTCGAGCTGCCCTGAGTGAGGGAGAGTTTGCGCACCATCTCACCGAATTTCTTGCGGATGCGGTCATCGCGTTCCGCCTCGATGCGGTGTGCTTCATTGGACAAGGCAGAGCGCTGGCTCAAAAACTCATCACTCCAGGCCGCGCTTTCTTCTGTCTGGATACGGTATTCATCACCGACCCTCATCAATAGCTCACATTTGTCCAACAAAATTGGCAACTTGCTGCGCAAGCTACTGCTGCCGCGAGAAAGGTTTTCAACCAATAGATCAGCGAGGGTATCTATGGTGGCCCGTATGCCAATTTCGTTGTTCTGGCTGCTAAGTTTGTTGATAAGAAATACTAGGCCACTGGCACGGGCCATGAGGCGTTCGTCTTCCGATCCCTTATTCCAGATCATCGTCTTTTCGTGGACCTTACGTGGCAGAATGCGTGACTGGAGCAATTTATCGGCAGAGTCGAAATAGAGATAGTCGGCTGGTACAACATGACCTAAAGATTCACTCAGGTTTGTCTGAATAACTTTATGAACCATGCTGAGCTGGTTGCGAAGCTGGCTGTCGGTTCCAGTCTGATCCAGGACCCGAAGTGTGTTTTCCCAAAAGCGACGGCGCACTGGCAGAATGGGATAGTCCTGGGGAAAATGCGGAATGTCGTCCTGCCGGTGGCCGATGGTCGTGCCCGCCAGGTGTCGTGATATTTCACCTAGATTGGTTTGCATAATCTGCTCAATGGGCATCTTTGCTTCCGGCTTCTTGGCCAGAATTACCTGGCGAATGACCGCTTCAACGTCGGCATCGGAGAGTTCAACGCGGATTGTGAAACGCCCTTCGAGTTTCTTCAGGTTGCTGGTGCCAGTCACAGCCGTCTGACCGGTACCGATGAAGAGTAGCTTACCGCCAATGTTCTTGCTGCAGGCTTCCACCGCCTCCTGGACATCAATGGAGCGCTGGCTGTCTTCGCCGATGTACTGTTGTATTTCGTCGAGCACCACCAATGTCAGCGGGAATTTACCATCCTTAGTCAGCGCCTGACGGATGGCCTTGAGCATGTCATCGCTGGAAATGTCCTGAACGTAGGGATAGAGATTGTTCAGGGTCTCGACGCAAGATGCAGGCGATGAGAAGAGCTTGGGTTTGGCCTGAACCAGGGCATCGTGAAGGCCCTCAGCCACGTAGAAGTTGTCCAACTCTTCGTCCCAATCGAAGCCATTTTGCTCAACATGGGCGAGGACTTGTTCATAGATGCCTTCGTGTTTGAGCCACATAACGAAGCGGGCAACCGGGTATTGCTCAGGCAATCCAGCGGATTTGAAGATGATTCGCAGGAGTGCCAGCCTGACACTGCCGCTCGCACCGGCTCCCAGTGTGCCAGACGCGGCGTGCAAGCCCCCATGGCGTTTGGCCTGAGTGCTCAGCTCCTTAAAATTATCGCAGATGCCTTGAGGTAGGTTGGCAATACCCCGGGCCGTGGCTCCATCGTCGAATACTGTGTCGATCCAAAGGGCACGGAGCATTTTGACGAGGTGCGATTTACCTGATCCGTAAAAGCCACTGACCCAAACGGCCGGCTGCTGTGCCTGGTCGATGTTTTTCAGGTAGGTCTCGAGGATGTGTGACATCCCCTTTTCGTATTGGCCATCACAAACAAAAGTCTCCAGCTCGTAACGGAGTACCGCCAGGGCCTGGCTGGTCTTTTCGTCGTTGACGCTTGCCACACCCTCGTTGACCAGTTTTCGGGTGGCCGGATCTTGTTGGTAAATATCGCGATTATTCATCAACAACCCCTCGTTCAATATTCTTTGTCAGCAGTGATCGGTACGGCGAGATAGTTCCACCCGTCATAGCCGTCCAATAGCCTGTAGTTGTTGTTTTCATAGCTGCCTGGAAAAAAGACCAGCAGCCGTCCCTTGAACATCGGAGCCAACTTGTCGACGACATCTTTCACTTTCAGAAATCCGAAAAGTGAACCGACGCCTTTTATTGCCACGACGAACTCGGGGCCGATCTCTTTTTTTTGCAGGAAGATCTTGAATTCATCGTGGATGAATGCAAGATATTTTGGTAGCAGTGTGGAAAATAGATGCGGTTCCTGAAAGTATCTTTTAGCGTACCGTTGTGAAGCGAACCAGATAGCAAAGGTGTCCGTCAGGTCGAACATGGCCCACTCATGACCTGCTTGCCGTGTGACGATTTCAAATTCATCGACTTTAGCACGCAGCCACCGTTCCTCGGTTTCGTTATAGACACAGAAGATCACACGTTGCGCGGAAGCGGCATCATCACGCCATGGAACAGAGATGAATTTACTGTATGAATGTATCAGCCGCTTAACTCTGCTCACGAAACCACTCCATTTCTTCTTGATTGATATGGTTCGGAAACAAAACCTCGATGACATTACCCACGCGCTTGAACGTGATCCAGCCTTTGCGAGAGGCCTCTTCGGCAAGTTCAATGGCTTTGTCGAACGTACAATCGAGTAATTTGGTGTAATCAGTTTGAAAAAGCGCCTGACCTCGCACGCCGGTGAGATAGCCAAGAAGCAAAGCGTAAGAGACGCTCCCTACCGTAGGATTTGCGCGGGAGCGCACCTTACGGACTCGTCCAGAGAGATGGCCAGATTGGGTCCACGTTGAGCTGATATTCTGTGCAGTAGATTTCAACGTCGCCTTGCTAAAACGGCCTGGCTCTTGGTTGTCGATGTATTCCTCAAGAGACTCGCGGGTACTCATTGACCCTACTGTCAAACTCAGAAAGAAAGGAGCAGTGACGCGGAGAACAGGGTCTCGCGCGTAGGCGCAAAGCATCGCCAACAATGGCTGGCTGGCAATATCACGATTCCAAAAATAAAGAAGGTTTCGGAAAAGGAGGCAGGCGCGATCGAGCGAATAAAGGTCAGCTAGATGTCTATACGTGAGCATCCGAGTTCTGCCGGAACGCTTCCTCAGACAATTCTCGTCATTAATGGCCTTGAGATACTCACCTTTCTCTGCGTCTGGGCGGTTGACGCAAGTCAACAATGTCCTCAACTCTTGAAGCATCATAGTTCGAGAGATGTGAGCACCACCTCGTTCGAAGCTGAACCCAAGCCGCGACAGGGTGCTATTAATTTTAATAGATTTCATAAACTAGTACTTCTTCGCTCGACCCTGGTATTTTCCCTTGTTGTCATATATTTTGTACGAATCTCCATCATTACTTTCTTTAACTCGTCCCTCATATTTACCCTTGGAGTCATATATTTTATCGTTGTTGACGCGCCCTTGATACTTGCCTGTGTTGTCGTAGATTCGAACCGTCTTACCATCCGAACCTTCTTTCAAGCGTCCCTCGTAGTGACCACGAGCGTCATACATCCTTCCGTCCGTGACCCGGCCCTGGTAGCGGCCCCTCTCGTCGTACAGCCGATAGTTGTCGTCGTCACCATTTTCTTCGGCGTGAGCCAAAGACGCACCGAGGAGCAGGAATAGGCCCAAGAACACCATTATTACCGAGGCACGTTTTCGCATGGAAGGCTCCCGGACTGGGCCAATGGGACCTGACAAATGGGAAAAGCAGGTCCTTCCCTGTGTTTAATGGCTACCACTGGCCCTACTACCGCTTTTGCATCCTTTTCGTTGCCTGGACTTTATCAAACTTCTCTGGGTCGTAGGGACCGCGCCACTGCATAAAAGCATCATGATTGTCATGAGTCGGATCGAACATCGCCACCACGTATTCTTCATAGCCTGGAATTCCGCCAACATCTTCAGGAGGGCAAGCCCTTTCCCCATCAATACAGAGGGGGTACTTGACTCCTTCTTCTTCCTTGAAAATCTTTTCAACAGTTACTTCATGAGACCAATCGTCGCCAAAGTCATAGGTGTACAAAAACTTTCCACCTTCGCCGGGAAGACATTTTGAAACGCGGTGGTCTTTGTATTCCAAAAAGCCCTCGTCATATTCGTCATAGTTGCTATCAGCATACCTAGTTTCATTTATTTTAAACTCACTCAGGTGCATATTTTCCCATCCCATAGCTCGCTGAATAAGCAAGTTGAGACGATACAAAGTCACCCGACTAGAAACTTGGATCCTTCGCCATATGGGAGGATTTGTTTCTTTCAGGACTATATGCAGTTGATAAATCATTCCCATCTACCATTCGTATTCGAGCTGTTATCGTGCCAATTAGCCCAAGCCGACAGAGGCGTTTGCAGGACACAGCTCAGGACGCCTTAATTTCTTTGACTTCCTTCACCGTTGCCATGGCTGCGCCAATCATTCCGGCGACATCCGCGACGTTGGCCGGCATCAGGATCGTGTTGTTGGTCTTGGCCAGGTTACCGAAGGCCGTGATGTATTGCTCGGCAAGACGCATGTTGACCGCCTCCATGCCGCCAGCTTCCTTGAGCGTGAGCGCAACCTTGCGGATACCTTCGGCAGTGGCCGTGGCGATGAGGTCGATTTTCTTCGCCTCGGCTTCGGCAATGAGGGTCACCTGCTCCGCCTGCCCCGTGGCCTCGTTTATCTTCTTTTGCTTCTCACCTTCAGATTGGTTGATCATAGCCTGGCGCAAGCCCTCGGAAGCGGCGATATCAGCTCGTTTTTGGCGCTCGGCAGTCATTTGTGCTTCCATGGCCCGCTTGACCGATTCTGGGGGCGTAATGTCCTTAATCTCGTAGCGAAGGACTTTGACACCCCAAGTCATGGCAGCTTCGTCGATGGCCGTGACGACTTCCACGTTAATCTTTTCCCGCTCCTCAAACGTCTTGTCCAAGTCAATCTTGCCAATGGCAGAACGTAAGGTGGTCTGAGCCATTTGTGTTGCTGCACGAAGATAGTTGTCAATGCCATAAGCTGTCTTTTGTGCATCCTGTATTTCTAAGTATACAATGCCATCAATTTCGACACTAACATTATCTTTCGTTATACAAACCTGAGGGGGAATGTCGACAACCTGCTCTTTCAGACTAAAAACATAAGCAGCACGGTCGATAAATGGTATTAGAATATGAAAGCCAGCCTCGAGCTTTCGGCTAAATTTCCCGAGGCGCTCAATGATGACTTCACTCTTCTGCGGTACGATCAAAGCACCTTTTAAGAGGACGATGATGACGAAAATGGCAAGGACGGCCAAAGCTAAAAGAGAGGGGGTCATCGAAGAAGCTCCTTTCAAGATTGTTTGAGGACCTTCAGAATAAGGCAAGATTTGTCAGCATGGTCAAAGCCGGCGATTTCGACTTCAGTGTTTGCGGTGATCTGCTCCGCCGCGCATGCTCTCCAAATGGATCCACGATACCGGACTCTGGTTTCCTGACCAGGAGCAAGGTCATGCTCCACGACAACCCGGGCCTTGACGAAATTTTGGTCCCTTTCCTCCCCGGAAGCCAGCTCGCTTTTCCCAACGAAGACGCGCATGGCCATTTTGCGCATGGTCGCAAGGGAAAGGAGCGAGACCACGATGAAAGTCGCGACCTGGCCCGTATAGGCGTCAGGAAGGGCAGCAGCGAGGACAGCAGCCCCCAAACACCCAAGGCCAAAAAAAATGATGACGAAGCCAGGTATAACCAGCTCCGACAAGGAAACAGCTATTCCGACTACGAACCAGATGAGCCAAGGAGGGAAGCTTGTCACCATGGAGCGTCCTTATTGAGCAGCTTGACGGAACAATCCTTGAAACAAACCTAACTACCTAATTTTCCAGTCAATTACCATCAAATGTAATGGGGGAGGGGCACATGGGTGGTTCCGGACCACCCTTCCCCGGCGTCATCCATTAAATCACAACCGTCAATGACAGGCTGGCCAGGCGGAAGACAGCGCACTGCCGACAGTCGGTCTTTCCCACCCTGGCTCGGTTGGCCATGGCCGACCTTACCATTACTTCTCCCTGGACCGGGTCATCAGGGTTCCGGTAAAATCATTTCACTGGAAAGGTACCGAAAATGGTTCCGACGGTCCAACCCCTTGTCGCTGTGAGCAAAAACTTCTCGTACGAAAGCAGCCCCGCCGACCCTTCCGAGTGACGGGGCTAACTAGTTCGCAACCAACTGATAATAATTGATTTCTTCGAAACACTTTTCAGAGGACAAGACGGATCAAGAATCTACACGCCGAACGATTTGAAGCGTACCATCCGCATCACAGGTGACCCAGAAAGCATCATCTTCTTCAACGGGCGAAGGGTTCAACCCGCAAATCTCATAGTATTTCTTGTCCAGTTTCATTAGTTTATTCAAATACACACGCAAAATCTCCATTGAAACATTGAGCGCTTGGACTATCTCTTCAGCACAATAACCACTGCGTATAAGCTTACGCAAAAATTGGGCATCAAACTGAGACTCATCTTTCATACTCACTCCTTCCAGTTAACTTTACCACTACTGTTCAGCATCAGATCACCTTTATCATGTTGCATACTCAGTTCACCATCCAAAACATCCGCCACATTTTTGAGGTCAGGCGCTAACGAGCGTAGATATATCTCTGTAGTAGAAGGCCGCTGGTGGCCCAACAATCTTTGCAATTCAAACGTTGAGCATTTGCCACTATCAGCCAACCTGACTGAAACATAGTGCCTGAGCGAATGGAATCCAAAATGATTGACACCAGCTCTTTCGCAAAGCCTTTTCATGAAATGCTTTATGACATGAACTTCTTTATAGTACTTATTACCAGAGTTAGGATTAATGAAAACATACTCCTTAGATTCGTCTCTATTCCTCCATTTAGTCTCCATGACAGACTTCAGCATTGCGCCCATTGTTACTGTACGCGCCTCCCTGTTGCCATTTTTCCTTTTTCTTGTATAAAGACTTACAACTCCCCGTTCAATATTGACTTCGCTCCATTTGAGATTGAGCACCTCTCCTATTCTTGCACCCGTACCTATAATGACATTGAGAAGCTCTTTCTCCCATGGCTCAGCAGCCATTAAAAGTTTATACACCTCCTCCTTGCTTGGCACATATCTTTCAGCATCTTCCTCGCTATACTTTTCAATCCCTCGACACGGATTAAAAGCAATGTTGTTCTGCATAATACCAAAGTTAAAAATGCTACTTAGCTCACGTAAATACCTATTAGCGCACTTAGCCCCTTTCGACTCGTAAACATTACGCATAAATTCCTGAACCATCACCCTGGTTACGTCTGACACCTCAATATTATTGTTAACAAAACCAAGAAATTCGCGCATGATATTTTTCTTAGTACTAATAGTATTCTTCATTTTTCTGCCATCAGCGTTCAATAGATACTGATTTGACAAATCTAAGAAGGTCAAATTTGTCTTCACTTGCATCGAATTCGGTCGACCAGGAGATGCCTTTATTTGTTCTTTTCGATCCAGACGGAGTCGCTCCTGCTTCTCCCACGCTTGCGCTTCCGCAATTGCTTTGAATCCTCCTTTGACAACTTGATTTCCCAGGTGAATAAACTTGACCCGGTATCTCGGCCCTGCTTTCGTCGTGTATTTCATTGGTTTGTTCATAACTTTCTCCTTTCAAAAATCGCATAACATCAGCAACGTCAAATCGCGCTCCTCTTAAATCATTTCCAGACAATGGAAAAAAATGCGGATATTTCCTCCAATTTTTCTTAAGTGATTCTGGACTTATTTTTAAAATGCTTGCCAATTCCTTGTAATCAACGATTTTCTCCTGAATCATAGTGCATCAGACGCCTCCTTCTGGTTTCAAAAGCATTCTTGATTTGTGTAAATTTAATATTAAAATTCTTGAAATATGTCAAGTAAAAAAATTTTCAAAATTGCTTCAGCTCACACCCCCCCAGACAACCCTCACACGCCTCCTCACATTGCTTATCTTTTCAAAAACGGGAATAGGACTAACCCCATAATAACAAACACTTTACCACGAAAAGCCTTTGTCTGAACGGATAGTATCCAGCTTAGCCGTCGCCAAAAACAATGGAGAGCGCAGCCAGCCAGCAACCATTGAACCCGCTGGGCACCCCGAGCCAAGGCGACGCAACAAGCTGACATCACATGCAATCGCTGAAAATTTATTGTTCAATTTTTTAAAAGTAAAAATTCCGAGATTTTTATCTTGACAAAATCGAACAAAAAAAATATTTAGGAGGGGAACTTTTCAAAATCAATTCACTCAAAAGCCGGAGGTCACCATGAAATACCCCCAATCAATCCCACTTAGCTGTATCGATTGTGGCACTCAACACGCCCACATCCTTACCAATGCCCAGGTACTCGAGCAGATCAGAGCGACCATCCGGAGCCATGGCTCCCTCCCCGAAAGACGAGCCATCCTGGTTCGACCGACAGACAATGGGCGCTATAGCATTGTTGATGGCCATACCCGATTCGCCGCTGCGACATTGGAACAAATCGATACTATCCCTTGTTATATCAAACAATATGATGACGTAATTGAAATGCATGCAGCGATCGTCACCGAGAACAGCCACGAAGAGATGTCAAATTTGGAGATCGGAATTATCGCGACACACATACCTCCAAGCAAGGGTGGCCGTGGCGTCATTGGCGGTCTTGCTAAGTTTGCCGAAATTATTGGATACGATATCGACCAAGTGCGGTCGCACAGAGATGCTGCTCTTGTCTATATTGCAGTAGCTGGGGGATTTACTGAAGCCGACAAGATTATCTTGAAAAACAAAACAAACGATCTCAAGCTTATAAAGCCGCAACCTGAGAATTTGTGGAATAAGCTTGTCCAGGTCGCACTTACGCGGACAGAGGGACAAAAAAATTTAAAGGACGTATTGAAATTCCTGAAGCAAGTCAACGCGATTGAGAATTGCGACAGATGGGCAAATTTATTTTTTTCAAAAGACAAAATGATCGATATGTACCTGAATAATGCAACAGGTATCAATGCTATTAAGCGTACATTCGACACGTTGTCCAGAACAGTTGATGAATTGAACAACTCCGGACGCAGTAATTCAGTTGAAGAATTAAACTCATGGCTTGCCGAAAATGCATTCCAAACAGACGATCAGAATCGTGAACGCTATAAGTTCCGAAACATCATCAAGCATTGTTCCGAAGTCTTAAATTTGAAAATGGATGCGATTCAGAATTTTGTCCATGAGGACTGTCTTGCATACATTCCATCCATTCCAGATGAGTCTATTAAATTAACGTTAATAGATCCACCCTATGGTGTATCATTTAACCGGATAGGCTGCCATGACCAGCGCATCTTAAACGATACCCGCTCAGAAGCGCTGCCGTTGTTGAATAAATTTGCAAAATACATATACCCTAAGATGGCTAATGATTCATATGTAATTGTATTTTGCCCAGACTTGCTTGTTGGCGATTTCATAAACGCATTTACGCGTCAAAATTTTGTATACAATAGACAGTGCGTTTGGAAAAAAAACAATCATTCGCAGGGAGATTTATATGGTGGAGCTTTACAAATTTGCGAATTCTTTTTATGTTTTCGCAAATCTTCCCCAACGTTACTTGAAGCAACGACAAACCATTTTGATTATCCTATTCCGGTTAACAGAATTCACCCCTGCCAGAAGCCTCTTCCATTGCTTTCTGAAATAATTGAATCCTTCAGCGCGCCAGGAGATCTGATCTTTGATGGATTCGCCGGGAGTGCCTCTACCCTTTTAGCGGCCAAACGCCTTGGTCGGCGATACCTTGGGTGCGAGTTGGATGACAATTTTTACGCTACTGCTTTTGCTCGTCTTGAGGACAATGATCCAAACGATACAGAGTAATCACTATCAGCCAAAAGCTTGTCCCGCAGATACAATTTTCTTATTGGTATCATAGCATTCTAGCGGGACAAGCTAAAAATATATTGATTACAAGCACCACATACTTCACAATCAAATTAAACATACAATATAATTACTATGAAAAATAATTCAATAATTACGCACAAGACACAACTTGCTCAAAAAGCACCATACAATCAATTATTATTTCACGACTACATCGACTTCCTTGAACACAATACTAGTGAAATTTATCAAGGCAACACAGGGTTATACTGGTCCCGTACCATTGAAATTGATGGTCAAAAATTATATTTTCCTTTTATCGACATCGATTCCTTCTTGGATAAAGGTTCAAATACTGAAATTGAGCTTATCAACGACTCCATCTTCCGGACCAAGGTCCTGGCCCGGGCGCTTTCAGATCTAGGAGTGCTTAATCGGTTTCAATTTATTGCAACAGGTGGATATGGTTTCAGGGCTATCTCCAACATTCTGTTAAACAAAGAAGACTACAATGGTTTTGTTGGCTTTATGAAAACGGAACTGAAAAGTTGTATCATTGATTTTCAACCATCAGAAAATACAACAGCTCCATACCAAATACTTGCACGCAAGGATAACCCTTTCCAAAACCATAAACAATTAGTCGGCCGACATTCCACTTTAGTTGATAGCAACTGGATCATGGATGGCTTCAGCTACTACGACTATTGCTCAATTACAAGCAGCGAGCTTAATCCTTATTCTTATATTGACGCAGCCAGGAAATTGTTACACTTTACCGTTGTCTCAGACGTATCTTCACTTGGCGATTTCGGCAATAAGATACAATTCTACAGAGAATTACTTAAGCACAACAACGATAAAAAAATAAACTTTTTCGATATATCACAAAATATCAAGACAATATCTACGGATAAAACATTTGAAATTTTAAACAGTCAAGGATATTCATTTAAGGAGATCGACAAAGGAATTGGTAAAATTTACACATTCAGCGACAAAACATGCCCTGCCTGTGGCCATTCCAATGGGAATGCATTCGTAACACCGCCATATTTTCGATTGAAATGTTTTCGGTCTTCATGTCCTGCGTCGATTTCCAATGGAGGAATGTCTTTAAATGAATGGTCGGGATTATTTCTGCAAAATGAAAACAAGAGCCAGTCACTCGTTGATCCTAATATCACACCCCAAAGGATGACTCTCGACGAGGCGCAGCAGGCTATTACTGACAGCTTAAACTCAAATAGTGATGTCTTTTTAAAGGTTACTCCAGGCTCTGGAAAAACCCATCTGGCCCTGGAATACGCTTGCGAGCAAGCTCTTCGTGGGAATATAATTATATATAGCACTTACAACGTAGCCCAAGTAGACGAAGCTTACAATGTTGCCTTGCAAAACTTAGCCAATAATAACTTATTACACCGACTGCACACCCAAGAAGCTTCTTGCAGCCACCAAGGCGATTACAAATCAATTGTTGACCTTGGATACTCGCCTTCAACATTACTTTGTAAACGTTGCGCCGAAAAAGAAAATTGCGCGTATTACACTGAACGCAACCAGATGTACCCTGGAATTTATTTCACTACACATCATATGCTTTCCGAAATTGATCCAGATGTATTTGATGCTGATATAATAATAATTGATGAAAACATATTACCTTTGGCTCTCAGTGAGAACAAAAGCTTTTCAGAGGCAGATTTACGAGCGCTTACTGCTCATGTCGGAGGACATGGCGCTGCCATAATTGGAGAAATAATCAAACTCACAACCGATTTATACAACAAAAAGACAAGTAAATACCATGAGATCTTACTTGTTAAAAATTATCATGAAACAACCCATGACAATATGCTTGATTGCTTAAGCCAGAAACTAAACACAGCACCAAGCTCAATTATTGAGACAATACAAAATATTGTCAAAAGTTTCAAGAAACAATACGGCAACCTCTACGCTTCTCGTATAAACTACAATGCCGTTCGATGGCTGTCAGGTTTTTACGAAGAAGATGTATTCTCGTGCATATATTTTAAAAACAATGGAATAATCGAATTCAGTGCTAAGCAAATAAACCAGCCACTTACGTTTGATTCTAGATATATTTTTCTGGATGCCACAGGCGACAGCTTAATCGCTAATAAAGTTTGCAATAAATCAATTTCAAACGTAGACATTGACATAAAATGGAATTGCAAGGCAACATTTCTCGAAAAAAACATCAAGAAAAATTCAGACCTCCAGGCTAAAGAAATTACTGACATAATAAAAACAGGCTTGTCACATTTTACACACGATAAAGTGCTTCTCGTTTCTTTCAAGTGTAATTGCGAACATTTACTGAAGATATGCAACGTAATCAAACCAGATACTCAATTTGATTTTTACAATTTTTTTGGGCAAAAGGGGACTAATCAATTCAGAGACTACAATGCTATATTCGTGATTGGCCTCCCATTCCCTAATATCAACACGGCTTGGCAGGATGCCCATATTCTGTTTCCTGGCGTTGAACAGGACGGACTCAGGGACAGTTGGCCATATATATCGATGGAGAATGAACTCATTCAGCTTATTCACCGAGTGCGTCCCGTGCGGAAGGACCACCCCATTGAGCTGGTTGTGGCTGGCAATAGCTACCCAGGGTCACTTCCGGAGCCATCCCAAACAATAAGCTTCAAACGCCGGGAAGACCCCATAGGAACTGCTGTCGATCGGTTACGTAAATTTATCGATTACTTTGGATTTTACGATATAACATTGGAATATATAGCTGGCATTGCCACCACAGATTCTGAATTAAAAGCTACTCAATTCCGTAAGTTATACTTTGACACGATTGGAGAACTCGTTGCGCAACATAAAACTCAGTATTTGACAGCCGGGCCTGATTGTGAGGGGACGAAAGGGACCTGTACTTGTCATCGAAGTACACTTAGTATCCATGATTTTATTTTAAAATTATATGTACATTTACAAAAATTAAAAATCATTGATACTGAACAAAAAGCTCAGCCTAGTACCATTATAGATACTATAATGGGAATAGACCAAGCTTTCGATTGCAAATCAATGACTTTTCAAAATGATCAAATTGATTCAATTGATCAAAATAAAATGAAATTGTTTATATCAAAATTGTTTACTTTGTACTTTTATTTAAGTGAAACAGAATGGGAAGTTAATCTCCCTATGCACTTTGTCCATAAAAATCAGGCCCGGGACATCAGAACTCAGCTCAAGAATGAATTTGAGTACATGTCCAAGTACAAAATTAAATCTTGCTTCTCAAAATATAGCAACATTGGTGGGATTGAAATTGGAAACAATGGTTTATATTTTTATGCAACATTGGCAAAGCTGGATATAATAAACAACGACTTGCTGACGAGCTACAGACAAGAGAGCATCAACAATTACTTAGAATGCGACTTTAATATATTAGTAGTATATTTCAGCCAAAATAAGGCATATGCACTTACAAGAACTAAATTTTATGAATATGAAGCCGGCTGCGCTATTAAAAACGAATCTAACGACGCATACGATTTTGTAGTCACAAATAACCACGAACAGTACTTTGAGTATTTTGATACAAATTTTACAGGAAGTGTCCACGACATATTCTTGACACATAAAATTATATTCAACAATAATTTAGGTGCAACTTTTAATTTGATAGGCTTAGGGTCAAAATACGATGTAGAAACTGACTTTAGTACCGGGTGCAAATCTTGCAATTCAATATACAATATATATCAAAAACAAATTGACTTGTTAAATTCTAAGAAAATTTTTTATACATACCATATGGAGTCAGAGATATTATTACTTAACAACAACCTCAAAAATAATGGTTTTTGCGTAAACAGCGAAAAGCTTGACCAGATGAAAGCTATTGCGAGCACTACGAACAGTCCAAATGACTTACGAACACTTGAGACGATCGAAAAGTTAGTGCAAAAAGACGGAAAATTCCCCCCTATTATAAATCAAATTGAAACTACCACAGGAAGAAGCGGATATAAGATTCTCTCAACACTCAATAAAAAATTTAGAATATTATTTTCCCCAGGTGAAAACCATGTTATTTTGGCGTTTGACATAAAATACTTTGAGCCAACTATTGCATCTTGCTTGTCAAATGATACATATGCATTGGATCTGATAAATTCTGGAAAAGATATTTACACTGAAATTTCCATGTCAATTTCTGAAGCATTAAATGATGAGCGTTTTAACGACAGATTCTTTGGAAAGCTGTTATTTAATATTGCCATCAATGGCGGAAATGAACATGCCTTAATATCAAGATGCTACGAAAAATCAATTTTAATTACCTATCAATATGCGAAACAAATCTGCAACCACTTCAGAGACATATTCCCGACAATATTTAAATTTCAGAATAATATTTTGCAAATTGCTCGCACGCATGGGAAAATATATACAAAATTTTTAAGATTACTTTATGTCGATGACAACGTTAAGGATTCAACGATTGTTAATTTTGTCGTTCAAGGATCAGGGGCTGATGCCTTCAAAAGGTTGCTGCTAAAAGTCCATGGTTTATTGGAGCACTCAAATGAAAATATATTGTTCCACCATTATGATGCGATTTACATTCAGGTACCCGAGCACGGTGCCGCCAAACGCATGGCGGCACTCAAGGAGATAATGGAGGATAGTCTGTCGTCGGACTTTGGCAATGTCCGATTCTCGGTTGCGGCCTCGATGCGCAGATCCTGGGCCGAGGAGGACTCCATTATGCAGGTTTAGTCGGCCTGGCACCTGACCGATTTGACCAGAAATCCGCAAGTGATGGCTGTTTCGCCCCAGGACGCCACTGACTGCGTTTTCGTGGTCAAGATGACCTTTACCCTACCTTAGGTGCCAAATGGGGCGGACACGAGCGATTTAGAGGGTCTCCCGGAGATGGGAAATTGCAAACTGACAAATTAGTCACTTATTTATTTAGCCATTGCTAAAGTGACCTTTTAAGTTAAAAATTTGTTGTTTTGAAAAAACCTAAATAAAACTCAAAAATTGAGGGAAAAATGAAAAGCAAAAAGCTGTACAATTTAATTTTAAAAGCAGGAGCACTGAAGCATGATGCCGATACATTGGGTGATACCCCCCAAAAGACACTCGTCAATCTTGGCAAGATATTCAGGCTTAAATTATTTTTAATAAAGAACAAAGATATAATTCCTAATCCTACCCCTCGGCCGATAGACCAAGGATTTTCTCGGCAAGAGCGTAAACGTAAACTCAGACTGGCATTCAAAAATAAAAAAATAATGTTGCCCGAGTATCCGCATCTGAAGGACTTTGAAAATGAATAAATTAGGTAAATTGCAGAGAGCGATTGTCAACTTGCTTCATGAAGACGACTATATTGGAGTTGATCAAGTGATTGAGCACTTAGCTTTGCCGCGTACCCGTTCAAATCTGGTATCAGTTCGCCGAGCTTTCCATTTATTAAAAAAACGAGGACTGATCAATGTTGCCAAATACGATTATGACGATGGTCACGCCTGGGGTCTGATAGCGTGGTTACCTCAATCAAAATCCCCAACGGTCACTGAGGAAATCAAGGTATCTGATGTCGAAGATGTTGTCCTGAATTTCTTGAATTATTTAAAGGAAGAATACAACTCCTCGTCCGGAGTAGATTACAAACTTATCCTAGGCTACATCAAAAAGTTGAATGGCCGAATTGGCAATGTCCAGGAGGATGACGCAAGAATACCGGTGTCGTACCATCGAGCGCTCAAATCATTAGCAGCAAAACAATCAATCGTGCTTGATTTTTTGAAAGACAATGGAAGAATCGAGACTGTTTCCTTGAATTCGTCCAATAATATATAATGGTTTGTCTCGTAATTCTTTAGTTAGATTTCAAAACAAATAAAAAACTCCCCCAGGTCTTGGTGGATCTGGGGGTGTTTTTTATTTGTTTGGTGTAAGATAAAATGGGTTCTACTTATAGTTACTATTTGATGTTGCTTCCTCGTTTTCACCATTCAATACTTCCATGACCTGCTCATAACGCTCATGTCCGCTCTCGCCACCCATTCGCACGGCATACGATAAGAGTTTTGCAACGGGCAGCCTGCCAATGCAACGGTCGCACAGGGTAAGCAGGCAATTGCTCGTGCCAACTTCAATTCCACCGTCATGAAATCTCTCGTAGCTTAGATTTAATGAATAAAAATAAGTACTTTCAATAATATCTTTGCCACACAAATTGCATACAAATATCATAACATACCTCCATTTTCCTCTGAAAATGTTTTACTGAAAAAAATTTTCTGAAAGTAAACTTTCGAGTTGACAAATTTTTAGGTACGTATATTCGACGATCCATATATTTAATCCAAAGGAGAGACACAAGTGAATCCAATGAATTTCTTTGTTTACGGCACGCTGCGCAGGGGGCAGGTTAACTATCAGCGTCTCCTTGACGGCAGTGAAGGATTTGAATTTGTTGGACCTGCAACAACCGTAAATAAGTACACAATGCTCTCGTCAGGGATCCCGTTCGTTCATAAGCATCCCGAGACTTCAACAATTCGAGGAGAAGTAATTGTGGTGTTTGACAACAAATTGATCAAATCGTTGGATGCTCTTGAAGGGCACAGGGACGGCGAACGCCAAGGATATCATCGGGAACACACGCCTGTTCTGCTCGATAGCGGTATAAATATCTTGGCGTGGCTCTACTTTTTCTACGGCGTCCCCCACGGCTCCATTGTCCAGTCCGGAAATTGGTTGGATCGCAACAAAAACATGTAAAAGGAAATGTTGCCGTGAAAATTAAGTACAAGTACCTAGATTATATTCGGTACTGGCCTGGAGATTCGCGTATCCAGGTGATTATTGATGCGCCTCACTGCTCCGGTGAACCAGAAGAAGCTGATGAAAGAACAATGGAGCTTTCCCATGACTTAGCCGAAGTCACTGGCGCTGGCGTAATTCAAAGCTTGATTCCTAGGACCTTGGCTGATCTCAATCGTGATATTGACTTTAACAACGCAGCTTCGGTTCAAGCTCACGCTCAGCAGCGGAAAGCTTTATATAACATTATTAGGCACAAGAATGCTATTAACAAACAAGGAGAGGTCGACAGCTGTCTATTGTATATATCCCTTCATGGAATGAAAAATTATTTACTTTCTGACTTAAAGCCGATTGATATAGAGCTGGGAACTCGTTGGGGAGCGTTGTGCGACGACGACACAGCACAGTATCTAAAGGTTATTTTGTGTAATTCTGGAACTTACAATGTTTTTCTAGACAACAAATTTATCGGAACGCGATCCCTTTATTGGCATATCAACGGGGATCCTAGAGTGCCGCGCTATAAAGGATACGGAAGAAATCTCAAAATTATTCAGGTAGAGTTAAGCCGAGACCTTAGATTTGATTATTATCATACGACATTACAAATTTTGGCAAAGGCGATCTCTTCAATCCAACGGGAAATCATTGAGAGCATCAAAACAAAACAGCATATGCAGGTCCATTAGGATTAGAAAAATGTTTATGCTTACTGGACGTACGTTTATCGCCTATGAGGACAAGCACCTCGGTCGCTCAACTGTAGGCTTGCTTACTCAGTCTCAGGGCAACACGAATGAGGATGAATGGTTTGCAGTGTTGGTCAATTTAATCAGAAGCGATTCCAAGGTTTATATAGCCTCTTTTCGAGGCATGGCTGTTAACACGTCAGAACTCAATAACAAAATCCTTCAAAGCAACAAACAAGACAAAAACTTACTACAACTAGTCAAAAAAATTGTATTGAAAAGACTGGAAACGTATGAGCTTAACATATCCAGAAAGGACAACGCTTAAATGCACAAAAAAAATACACACACAGCCAACTTCCACATGACCCCTCCACACAGCCCACCCAACCAACATTATCTCCTATGAATATCGACATTGATAACTGCACACGCGAAAAAAATGCATATGCATTGTGCTTTCAAAGCCATCCACTTGAATTAGAAGCATATTTTTCGCAACGCACTGAATTTTTGTAAAATATTTAGACAAATTTTACATGTAATTTTGCATAAATTGTTGACGCATTTTTCAACACCATATAAAGACAATCTACGCAAACAAGCACAGGAGAAACCAATGCCCAAAACTACAAAATTTGACCCCGACCTACTGCGGTCCCACATCGAGAAAGGTGCCAACGCCCAGCAGCTAATGGATGTTTTTAACGTGAAAAAACAGATACTTGACAGCTACGTCTACAAACTGATGAAGCTTGACAAAAAATTTTACGAGGTCGAAGGCATGGATGAAAGAGTTATGACTTCCGCTAAAGTTATTCATAAAAAAAATGGGATAACTATTCCGCCTGTTTTTTTGAGAAATTACAAATTCAAAATCGGCGATGAATTTAAAATGACAGTACTTGAGGACGGTGCGACCATCCAACTGACCAAAACCGGCACGAACACTGATTCAACATCCCGCAATTAAACATAATAATATTCCATTGTTTTTCGGTTCTACCGAAATGCATATTTAGCCCCTGGCCCAGCTGGGGGCTTTTTTAATGGTTGCAGGCCCCAAAACCCTCCCTGTCCCCCCAGAGTTTCCGCTCACATCTGAGTCCCCATCTTATCGGAACTTTACCACACCACCCCTATTTTTTGGAGGTCGATGCTAAATTTTCATAGGGGAAGACTTTTAAAATCCCCACTTTGATAATAATTTACGCCATGATTACGAAGACACTTACCACTTTGCCAAATCAAGTTGGACTAAGATTAGGCTCAGGGGGCAGATGACCGCCAATCAAATTTTGCACGTAACACCTTAAAAATACACACTTGAATTTCCCCGCATGACATCCATTCGACTCCAGCTCTTTTTGGAAATTTTTTACTTGACAAATTCTCGTAAATTACATATTAAAAAATCAACAAACGGCTAAGAGCGCGAGGATGCAACCTTGCACACACTTGGCCAGATTATCCTTTCTCCAACACCAAACCATGTCCCAACAGGAGGACCTTACCATGAAAAAGTCAAGCTATTTCACCAAATCAGATTTGATCAGAAGAGGCTGGAGTGGTCCATTGATCTCTTTCTTTTTGAAGGATACCGGAAACATTATTTGCGCAACATCGATTAATGACTTAATAATTTTTCCTAAGGATATCATCTATACGACAGAGCGTCGCAGCGACTTCAAAGATGCGAAGAAAGCCCTGTCTAAATATTCAACCATAAAATTGCAAAGATTGTTCAAGGAGCACGGCAAAGAAAAAACAGAAAACATTATATTAATGACAAGCTTTGCCGACAATTTCCGGAACAACATCATGAACATTGAGGAAAATATTACCTTAAACGACCAGCCATTATCTGAAATTGCAGAACATTTATCCTCTGAAACATTTGACATTATCCACAGAGAACGGCAGCACCACATATTGCACAACGAAATACTTGTCACTCAAAATCACGTAAATACAACACCATTTAAAAACAACTTATTTTTATACATAAAACACAATTTGACTAGTTACAACATAGAACTCAAGAAATTTGAGTATATATACAGATACTTGGACTATTATGACGTCTTGACATTCAACGACATTGATGACGGCTATATTTTGTTAAACAAAGCTGTCAACACCAAAATAAAACAACATTATCCGGAACTCTCCGAACAATGCGACGCAGACAGTTCTAAAGTTAACTTGCTTTTTAGCAACAAAGATTACTGGGAGACAAAATATTATATGCAAAATGGAACAAACTACATAGAAGTAGTACCAAAGCGATTCCCGACCCCGTAACCAAATCATATCAATTTTATCATTTAACACCTAAGCTTTGAAGCAGAATCCCGACCAGATAAAACCTGGATCTGGATTTAAAAAGCCCTCCTCTTGGCAGGAGGGTTTTTTATTTATAAACGCAAAAAAACAAATAAAATCTCAATTTTTTTATTGACAAAATTCATGTTTTTTATAGATTGATTCCAATGAAATTTGGGAAAAATTGCTTGTCGAACAAAGCAAAAAAAGGAGTCATTATGACAACAGGAAAGTACTTATTAAAATGCGACTTAATTGAACGTGGATGGACAAAACAGTTGATCTCAAGATATTATGGTGTGCCATTAAAAGTCACAACAACAAAAAACATTATTGGCAATGTTAATCTTTATGATAAATCAGTAGTGGAGACAATTGAAAACAGTTGTTCATTCAAAGAGAAGTTTCTCGCCACATTGGACAACAGAGCCGAACAAGTTGTCAGCAATCGCTACAATTTCCAAACATACAAAATTCGCCGGCAAGCGGTTGATTTACAAGCTCAAATAATAAATACGTTTCAGAGTACAAATAATGCAACGATACGAGTTTCCAACTTAGACGTAGACGTTGTATTGCGCAAAGTATTTAACGGTGTAGATGAACAGATCGCCCTCAAACTCATAAGAAGCAATGAGGCAAGATACCATCTTCCTATCGTTGAATACATCCTAAAACATGAATCTAACTACATTGTGAATGTCAACGGCCTTAATTCAATAAACGAGTCGGCAGATATGTACGGCATGGATTTTAATAACTTCAATCTTTGTCGTCATGTTTTGAAGCAAAAAACAAATAATGCTATTGCTACAACATACCCATTCTTAGCCAAGGAGTGCGCCCGGCAAAACTCACTACTTTTTAGATGGCATCCACGTGGAGATGCTTACCGCAATGTATATTTTGATTACGCAGCGTAGCAATTACAACCAAAAACTACATTAGTAGTTGAAACAAGGCCCCATATCTTTCCCTTGAAGGCTATGGGGCCTTATTTATTGCAACACCAGGCACACCACCAGCAAACTAGATAAGCCCAACCTGGTGAAGTATTTGCTTAGTCTCATGATTGCTGAGCCTGGTGTAAATCGCCGTAGTGTTCAGCGAGGAATGCCCAAGGATCGATTGAACCCCAGTCAGCGGAACGGAAAGGCGCGTCATTTCGATCGCACGAGTATGCCGAAGCACATGCGGATGGGCAAGATGACGAGGCAAATTCGCCTCCTCGGCCCTTTCGTAAAAGACCCGGCGCACGTTGCCTTGATCCAATTTAAAAACACGACCTCGTTGGTCAGGATATTGGGCCAGGTAGGTAGCAAGCTCGGAGATAATGGTAGGCGGCACCGGGACGAGCCTCACAGGGACGGATTTGATTTTCCGTCCACCAGGATCCTTCTTCACGTGCCGTTTGAGTGTTACCAACTTGACATCACCAGCGCGGTAATCGATATCGTTAACATCGTTCAGTGCAAGCACCTCGCCCAACCTGGCCCCGGTGAAGCGAAGGAAGAGAAACGCCAACCAGTACCGTCCACGGGTTTTCCGGATAGAGGGTCGGATGGCAGCGTCATCGTACCATTCCTGAAAGGCGGTGGTCAGGGCAGCGACCTGGTCCGGGAGGAGATAGGGGATCTCTTCGACCATTTGCGGTTGAATGGTGGCCGGGAGATTCTGCCGAACAGCAAGGTGGTTCATGGGGTCACCTCGGGCTTACACGGTTATTTAAACGTATGCGTGTAGTTTAATGGTTTTTTCTGGTCATGGGAAGGGGTTTTTCGAGAAAAGTCGATCAAATTCGATGGGTTACTACACGATAATTGAGATTTTCGTGTAATGTCCGGCGAAGCCTTAACGCGACTATTGGTGTTTTCGTGTAATGTCCGGTGAAGCCTTAATGCGACTACTGGAATTTCGACCATTGACTCAAACATGGCCACAATTATCTATAATGCACATTACTAGATTGATATGTTCTATCATGTAGTTGAGATTTGATTGATCAACTAGCAGCGCGGTGCTAAGCAAAATTCTTTCGATGAAACATAAGTAAATTTTTTTTATTTCCACGCAACACATACAACGGTCGAATGGAGCACATTGTGCAGTTTCAAATTAAGTTCTTAGGAAAATTTGGTTCTAATTACGACGAAAATAATGCCCGCCTATTGCTTCAGAAGCTGTTCAAAAACAACAAAGAAAAGGTAGATTTGTTTTTAAAATCTACCGATTTTCTTTTGGCAAAAAATGTTGAGTCAGTGAAGGCAAAAAAAATATGCGATCTTTTTAATGGTGTTGGTATCTGCCTAAAAACTATTATATCCGATTCCGCAGAAAAATCTTGCACATTAGACAAGTCATCTAGTGATTCCAAAATCGAAACAAGCGTTGAGACAACATTTAACAACAATCAGCCAAGTGAGATAAGTCGAGAAAATGCTGAAATATTTTCTGCCATTAGGCCAAACTTATGGAGCGCAACCTACTGTATAATTTTAGTACTCATTTCGTCACAAATTTTGACCATATTCAACTCCGTGTCATATCTTATAATTTCATTCTTTTGGACAATCGCTCTATCTCTATTTGGATGTTATCAAGTCACAATAAAGAAAGTCATCTCATTATCAATGTGGAAGCACGACTCTTATATCGGCAAAAAAATATCAAACAGATTTTTTTGGAACATAGGATGCTTTGGAGCATCTCTATTTATTGTTCCCATTTCATTAGTTGCTATTTCTGGTGCCAAGACTCAAGGCGCTATCTCAATTATCATGTCTGCAGCAATATCTTTTTGGATTTTTTCTCGCTCATGTACATTACTTGACAAAAATTTAAAACCTAAATATGCACAAAAATATCAGTTATTAACCGCTATCGTATTACCATCTATTGTAGTCCCGGTCGGCATTAATCTTTTAAGTTTTTACCTTGACGACAAACCAAACATGCACAAGCTTTCTGAATTCATTAAAGCAGAAAGCATTAACTACAAAGACTTGTCTACATGCCCACTAGCCTCATACATTGGAAACCATTTATCATATGTTTCCGGTTTTATCAATTACACGGTATCGACACTATCTTCAATTCCAGCATTTATGTTGAAATTAATAACAAGTGGAGACTCTTTAATAGTCCCTGTAACATCTGCCTTAGCAATATTTTTTTCCTTACCATATAGAGAGAAAAGGAGAATATTCGCAAATTTAACTGAAACTAATGAAGGCATCATTCCCCCAATTAATATTTTTTGGTGGACATTTTTGTTGACTGTTTTTCTATTGGGAATATACATTCCACTTTTTGGCATGTTACGCAGCAACTTAATCAGCGACAAAACACCTCTTAACGCTACTATAGGCGCTGTTGAAAGTGTAAAAAAAGAAATTGTTGAAATGATAGACGGGGAATACTATAAGCCAGGAACCATTGAAGCTATCAAAGAACTTGAACTTGAAATGATGGCTCAAACAGATTTGTTCAAAAATCGCATCGATGTCGACAAAAACAATTTAAAATATAAAATAAATCGTATGTTCGATTCGAAAATTAATAACGTTGATAAATTTCTTGACGACTACTATTCTCTTTGGTCGGAGTATTCTCGTATCGCCGAGATGGTAATGGGTAATATCGAAATATACATGCAAAAAAAGCTTGAAAGCTCGTTACTTTTAGGTCTTGACCAACTTCAAAGTGATATTGCACAGTCGATAGATTCTATTAAGTCATTAGAATCTGAATGGGAAAAGCACAGCAAATCTTTTAAGGAGAAAAAAGATAAAATTCTATCTAACAACAAACTTAAAGCTTCAATTAACACCGACAACATTCAAATAACTCAGACAAAAAGCTATTTAGATAATTCAAAATTTTTATTTGATAGAAAAATTAATTTTACAAACAAAGCTTTCGGCGCAAGTGTAGGGGCAGGTATAGGGGTAATGATCGCAACGAAAATTGGGACAAAAATTGCTTCTAAAACGCTATTCAAAACTGCAGCAAAAGCCGCAGGCAAGACTGCTTTAAAAATGGCCAGCGGTGGATTGTCAGGTGCAGGACTTGGTGCTTCAGCAGGTGCCGCTTTGGGTTCAGTTTTTCCAGTCGTGGGCACAGCAATCGGGGCCGCTGTAGGCGCAGTAACAGGCGCAGTAGTTGGTGTAGTTGCTGTTGACAAGATCCTCCTGGAGCTTGAGGATTTGGTTTATCGAGCAGACTTCAAAAAAGAAATAATTACGGAAATTGAAGCCCAGCGTAAGGAAACACTGGAGTCATTCAATCTTAATTAGCAATAATTCTAATTTATACAGAATAATGGCAAAAAAAACGCTAATTGCCATGCCACTCTAATCGAACCCTTAACACAATTATTGAGATTTTCGTGTAGAGTTTTTTAGCACAGGGCAATCCGAGCGGGTGCGGTTTTGGTTCCTGGAATTGTGAAATGCGTGTTCGTGAAATGGTTACGTAACCGAGAGATCATGATTCCCATTTGTCAAACAGTAATATTTAAGCAAAACTGATTTTGCAACTAAAAGCTACTCACTACTAGGCCAATACTTTTTTTATTTATAATGATACTGACATTGATTCTTGAGTAAATAACAAATTCATTGCATGCATTTAATCTGTCATATATAAGCATCTTGCCAATGGCAATAAATTTTTATGCAAAAAAAAAACGAATTTCTTTCATGTTGCGATAGAGTTATTTGCATTCTATGTATTTTACAAATACACTCATCGCTGTACTATCTCTATTTTTGACCTTGACAACATTTGCCATTACTAAAATCGATATCAAAAATTCATGCATGGGGCTGCTAATCGTGAAAAAAATCACAGTTATGATGATTAAAGCTATCATGCTATTGGTTATATGTTTTGTACTACCTGGATTTTCAAACAATTCAGACAAAAAAATTTTTGATCTTCCCAAAACAAAGATCACTTTGCACATCCATAACTCAGACATCATAAGTATACTAAGAGCACTTGCTCGAACTGGACAACAAAACATAGTCATATCTCAAAGCATCACTGATGATTCAAATATCGGAACTGACAAAAATAATTCATTCGACATAGATGTCACAAACACTCCGTGGGATGAAGTCTTTGTACAGTTTCTTGAACGCAACAACCTTACATACAAAAAAAATAACGACATTCTCAAGATAGTTAGAGCAGATGATAGTTATACCAATCAAAAACAATCAGGATCAGATCTTTTGTCCACTCAGAACTTTAACACATCAAAACCAGATCTCCCAAAAATTAAAACAACCATAAGGCTGTACAACTCTGATATAATTGCTACGTTTAATGCGCTTGCACACGCCTCAAATCAAGACATTATTTTATCGCCAAACATTATAAAAAATATAAATAACAGGGACAAGCGTATGCGTCCAATCAACATAAATGTAGTCGACGCCCCTTGGGATAATGTTTTTGAACAGATTGTCGATTACTATAAGTTTACTTTTACAAAAACAGACAACACCATTCGTATCTTTGACGAGAATGAAGCAAGGGACAAATCGGATGAAAACACATCAAAAGAACCAAATAACGAAGACAAACAGTTAAAAATTCCCGCAGAAACATATCCGAAAACAAAGGCTCAAAACACTAATGCTTCTGCCAAACCAAAAGAAAACAACTCTTCATCAACCAAGTATTTTTTTGCATCGATAGCCATATCTGCAGTAATTTACACAATCTACAAGCTACTTGTTACAAGAAAAAACAAAGAAAAAGACTCGTCAGAAAAATACATGTTAGTAAAAATTAAATACTTAAACACTCTAAAATCAATCACAGAAAATAACTACTTCCTCGATTCAGCAAACAAGTACCTTATTAATGAAGTAAACAATTTAATTCTGGAAATAAATTCAAACGACTTTTTTAATAGCACTTTAAAAACCAAAGCAGACTCCATCATTACAAACTGTAATAAAATAATTAAGACGGCCGAAGAAACACACAAGGTTGAGGAAAAACGTCGCAGGGAAGAAAATGCACGTAGGGCTGAGGAGGCTCGACAGCAAAGAGAGGAGACTCGCAAGGCTGAAGAGGCACGTCGCCGAAATTTTTCTGACCAAGAATATAATAGTGAAAAAAACAATTCATCAGAATCAAAAAATAGAACATTCAACAAAAGCAGAGGTTCAGGCACTTTTGACCCTTATGAAATACTACAAGTTAGCAAACTTGCCTCTGAAAGCGAGATAAGAAAAGCTTATTTCTCATTATTAAAGAAATATCATCCAGACAGAGTAGACGACATGGGGCATGAAATAAAACATTTAGCAACGGAAATGACAAAAAGAATAAATACAGCATTTCAAATACTCAAAGAACAAGGAAAGGTATAATCCTTATATAACACATTTTTCATACGCATCAGACAACGTGGCTATCTCCTTAACTCCGCATAGGTGACAGGGGGGCACTGGAGCAAGCTTGCAAGAGGCGATCGAAACCCAGTCCAGACCAGAAAAGGCTGTTCAATCGGCAGCAGAATTCATCGAGATATTTCTGAAGATGCCTTTTCATGACCCCATGGTACGTGCCGAGAATAAACGCCTTTGCGTTAGACAACAGGATATTGCTTCACACCTGCGCTGGAAGGTGATCAGGTCCACATCGTAGTAGGGCTTAGTCATGAAGGCTCTCCTCAACCGTCTAGATTCTTAGTCGATTCTATGAAGATTGCGGATCGAGTGCAATAACCTCAAGGGCAATAACCACGTATTTTACTCTTTTTGTCTGTCATCTATATTTTTTCAACCTATTCTAGAGGTGCGTAATATGAGCGAAATTATTGAAATAAAGGCAGAAGGCTGCATTGTACTTGAATATATTCAAAAACATGGATTGAATTTTTTAGATGCTAAAATGATTGGGAAAAGTTGTTTGAAAGATTGGCAGGACTATCTTAGAAGAGAATACCCAAATGCTGATATTGGCGTCAGAATGGAAATTGTCAAAAACGCAGAAGTAGCAAGGATGGCTATTGTTTCAGCTATGGAAGTCAACGAAGGCGGTGTCCTTTTTTCTGCAGACATTGAAGGACTAGAAGAAGCTTTGCAAGATAGGCTAAACAAGCTTGTTAGGCAGTATTTAATGACAAAACAATGAGCATGTTTGATATAAACTTCCGTGTGTTACATAGAAGTAGCGATCATTTTTTGGAAGATAAGCTCATGTAGCATGACAAGTTTTATACTAGTTGTAGCTAGCTGCTATTCGAATACTTCGTTGGTCAAAACTTTTTGTACGATTTTAATGTGTCTATTTAACAACAGGAGAGACGATGGACAGCTTTTCTGAAGGTGGACGTGTTTACCACGTTGCAAGACCAAACTGGGGGGAGGGCAAAGTAATTAGATCAGACCCTGAGTATACAATTATTAAATTTGTGAATGCTGGTGAAAAGCAATTTAAGACAAAACTAGTACTAGATAAAAAATTTTTCACTTCTGATTATTCAGACCTGCCTCCTACATATATAGAAAAATTGCCAAGTAATCTTCAAAAGACTAGACAAGAAGAAAAACAGAAAGACAATAAATTACGAAATGAATTTTATGAACAGGCCAAAAGATACGGACTACATGAAAAACTTGAATTCTTCCAAGGGGAACAATTAAAAACTCTTGTTAATATTTTTATAAAATTGGACACATTAGATCGCATTTCAAGTATAGATCCTGAGTCTATTAAGTGGCTTGAAAAGCAGAACCTACATGCGCCGCTGGTCTCTATATATAAAGAGCGTTACGAAAGCAAAAAGTTGCCATGGGATCTTGTAAACTTATGCAAATCATTGCGTAAAATTGGCTGCCAGGAGATTGCAATTTCCTATTTTGAAAATGAACCCCGCAATATTAAAGACAAAAAGCCACTAGGTGCATTATTTACAACTATTGGAGGATCTTACAGGGATATTAGCGATTTTGACAAGGCGTGGGATTGTGGACTTGCCGCAATTGATATTTCACCAGATTCCTATTATCCTTACAATCTCCTTGGTGGCATATGCTATTCAAAAGGCAATCTTACTCAGGGTGATCATTATTTTGAGAAGGCTATGGAATTAGGTGCTGACGACAGCGCGCAATCAAATTCTATAAAGGACGCATTACATAAATCATCAACAGAAGATCGTAAAGCCATAAGTGAATACCTATTAAAAAAAGATCCACATAAATTTGAGTGGGTCAGAGAGTATTCCGATATTTAATTTTTTTGACTGACATGTAAATTCAGCTGAATATAATTTCAATTCTCTTAGAAGTGTTTATGACCAACGGGCAAGTAGTTTAATCTGGTCGGAATCGGTCGGACTTGACCGGACCTGCCTGGATTTAACTGGCTAAAAACATAGGTGAAGTACGCATCATCATGAAAGTCCTTTCACGACGGTAACAGGTGTTTAAATTTTTCTTTGGTTATCAGCAAATTAAATATGTTACGAAAAATAGGACTGAATTCCCATACGGGGATGTTTTGAGTCATTGCCTGGAATCGAACAAACATCCCATGAACTTTACTTGGTTCCGTTGCCTATTGCGGAATTGCCCTGTTGCTCGAAAGCGTGCGTCCCATAAATCCAGAATCGTTAACCCTCTTGAATTGATCAAAAAATGTACCATACTTTGTCGACCTACCCTGTTCTCGACCTGATTATCGACCTAATCGTCGACCTATCTGGGCGAAAGTGGGCCTTCATGAACCGACTTGAGCGCACGCCAACTTCCTGAAATGATTCGGCGAGAATAATTGTCAATAATATCGAGCTGTTCTGCTAAGCGGGTAACGGGGCTTAAACCCTGTTCGAGGGTTCAAATCCCTCCCTCTCCGCCAGCAGACTGCATTCCCGGGCATCGAAAGGTGCCCGGGTTTTTACTTTTCCAGGGCCTTGATGTGGGACCCTGGTGTGGGGTTTTGTACCAAATCCTCCAAAATCTGACTCACGCCGGCCGTGGTGAAGCGCGTCATCTGACTTTTGAGCGAACGACATCCGTTTCTCAAGGTCGACAAACGCTCCCAGTAATCTTTTTTGATCGCCCACTGCCCTGAGCAACCCGGATTTTGCCCTCTCGCAAACCAGAGACTTGGATCGGATCGCCGGGGGCGTTGATTGAGCTATTTTGGGGAAAGGCCGCTCGGTGGCACTGTCGCCGAGCGGCTCGATGATCGGCCCAAACGTTCGAAAAGCCACCGTATCGACGCGCATCCGGATGTGGCTCGGCTGCGGATGAGGATTGGCGCCCTCCAGGCTGATCATTTTGAGACCGATGCACGGGAGATTTCAATAAAAAATTGTAATTTTAAGCAGTTGATGTATATTTTCTCCATCCAAACCGATGGAGGCGACCATGAGCGAACGTACTTCCAAGAAGTCCGGTATTGCCGACTATGTTGCCGCTCGCCGCAAGCACAAGGACTGCTTCCTG
>Ga0268263_1000605_pt1 | contig 49799 bp, 43 predicted proteins | sample Biomet5_FD_190358 | JGI IMG/M metagenome (GOLD analysis project Ga0268263, IMG submission 190358) | Microbial communities from bioreactor (seeded with sewage sludge) at LBNL, California, USA - Biofuel metagenome 5 (SPAdes) (version 4) | ecosystem: Engineered > Bioreactor > Anaerobic >... | reverse complement strand
AGGAAGTCCACGCGGGCGCGCGTCACCTGTTCCTCGGCGGTGCAGCGCGCCTCTTTTGTCGCCTGCGGATGCACGCCGTCCCAGGCCGCAAGCCACGCCGCGAGCCAGACGTTCCAGGCCTTTTCCGAGCCCGCCAACGCGCGCGCGAACTTCTTGTGCCAGCTCCCCAGACGGCGCACCATGCTCACGGTGAGCGCCTTGTTTTCCCGAATGGCCGAGAGCTTTTCGCAGGCCTTCGACGCGGCCTCCGTGGCGTTCATCCCCCGCAGCAGCGTCAAGCGCGCGTCCATGCCCTCGTGCCAGCATGCAATGGAGTATTCATCTGTACTCCCGTATGCGGCCATCTGATTTTCCGCCGGAAACAGCATGTGGAGAGTTTCGTCATAGGATCTGTCCCAAGCCGCTATCTCCATCATGAACAGGGAACGTGCCGCGCCAGGGTCCGGGCTCGTGTCGGCCAGCTCGTCGGCAAGCCGCTGTTCCAGCGCCAGGAACGCCTTCTCCCGCGCCGCCTCGGCGGCCCAATACTCCTCGTCCGCACGAATCGCGGCCGCCATTTCGGGGTCAACCGGTTCCTGCGCCCAGGCGGCGCAAGGAATGAGCGCCAGCAGGCAGGCCAGGATGACGAAGGGACGCATGGCGGCTCCTTTAGCGCGGCTTGGACGCGCGGCGCGGCGGCCAGACGAACGGCTTGTCCTCACGGGCGAAATCCCCGTCCGGCCCTTCCTGGATATCTGACACGCCTATCGTGCATTCGCATTCGCCTCGGACGCCGTCCACATCACGTATCCAGGGCTTGAGCCACAGCATGAGGAAGTCCACGCGGGCGTGCGTCACCTGTTCCTCGGCCGTGCAGCGCGCCTCTTTTGTCGCCTGCGGGTGCACGCCGTCCCAGGCCGCAAGCCACGCCGCAAGCCAGACGTTCCAGGCCTTTTCCGAGCCCGCCAACGCGCGCGCGAACTTCTTGTGCCAGCCCCCCAGCCGGCGCACCATGCTCACGGTGAGCGCCTTGTTTTCCCGGATGGCCGAGAGCTTTTCGCAGGCCTTCGGCGCGGCCTCCGTGGCGTTCATCCCCCGCAGCAGCGCCAAGCGGGCGTCCATGCCCTCGTGCCAGCATGTGGTGGTGTAGCAATCCATGCTGCTTCCATACGCGCGCATTACATTGTTCGCAGGAAACAACATGCTCGTGCTCGCGTCATACGACTTATCCCAAGCCGCTATCTCCATCATGAACAGGGAACGTGCCGCGCCAGGGGCCGGGCTCATGTCGGCCAGTTCGTCGGCAAGCCGCTGTTCCAGCGCCAGGAACGCCTTCTCCCGCGCCGCCTCGGCGGCCCAGTATGCGTCCTGTTCACGGATGGCCTCTTCCCTATCAAACTCACCTTCAGGCGTCTCCGCCATGGCGGAACAAGGGATAAGCGCCAGCAGGCAGGCCAGGATGACGAAGGGACGCATGGCGACTCCTTTAGCGCGGCTTGGTGCCAGTAAAAACTCCATATTCCCATTTCCTGCGGTTAGCCAATCCGCCAGTCGTATTTAAGTTCAATATGGCTTTTGCAGCCTTTTCCGTTTTTCCAGAATTAACCAAATCGGGAATACCAGTGGCCTTGAGCCTATTTTGTCCCTTGTTATATGCCAATGATGTGAGTGCATCGAATTGCCCTCGCGTCACGGGCACTTTTACCAACTTCCGGACAGCATCCTCGGCAATGTGCACGTCTTTCATGTAGAGTTCTTTGAATTCCTGCTCTGTCTTTCCAGCCCATTTCGCCCTGTCTTCCGCAGTACACTCGCCATCATGCAGCCAGTGCCCGTACCCCACGGTACAATTGCCTTTCTTACTCCCGTCATTGTGGTAGGGCACCGGACTGTACCCTTCATACGGCCTTTTGGACATCGCCTCGCTGGCCTCCCGGCTCATGCTCAAGTCCTTGGGGAGCCGCTTCTGCCCGCCGCTCCCGGCGTCGGACTTCGGGACGCCCCGCGTGTTCTCCGCATGCAGCCGCCCTCCGGAGCACGCGCCCGTATACTGGCCGTATTTATCGTAGCACTGCGGCTCGCCACCGCCGCCGGGCTTCATGCGCGCGCCGGCGAGCGCGGGAAGCTCCCTCCCCACCGGCGGCTTCCAATCCGACTCCTTGGCCACCACCCACCAGTCGGCCTGACCCGGTCCACGCGTGCGGCCGTTGTAATCCGCCCCCGGCTGCAACTCCTCAAAATTCCCGTTCTCATCCTGAATCCACAACTTTTTCCCATACGTTTCTACGGACATATGCTCCCTCCACATGTTTTGCAATGGAGTATAGCATGACCTTTCGCGGTGGCCGAAAACACCCCTCTTTGGCCTGCAAAAAGGACAAAAATTCCCCGTTGACAGCGCCTGCACGGACGCATTGCGGCCACGGTGCGGAATCGCCGAAAAGAAACACGCCATCCCGCTTCCCTCAATCCTCCGCCTGCCCTCCCGCATGGGCCTTCCAAACCGGTCGGCTTTGACGTAAGTACACACGCCATATGGTGCATCTGGATCACGTCACCTGCATCCTCGGCGGCGCGCAGGCGCTGACCGACGTTTCGCTGCACGTCGAGCGCGGCGAGTTCGTGTTTTTGACCGGGCCTTCGGGCGCGGGCAAGACCACGCTCTTGCGCGTGCTCTACGGCGACCTCAAGCCCAAGCGCGGCGCGGCCGTCGTGGCCGGCGTGGACCTCATGCGCCTGCGCCACTCCGGCCTGCCGGAGCTGCGCCGCAAGGTCGCCGTGGTGTTCCAGGACTTCAAGGTCCTGCCCGAGCGCACCGTCTTCGAAAACATCGCCATCGCCCTGGAGGTCCGCGGCGTGTCCCGGACGAGCATCGACCGCCGCGTGCGCGCGGTCATCCGCGCCCTGGACCTGGAGGAGCGCTCCTACGCCCCGTGCAGCGTGCTCTCCGGCGGCGAACAGCAGCGCGTGGCCATCGCCCGCAGCATGGTGGTCAACCCGGAGCTGATCCTGGCCGACGAGCCCACGGGCAACCTCGACGCCGACCTCTCCCGCCACCTCATCGAGCTGTTCAAGCAGTTCAACACCTACGGCACGACGGTGATCATGGCCACGCACAACCGCGAGGTGCTCTCCTGGGCGCCGGAGGCGCGGCAGGTGCATCTGGTGCGCGGGCAGCTCAGCCTGCCCCAGGCCGAGGTCGTCGACGCGATCATCGACGCCAGCCCCCGCAGCGGGACCGACGGAGGCCGCGCATGAGCACCGGCAAGCTTTTCCTGCGCGGCGTGGCGGACATGCGCCGCCACCCCCTGCCGCAGCTATGCACCCTGCTCACGGTGTGCATGGTGGCCTTCCTGGCCGGCGCGGGCCTGCTCCTCCTGCACAACGTGCAGCAGGAGGTCCTGCGGTCCCAGGGCCAGGCGCGCTTCCAGATCTACTGGAGCGCCAGCGCCAACATGACCGGCGTGGAGCAGCAGTGGGCGGACCTGAAGCGGGTGCCCGGCGTGGCCGAGGTCTCCACCTTCACCCCGCGGGCGGCCCTGGCCGAACTCATGCGCGGCCTGGGCGCGGCCATGCCCACCACCGTGGGCAACGCCACGGACTCCGCCCCGGTCGGCGCGGACGACTTCGCCTGGCTGGAGGGCGAAAACCCCCTGCCGCCCACGGCCCTGGTCAGCTTCGACATTCCGCCCGGCGAGTCGCCGGAGCCCTGGATGGGCCGCATGTACGCGCGCCTGCGCGGCATGGAGGGCGTGGACAAGGTGACCTACAACGCGGCGCAGCTTTCCCTCGCCACGGGCTGGATCGCGCTGATCCAGCGCTCGGCCCTGCCGGCCATGGGCTTCTTCGCCCTGGTGGTGGGGCTCGTGGTGGGCAACACCCTCAAGCTGATGATGCTGGCCCGGCGGGACGAGGTGGAGATCCTTTCCCTGGTGGGCGCGCGGCCCTGGTTCATCCGCGCCCCGCTCTTCGCCAACGGCGTGGTCCAGGGCTTCGCGGGCGGCGCGCTCTCGCTGCTCTGCCTGAAAGTCCTCCAGAGCTGGCTCAGGGGCCTGCTCGACGTTCCGCCGCTGTTCCTCAAGGTTGAATTTTTGCCCGCCTGGGAGTGCGCCGCCCTGGTCCTGGCCACGACCTTCGTGGCCGGGCTGGCCGCGCTGCTCGCCGCGCGGCGCTAGCCGGACGATACGGGATGGACGGCATGCACTCCCACGAGACCGACGCGTTCCGACTCCTGCACGGCGCGCGCGCGCTCGCTGGCGCGATCAAACGTTATGAGGCCCTGCCGTCCGCGCGAATCGCGACGCAGCGGACCTCGCCGGGCGCGAACAGGCCGCCCAAACAATCGGCTCATCCCTAGGAGACCCCCCGTGCTGGCGAGCAGAAGTCGTTTTCCGTCATCCGAAGCGTTCCGCGACGAGTTCCTGGCCACGCTCATGCACGGGGTCATCCCGCGGCGCGGCTTCATCAACTGGCAGGCCATCGCCCGAAAGGTGGCGGCCAACAGGAACTCCCTGCTGTTCTTCTCCGACCTGCCGAGCTCGCGGGAGCGCTTCATCGCGGAATTTTCCGACGCGCTGACGGCCCACGACCACCCCGAGCACATCCTGCGCGCCTGCTTCGAGCTCCTGGGCCACACCGACGGCGAGCGCTACGTCTCCGCCGAGGACAACATCGTCTACGCCGACTACCGGGACGGCGTCGACGAGGCCACCGCGCGCGATCTGGCCACGCTGTTCGCCGATCTCGGCACCGGCGAAATCCTGTTCCGCGAGTTGGAGGACTACTTCATCGGCGTCCAGGTCGGCCTGGAGTCGCAGCGCAGGAAAAACATCGGCGGCAAGGCCTACGTGGATCTCGTCCGGCCCATTCTGGGCGAGGCCCTGGCCTTCCTGCGCCAGAACGGCGTCCCCTGCGATCTGTACGAGGAGTTCGGCGTCGTCTATGCGGACGGAAAGACGCGCAAGAAGGTCGACTTCTGCTTCAAGTCCGGGCCCAGGCTGGTCGGCGTCGAGGTCAACTTCTACACCGTCTCCGGCTCAAAGCCCGCCGAGGTCAAGCGCAGCTACGGCCAGGCGATCGAGCAGTGCCAGCGCGTCAACGCCCAGCTGGCGTGGATCACCGACGGCGTCGGCTACGAGGGCATGCGCAACAGCCTGAAGGAAGCCTTCGACATCCACAAGAACATTTACAACACGCGCATGGCCGAAACGGAACTGAAGCGGGATCTCCTCGCTTATTTCAATACACCGACATAAATCCATCAACCGAAAGGATACGTTATGTCCGCCAACAAAAAGATGTCCGCGCGCAGCGCCAAAATGACCAGCGGCCTGGAAAAGGCCCCGCACCGCTCCCTCTTCGCCGCCCTCGGCCTCACCCGCGAGGAGATGCACCGCCCGATCATCGGCATCGCCAACGCCGCCAACGAAGTCATCCCCGGCCACCTGCACCTGGACAAAATCGTCCAGGCCGTGAAGGACGGCGTCCGCATCGCCGGAGGCACGCCCCTGGAGTTCCCGACCATCGGCGTGTGCGACGGCATCGCCATGAACCACGAGGGCATGTATTTCTCCCTGCCCAGCCGCGAACTCATCGCCGACTCCATCGAGATCATGGCCACCGCGCACCCCTTCGACGCCCTGGTCCTCGTGCCCAACTGCGACAAGATCGTTCCCGGCATGCTCATGGCCGCCCTGCGGCTGAACATCCCGACCATCGTCGTCTCCGGCGGGGCCATGCTCCCCGGCGAATCGCGCGGCAAAAAGGTCGACCTGATCACCGTGTTCGAGGCCGTGGGCCGCGTGCGCGCCGGCAAGATGGACGAGGCCGAGCTTCAGGACATGGAGGACAACGCCTGCCCCGGCTGCGGCTCCTGCGCCGGCATGTTCACCGCCAACTCCATGAACTGCCTCTCCGAAACCATCGGCCTGGCCCTGCCGGGCAACGGCACCATCCCGGCCGTCATGGCCGCGCGCATCCGCTTGGCCAAGCGCACCGGCATGCAGATCATGGAGCTGCTGCGCCGGAACATCCGCCCGCGCGACATCGTCACCGAAAAGAGCGTCCGGAACGCCGTGCGCATGGACATGGCCCTCGGCTGCTCCACCAACACCGTGCTGCACCTGCCGGCCATCTTCCGCGAGGCCGGCCTCGACCTCACCCTGTCCATCTTCGACGAGATCAGCCGCACCACGCCCAACCTCTGCCGCCTTTCCCCGGCCGGCCCGCACTACATCGTGGACCTCAACGCCGCCGGCGGCATCCCCGCCGTCATGGCCGAACTCAACAAGGGCGGACTCCTCGAAACCGGCGCGCTCACCTGCACCGGCAAGACCGTGGGCGAAAACCTCGGCGAACTCCAGGCCGCCGTGCGCGACCACTCGGTCATCCGCCCCCTGGACCAGCCCTACGCCCACGAGGGCGGCATCGCCATCCTCCACGGCAACATCGCCCCCCAGGGCGCGGTGGTCAAACAGTCCGCCGTGGCCCCGGAAATGATGAAGCGCACCGTCACCGCCCGGCCCTTCGACTCCGAGGCCCAGGCCTGCGAGGCCATCCTCGGCGGGGCCATCAAGTCCGGCGACGCCGTCGTCATCCGCTACGAGGGCCCCAAGGGCGGCCCCGGCATGCGCGAAATGCTCACCCCCACCAGCGCCATCATGGGCATGGGCCTGGGCGAATCCGTCGCCCTCATCACCGACGGCCGCTTCTCCGGCGGCTCCCGCGGCGCCGCCATCGGACACGTCTCGCCCGAGGCCGCCAGCGGCGGCGCCATCGGCCTCGTGCACGAAGGCGACCAGATCCTCATCGACATCCCCGGCCGCAAGCTGGAGCTCCTCGTCAGCGAGGACGAGCTGGCCAGCCGCAAGGCCAACCACAAAACCAAGCGCAAGACCATCAAGTCGCCCTTCCTCAAGCGCTACGCCAAACACGTCACCAGCGCCGCCCAGGGGGCCGTGCTGGAATAACACCGCCACACACCCGCAGCGTCCGGGGGCGCCCACGCCTCCGAAGGGCCCCCCGGCCTGCGGAACCAGACCGGAACGCCACAAACTCGTGGCGTTCCGTATGCCTCCGGCGGCCAGCCCCATGCAGGATTCGCCCGCGCCCCTGGACCTGCGGCATGTTCCGCGCCGCGCCTCTTCATAACGGAGTTCCAAGGGGCAACGCCCCTTGGCCTGCGGAGCATGGATCATACGCCACAACCCCGCGGCGTTCCGTATGCCTCCGGCGGCCAGCCCCCATGCAGGATTCGCCCGCGCCCCTGGACCTGCGGCATGTTCCGCACCGCGCCTCTTCATAACGGGGTTCCAAGGGGCAACGCCCCTTGGCCTGCGGAGCATGGATCGCACGCCACAAACTCGCGGCGTTCCGTATGCCTCCAGCGGCCAGCCCCATGCGGGGTTCGCTCGCGCCCCTGGACCTGCGACACGTTCCGCACCGCGCCTTTCCATAACGGGGTTCCAAGGGGCAACGCCCCTTGGCCTGCGGAGCATGAATCGCACGCCACAACCTCGTGGCGTTCCGTATGCCTCCGGCGGCCAGCCCCATGCGGGGGTCGCTCGCGCCCCTGGACCTGCGGCATGTTCCGCGCCGCGCCTCTTCATAACGGGGTTCCAAGGGGCAACGCCCCTTGGCCTGCGGAGCATGAATCACACGCCACAACCCCGCGGCGTTCCGGCAGGTCCCCGGGGGCTTGCGATCGGCGTTATTGTGCAGCCGAAGCAGGCGTGGTAGCCCAAGGGCGCGACATATCGCGCAAGGAGCCCCCCATGCCCTGCCGGAAGGTCCTGTGCCCGGCCGTGATTCTCCTCCTGTTGTGCGTTCCGACGACGTCGTTCGCGGCCGACCTCTGCCGCGAGGCCCTGGAGCGCGACGCCTATGACGAGGCCCTGGCCCGCTGCGGGGCGCAGCTCGAACAAAAGGGGCTGACGCCGGAGGCACGGGCGAGGCTGCTCAGCGCGCGGGGCCGGGCGCGCTATGGCCAGGGCGCGTACGCCAAGGCCATCGAGGACTTCGAGCAGGCCCTGGCGTTGGCCCCGGACCTGCCGGTGGCCTACAACTACCGGGGCGACTGCTACCGCCGGATGGGCCGGCCGGAGCGCGCCCTGGCGGATCATGAACAGGCGCTGAAGCTCGATCCGGACTATGCCGAGGCGCACAACCTCTATGGCATCGCCCTGGGACTGCTCGGCCAGGACACGCGCGCCCTGGCGCAGTACACCGAGGCCATCCGGATCCGGCCGGGCTACGCCGCGCCCTATTACAATCGCGGGATGCTGCAGGCTGTGCGGGGGAACGAGGCGTTGGCGCTGCCGGATCTGGCCCGCGCGGCGGAGCTGCAGCCGCGCGACGCGGTGTCCCACTATGCCTACAGCATGAGCCTCGTCCGATCGGGCCGCCACGAGGAGGCCCTGGCGGCCCTTGAGGCGACGCTCGCGTTGCAGCCGGACTTCACGGACGCGCTGCTGGCCCTGGACGCGGAGCTGCGCATGACCGGACGACGGGACGCGGCCCTGGCGGAGCTGGACGAAACCCTGCGGCGCACGCCGGACGATTTCGCAGCCCTGGTCAGGCGGGCGGTGCTGCGCGGCCGGGACCAGCGGCTGAAGGAGGTCCTGGCGGACCTGGACCGGGCGCACGAGCTGCGGCCGAAATCCGTCCGCGTGCTGGTCATGCGGTCGACCCTGCGGCGCGTACTGGCGGGCAAGGCCCAGGAGCTGGAGGATCTGGACGCGGCCCTGCGCCTGAAGCCGGACGATCTGGAGGCTCTTGAGCTGCGCGCGGTGCTGCTCTGGGCCCAGCGGCGCTATGACGCGGCGCTGGCGGACTATGACAGTTTCCTGGCCAAACGGCCGTTCTCTCCCGACCAGTTGGCCGACCGCGGCTATCTGAAATGGGTCAGGGGCCAGGTGGACCCGGCGCTGAGCGACTATGCGGCGGCCCTGCGCCTCAAGCCGAACCATGCGGCGGCCCTGCGCTACCGCGGCCTGGCCCGGCTGGAGCTGGGCCGCTACGCGGAGGGCCGCGCGGACCTGGAGCTGGCGCTGAAGACGCGGCCGGACGATCTCATAAGCCTGCGCTACATGGGGCTGCTCCATTCGGCCTGCCCGGACGCCCGGTACCTGGACGGGCCCAAGGCGCTGGAATACGCCAACCGGGCCATCGCCCAAAAGCGCGACGAGGCCTCGCTGGACGTGCTGGCGGCGGCGCTGGCGCGCTGCGGCCGCTTCGCCGAGGCCGCTGCGGCGCAGGAGGAGTCGCTTGCGCTGCGGCGCAAGGCCGGCCCCGGCGGAGAGAGCTGGACCCGGCACCTGGAGCAACGACTGAAGGCCTACCGCGCAGGCCAGCCGTACGTCATCAACGGCGGGCGCGCCCGGCCGGGCGCGCGTCCGGAAGGCCAGGCGTAGCGCAGAATTAACATTTGTGTAATCAATGTGCGCCATTTCCTCACGAATGGCACACACACAGCACATCCCCCGCCACGGCGTTTAATAATTATCCGTTTAAATACATTGTGATAGCGATTAAACCGGCATTTTGGTCCGGGTCTTGCTGTATTCTTCGATAAGCCCCACGAAAACGCATCCGGCATGACAAATATGTAGCATGACGTTGGCGTGAGGCGTCGCGAAGTCCCGGTATTCCCCCACGGGACAAAGGCGTTCCGCCACGCGGCACGAAGGAGGCCTGCCGGGCAGCTCGTACCCCGGCATTTTGCAAAATCGTGAAGACATCGCCCGGCACAGAGGGTGGCTGCGGCCAGGCGGTATTCCGGAAAACCCGCAAAGGGAGGTTCCCTCGATGAACGCGGCGGATACGGCGTTTGTGCTCTTTTCCGCGGCCCTGGTCATGTTCATGACCCCGGGCCTCGGTCTGTTCTACGGCGGCATGGTGCGCAGCAAAAACGTGCTGGCCACCATCATGCAAAGCTTCATCATCGTCGGCCTGGTGTCCGTGCTCTGGGCCGTGGCCGGCTACACCCTGGCCTTCGGCAAGGACGTCGGCGGCGTCATCGGCGGCCTGGACTTCCTGTTCCTCAACGGCGTGGGCATGGAGGCCGGACCTTACTCCGACACCATCCCCCACCTCGCGTTCATGATCTTCCAGTGCATGTTCGCGGTGATCACCCCGGCGCTGATCACCGGCGCCTTCGCCGAGCGCATGCGCTTCGGCGGCTTCCTGGTGTTCACCACGCTGTGGATTTTCGTGGTCTATGCGCCCATGGCCCACTGGGTCTGGGGCAAGGGCTGGATGGCCGAGATGGGCGCGCTGGACTTCGCCGGCGGCGCGGTGGTGCACATGAGCTCCGCCGCCGCGGCCCTGGCCGCCACCGTGGTCCTGGGCAAGCGCAAGGGCTACGGCCACGCCCCGTTCATCCCGCACAACCTGCCCATGACCGTGCTCGGCGCGGCCATCCTCTGGTTCGGCTGGTTCGGCTTCAACGCCGGCAGCGCCCTGGCCGCCGACGGCTTCGCGGCCAACGCCTTCGTGACCACGCACATGGCCGCGGCCACGGCGGCCCTGGGCTGGATCTTCATGGAATGGCGGCACTCCGGCAAGCCCACGACCCTGGGCGCGGCCTCGGGCGCGGTGGCAGGTCTGGTGGCCATCACCCCGGCGGCCGGCTTCGTCACGGCCATGCCGGCGATCCTCATCGGCCTTGGCGGCGGCGTGTTCTGCTTCCTCGGCGTGCTGCTGAAGAACAAGCTCGGCTACGACGACTCCCTGGACGTGGTGGGCGTGCACGGCGTGGGCGGCACCTGGGGCGCCATCGCCACGGGCCTCTTCGCCAGCATCAACAAGGCCAGCGGGCTTTTCTATGGCAATCCGTCCCAGCTTTGGATACAGTTGGTTTCCGTGGCCGCCACCTGGGCTTACTGCTTCGTGGCCAGCCTGATTCTGTACAAGATCGTGGACGCCACCATCGGCCTGCGCGCCAGCGAGGAAGAGGAAGTCCGGGGCCTGGATCTGTCCCAGCACAATGAGACCGGCTACCAGGCCTAAGCCCGCCGGGGAAGGAGAGCGAGAGCATGAAGAAGGTTGAAATCATCACCCGCACGTTCAAGCTGGACGACATCAAGGCCGGCCTGTCCGAAATCGGCGTCAAGGGCATGACCGTCAGCGAGGTCAAGGGCTTCGGCCGCCAGGGCGGCCACAAGGAAGTCTACCGCGGGGCCGAGTATCAGGTGGACTTCGTGGTCAAGGTCAAGATCGAGGTGGTGGTGGAGGACGGCCGCGTGCCCGACGTCATCGCCGCGGCGACCAAGGCCGCCCGCACCGGCCAGGTGGGCGACGGCAAGATCTTCGTCCTGCCCGTCGAGGAAGTGGTGCGCATCCGCACCGGCGAAACCGGCGACGCCGCCATCTAGGGCGGCAGGGGCAAGACGCCCGCAGTGGATACACAACAGCACAGCCAGCCGGCCCTGCCGCCAGCCGCCCAGCGGCTGCGGCAGGGCCGCAGCGATCTCGCCGACCGCGCCGGCTCCGGCGACCTCGCCGGCTATCCCCAGGCCGGCGCGGCGCTCATGGACGCCTATTTCCGCGAACGCCTGGAGGAGCTCGGCGCGGAGACGCCCAGGCTGCTCGCCGAACCCTTCGCGCTCATGGCCGTCGGCGGCTACGGCCGCAGCGAACTCTGCCCGGCCTCGGACGTGGACGTGCTCGTGCTCTACGCCGAGGCCATCCCCAAGAGCGCGGACGAGCTTTCGCGCGGGATCTTCCACCCGCTCTGGGACCTCGGCCTGGACCTGGGCCACGGCGTGCGCGCCCTGGCCGACTGCCTGCGCCTCGCGCGGGAGGACACCCAGGTGCTCACCTCGCTGCTGGACGCGCGGCTGGTGGCCGGCGACGAGGGCATCGCCGCGCGCTTCTGGCGCGAATTCACGGCCAAGGTCCTGGACGGCCGGGCCGGGGAGTTCGGCCAATGGGTGCTCGACCACAACGCGGTCCGCCGCGCCGAGCACGGCGACTCCAGCGGGCTGCTGGAGCCGGAGCTCAAGAACGGCCTGGGCGGCCTGCGCGACGTGCACCAGATCCGCTGGCTCCTGCACCTGGCTCCGGAGGCGGCGGGCCCCTTCACCCTGGGCGACATGGACGCCCTGCAGGAGGACTACCGCTTCCTGCTGCGCGCGCGCACGGCCCTGCACCTGGCCGCCCGGCGCAAGACCGACAAGCTGAATTTCGACCTCCAGCCCCAGGTGGCGCGGGCCATGGGCTTCAGCGGGGCCGAGCCCGGCGAGGGCGGCCATTCCGGCCTGGAGCTGGCCATGAGCACCGGCATCGCCGTGGAGCGCTTCCTCTCCAGCCTGCACCGGAGCATGAGCCGCATCCGGGCCATGCGCCAAGCCTGCTGGATCGAGGCCTTTCCCCCGGCCGAGCCCTGCCTGCCGCCCCGGCAGTCCGCCCCGGAGGGACTGGTCTGCGGGCCGACGGGCCTGACTCTGGCCGACGAGGCCGCGGCGGCCAAGGACCCGGCCCTGATCCTGGAGCTCTACGTCACGGCCGCGCGTCTGGCCCGGCCCGTGAGCTGGAGCGCCCAGCGCGCCACCCGCGCGGCCCTGGCCGATCCCGAGCGCCACGCGCGGTTCGCGCACCTGCCGGGCATCCTGCCGGCGCTTTTGGAGATCTTCCGCGCCTCGGGCCAGCCCACGGAGGTCTCCCCGCCCCAGGCCACGCCGCCCAGACGCCAGGCCAAGGGGCTGGCCGGCGCGCTCAAGCGCTTCTTCGCGCCCTCGCCGACGTCCGGCGCGGCGGGACAATCCCAGGACCGCCAGGACAGCGCGCCCGCCGTGGCCACGGCTCTGCAAAGCATGCTCGACACCGGACTCATGGCCGCGCTCATCCCGGAATTCGCGCCGGTGGAGCACCTCGTGCAGTTCGACGACTTCCACATCCACCCGGTGGGCAAGCACACCGTCGAGGTGGTGCGCGCCCTGGCCGCCCTGCGCATGGGCGAGGCCCCGGACCAGGACGCGCGGCTCACGCGCATGGCCCAGACCCTGCCGCACTACGACCGGCTCTATCTCGCCGCGCTGTGCCACGACCTGGCCAAGCCCAGCCGCGACCACTCCGCCGACGGCGCGGCCCTGGCCAACGCCCTGCTCAAGCGCCTGGGCGCGGACAAGGCCGCCATCGGCGACGTGGCCTTCCTCGTGCGCCAGCACCTGCTCATCCCCAAGACCGCCACCCGCCGCGACCTGGCCGACGAGTCCGTGGCCGCCGGCGTGGCCGAAATCGCCGGGACGCCGGAACGCCTGGACATGCTGCTGCTGCTCTCCGTGGCCGACAGCCTCTCCACCGGCCCGCGCGCCTGGAACCCCTGGACCGCGACCCTGTTCTTCGAGCTGGCGCACAAGGCCCGCAAGCTCCTCACCGAGGGGCCGCTGGCCGAGCCGCACGCCGTGGACAGAAGCCGCCGCGTGCGCGAGGAGGCCCTGGCCCTGGCCGCGAAGCCCGCGGACGGCCAAGCGCCTCTGGACGCGGCCTTCGCCGCCAAGTGCCTGGAGCGCATGCCGGCGCGGGCCTTCCTCGTGCTCGACGCCGCGACCATCGTCTGCCACATGCGCCTGGCCAAGCGCTTTCAGGAGAGTCTGGAGGAGGATCTGGTGCGCAAGCCCTCGGGCAAAGCCGGCGTCGGCATCTGCGAAATCGACGCCGCGCCGCTGCCGCACGGCCGGGCCTTCCGGGTCAGCATGGCCGCTCCGGACCAGCCCGGCCTGTTCGCCGTCATGGCCGGGGTGCTGGCCCTGCACGACCTGAACATCCTCTCCGCCGAGGTGCTCACCTGGACCGGCGGTCTGGCCCTGGACGTGTTCGTGGTCCAGGAGCCGGCCGAGGGCATCTTCCTGGAGGACCTCTGGCAGCGCGTGCGCCGGGCCGTGGGCTACGCCCTCACGGGCAAGCTCTCCCTGGACTACCGCCTGGAGCAGAAGCGCAGCTCGCCGCTGGCCCTGCCCTCACGCGCGCCCAAGAGCCGGCGCAAGGTCCGCGTGGACAACGAGTCCAGCGACTTCTACACGCTCATCGAGGTGGCCGCGCCGGACCGCCTGGGCCTGCTGCACGATCTGGCCGGCCGCCTGGCCGAGAGCAAGGTCCAGATCCATCTGGCGCGCATCGCCACCTCGGCCGGACGCATCCACGACATCTTCTACGTCCGCGACCAGGACGGCATGCGCCTCACCGACCCGCAGCGCGCCGAGGCCCTCAAGAAGTCCCTGCTCGCCGTGGCCAAGTAGCCCGCGTCAGGGCAGCAGGTCCGGGCCGAAGCGGTTGGGGCCCCGCGTGCCGCGCACGCACATCGCCAGGATCGCCGTGTAGATGTTGAGCAGCGGCACCAGCGAGAACCACATCCAGTGGCCGGACTTGTCCAGGTCGTGAAAGCGCTTGATGCCCACGACGAGGCTCGGGTAGACGCAGGCGACGCTGACCAGGCCGTACAGCCACGGGGAAAACAGCAGGGCGAGGATCTGCGCCCCGAACATGAGCCCGACGGCGGCCCAGTACCTGGCCCGGTTCAGGCGGCCCTCCCAGGACAGAAGGGTGTATTGGAGGTTGCTCCCGGCGAAGAACGGCCGGAACGTGTCATAGCCCGGGGCCGGCCGGGGCGCCGCGGCCGGGCCGGAGTATGCGGAGCCGTCCGGACCGGGCCGGTTCTGCGCCCCGCCGAGCGTCGCGCCGCAGTGGGGGCAGCGCAGCGCCCCGTCCGGGATCGCTTCCTTGCAGAATGGGCAGAGCATCGGGTCCTCCCGTAGCGAGAATTACGTAAATATGCCGGACGCGGCCTTCAATTTTATCCCCTGATATCGTCCCGGGCGATCGCAAGCAACAGCCCCCCCGCTCCGAGGGCGCTGCCCCCGGCCGATCGCCGGCGCGCCGCCGGCCCGCATTGCCAGTCCGCGGCTTTTGCGCTAGCCTCCAGCATCGTCAAACTCAAGCCCACGGAGGCCCCATGCGCCCGAATACCCGCCTCGTCGCAGCGTCCGCCCTCGCGGCGGCCCTGTTCCTCGCGCCCGCGTCCGGCCAGGCCTTCAGCCTGGGCGGCATCTTCGGCTCCGGCGTGGACCCGGAGCTGGTGGCCAAAATCCCGGCCGAAAAGCGCGGCGATATCAAGAAGGCCGACCTCGTCCTGGCCTGCGCCAACCAGGACGTCGAACTGGCCAAGCTCAAGGAGGAGCTGGCCGACCGCCAGGACGATCTGGCCGGCCAGGGCACCAAGCTGGCCAAGGCCCAGGCCAAGGGCGCGGAGCTGGGCCTGAACATCGCCAAGATGCAGGCCATCGTCGGCCAGAACCTGGGCAGCCGCGAGGAAACCACCAAGGTGCTCAACGACCTGCTGGCGGACCGCACCAAGAACGAGGCCGACATCGTCCAGATCAAGGCCAAGATGGACCAGACCCAGCTGTTCATCCGCGACCTGACCAAGCGCGTGGCCGACAAGGAAAAGGATGTGGCCGACTTCAAGGCCCAGCGCTGCGGTGTCGCGGCCGCAGCCGGAACGCCCGCGGCCGCGGCCAAGGTTGAGGCGGCCAAGCCCGCGCCCAAGGCTGCGGCAGAGCCGGACGTCATCGAGAACAGGGAGCCCGGCTCAGCGCCCGAGGCCGCCAAGGCCGCGCCCGAGGCGGATCTCAAGAACTGAGCGCGCGCACAGACGAAACGCAGAAGGGGGCCGCAAGGGCCCCCTTCTTCATTACAGCCGGGTCAGCTCATACTACTTCTTCACCCGCTTTTCCCACAGTTTCATGTCCTTCATCTTCTTGCGGCGCTGGCGCTGCAGCTCCTTGCACACCAGCGGCATCTTTTTCGGGTAGCCCCACTTCTCGCGGTACTCGTCCGGGGTCAGCCCGAACTTGGCCAAGTGCCGCTTGGTGAGGACCTTGAAGCTCTTGCCCGACTCCAGGCAGACGATGCTCTTCTCGCGGATGGCCTTTTTCGGATCAGTGGAAGGCGCTTCCCCCGCTTCCTCCTGATCCGTCGCAGCTTCGCCTATGGAGCGAATGCCGCTGCACAAGCTCCGCACCATGGAAATGATTTCATCCTCCGTCATGGTTCGGACAGTGGCCTGGGCTTTAACGATGTCCAATGCTTCCTTCAGAAAATCATCCATCGCATTCTCCTCAGCGGGGGTTTTCGTTCGCTCGGACCGAATGTGCAGCCATGCTTCAGCCCTGGAACAACGTTACGACTACCAGATACGAAAAGTGCCAGCAAAAGTAAAGAACCAGTAGAAAGGAGCAAAAACCCAAAATATACGTAGTTGCAGTCTTGGCCTGCCTGGATAAAGATCGGCCAAACGCGCGGTTTGAATACCCCGGGACTTGCTCTTTGCTGCAGGAAGCTTATGTTGGAGACAAGTGAGGGGCCCTTGCCCGCGGGCCGCGTTCGTCCGCGACGTTGTCGGAAGGGTCGGATCACCCGGCAAGAACAGCAGGGAGGTTCCCATGTCCGCGGGACATTTCGACCCTGAGCTTCTGTATGTGGAGTGCGCCAAGTGCGGACTGCCGGTGCTTTGGAGCCCCGGCGACACCACGCGCATCCTCGCCTGGGCCGGCATCGACGCCGCGACCCTGGACGAGAAGTGCATGATCGTCTCCGAGGGCTGTCCGGCCTGCGAGCCGGGCAAGAAGAGCTTCAGCACCCAGGTGGTGCGCCTGCGCAAGGCCCCGGAAGACCGCCCCACGCCGCCGCTCAAGGGCGCGCCCGTCAACTAAGCCCGTCGCCGTCCCCTCCCGCCGCAGGCGCGGGCAAGGGCAGAAACTCCACCCGGTTGCGTCCGGCGGCCTTGGCCACGTAAAGCGCCTCGTCCGCGCGGGCGAGCAGCGTCTCCAGGGCGGCCGTGGCCGGCCCCTTCGCATCCGTCGGCGGGAGGCTGCTGGCGCCCACGCTCACGGTGAAGCGCAGTTCGGTTCCGTCGGCGTCCACGCGCACGCCCTCGATGGCCGCGCGGACGCGCTCGGCCAGCTCCCGCGCCGCCGCGCCCCCGGCGTTTGGCGCGAGCACGACGAACTCCTCCCCACCATAGCGGGCGAATAAATCCGACTGGCGCAGCATGCCCTGGAGCCGCCGGGCGAAGACCTGCAGCACGACGTCGCCGGCGGCGTGGCCATAGGTGTCGTTGACGGCCTTGAAGCGATCCAGATCGAGCATCAGCGCGCTCACCGGCTGGCCGGCGCGGCGCGCGGCCTCCACCAGCCGCGGGCCCTCGCTGAACAGCCGCTTGCGGTTGGCCGCGCCGGTGAGGGGATCGGTGAGCGAGGCCTGGCGCAGATCCTCCAGGGTCCCGCGCACGCGGTCCACCATCAGGCAATAGGCCCGGTTGAGGCGCTGGACCTCCACGGGCTCGCCGGGCTTGGGCGCGGGGTCGCAGTCCATGCCGTAGTCCCCGGCCTGGATGCTTTGGGCGTGGGCCTCCAGACGGCGCATGGGCTCGCGCAGGCTGCGCGTCAGGCGCAGGGCCGCCGGCCCCAGGATCAGGAACACCAGGCCCGCGCCGACGAGCGGCGCGCCCAGCGCGCCCGCATGCACGGCCAGGATCTCCAGCTCCGGCTTTTCGGCCACGAGCAGCCAGCGGCCGCCATTGACCCACTGGTAGGTGCCCACCACGCGGCGGCCCTCGGCGTTGACGTAGGCCCCGTTCAAATCCGCCCCGGCGCGGGCGCGGTCGAAAATCACGTCGCCGGGCTTCAGGTTCGGCGACTGCCCGATGGGGCTCACCACCGCGCCGTTGGCCTGGACGAGGAAGGTCCGGCCGGAGCTCTCGTTCTGCAGGGTTTCGACCAGGGTGGTGATGGTCGCCAGGTCCATGGCGCCGAAGACCACGCCGCGGAACGCGCCCTGTTCGTCCAGCACCGGCGCGGAGATCATGATCGTCCGCCGGCCGCTCCGGCGGCTCACCAGCACATCGGAAAGATACGTCCCGCCCGTGTCGCGCGGCTGGCGGAAATACTCGCGGTCGGCGATGTCCACGCCGGAAGGATAAATCGGATCGCTGACCGTCCGGCCGCGCGCGTCGGCGAAAACCACGTCGTCGAAGCCGGCCGCGCCGTGCAGCACGGCGCGCAGCACCTCGCGCCGCTCCCCGGGCGGGAGCCGCAGCACACGCTGGTCAGCGGCCAGCATGCGGATGTCGGCCGTGCGTTCCGCCACCCAGACGTCGATGTACTGGCGCTCCAGGCTCAACATCGCGGCCAGATCGCGCACGGCGCTCTCCTGCAGGGCCTGGCGCGAGTAGAACAGAAAAAAGGCCAGACCGGCGGCCACGGGCAGCAGCAGCATGGCCCAAAGCGTGCGTCGCAGGCGCGACACGAGGCTGAAGGACGGAACGTCGTTCTCCATATGCCAATTGTAAAGACTAATACCACCTTGGCAAGGAGTATTTGGCGCGCCCCCGGCTCGGGCGCGGACTAGCCGCCGATGGACGACATGGCCGTGCCGCAGACCAGGCCGGCCCGCCGCGCGGCGAGCAACTCCGCGCCCACGGGCTTGTGTTGCAGCGCCAGCCGCAGGATGCGCTCCACAGCCGCGACGCCGAGCCTGGGGTGGCGCAGGGCCGGCCGCAGGCGGTAGGTCCGGTCGGAGAACAGGCAGGTGCGCAGGACGCCGCCGCTGGTGATGCGCAGGCGGTTGCACGTGCCGCAGAAGTGGTTGGACAGGGGCGTGATCAGTCCGAAGCGGCCCGCGCCCCCGGCGATGGCGTACATCTGCGCCGGCCCGGCGTCGGCCGCGTCGCGCTGGAGGGGGACGAGTTCGGCCAGCCGGCCGGCCTCGGCGAGAATCTCCGCGGCGCTCCAGACCTTTTCCGGCGCCCATTCCGCGCCGCCCATGGGCATGAACTCGATGAACCGCACGTCCACGGGCAGCCGCCGCGCCAGATCCAGAAAACCGGGCAGTTCGCCGTCGTTGACGCCGCGCAGGGCCACGGCGTTCAGCTTGACCCGGACGCCGGCCGCCAGGCAGGCCTCCACGCCCTCCAGCACCCTGTCGAACAGATCCTGGCCGGTGATCCGCGCGAAGGTGGCCCGATCCAGCGTGTCCAGGGAAATGTTCACCGCCTCCACCCCGGCCGCGGCCAGACGCGGGGCGAAGGGCGCGAGCAGGGTGCCGTTGGTGGTCAGCCGCAGGGCCACCTCCGGATGGCGCTCCCGCGCGGCCTCCACGAACTCCATGAAGTCGCGCCGGGCGAAGGGCTCGCCGCCGGTGAGGCGGACCTTGCCGATGCCCAGCCGCCGCGCCAGGCCCATGAGCTCCAGCAGCTCCTCGTAGCGCAGCACGTCGAAGTGCGAGAGCACGTGGCGCATCCGCCTGTCGCAGTAGAGGCAGCGCAGGTTGCAGCGATCGGTCACCGACAGCCGCAGGTAGCTCACGCTGCGGCCGCGGGCGTCGGCGAGCCGGGGCGCGGGACTATCCGGCGCGGCGCTCGGCATCCGCAGCCTCCACCTTGGCCGCGGCCTTCTCCACCGAAGCCTTGAAGCCGTCGCGCTCGGCCTTGATCCGGGCGGCGAGGGCCGGGTCGGACAGGGCCAGGATCTGCGCGGCCAGCCAGGCGGCGTTGCGCGCTCCGGCCTTGTCCAGGGCCAGCGTGCCCACCGGGAAGCCCGGCGGCATCTGCACCGTGGCCAGCAGCGCGTCCATGCCGCCCAGGGGCGAGGCCGCCAGCGGCACGCCGAGCACGGGCCGGGTGGTCCGCGCGGCCACCGCGCCGGCCAGATGCGCGGCCATGCCCGCGGCGCAGATGAACACCTGGCAGCCGCCGGCCTCCAGCTCGCTCACGAGGCGCTCGGTGCGCTCCGGGGTCCGGTGCGCGCTACTTACAGTGAATACGTAGTCGACGCCCAGCTTGTGCAATATTTCCGCGCAGGGCTTCATGAGCTCCTCGTCAGAGGCGCTGCCCATGAACACGGCGACCTTGGCCATGTCTCGTCCTCCTTGCTATTTCGCGCCGCGGGCGATGCCCTTGTCGCCGATGTCGCGGCGATACTGGCAGCCCGTGAAGCTGATCTTCTCCACGGCCGCATAGGCCGTCTTCTTGGCCTCGGCCAGGGTCGGCCCGAGGGCCGTGACGCCGAGCACGCGGCCGCCGCTGGTCACGACGCCGCCCTCGGCGGCCCTGGTGCCGGCCTGGAACACCTTGACCCCGGGCAGGGCGTCGGCCGCGGCCAGGCCGCTGATGGCCATGCCCTTGGGATAGCCGCCGGGGTAGCCCGGCGCGGCCAGAACCACGCAAAGGGCCGTCTCCGGCCGGACGCGCACCATGTCCGGGTCCAGCCGGCCCTCCACGCAGGCCAGCAGAATGTCCAGCAGGTCGCCGTCCAGACGCAGCAGCAGCGGCTGGCACTCCGGATCGCCGAAGCGCACGTTGTATTCGAGCACCATGGGCCCGGCCTTGGTGAACATCAGCCCGGCGTAGAGCACGCCCCGGAAGGGGTGGCCGAGTTCCTTGAGGCGCTTCAGGATCGGCCGGATGCACAGCTCGGCCGTGGCGGCGTAATGCTCCTGCGGCAGCACCGGGGCCGGGCTGTACGCGCCCATGCCGCCGGTGTTCGGGCCCTTGTCGCCGTCGAACACGGCCTTGTGGTCCTGGGCCGAGGGCAGCAGGGCGAAGCGCTCGCCGTCGCAGAAGGCCAGGAAGCTGGCCTCCTCGCCCGCGAGGGCCGCCTCGATGACCAGCCGCTCCCCGGCCGCGCCGAAGGCCTTTTTGACCATCATGTCGTCCACGGCGGCCAGGGCCGCCTCGACGCTGCCGGCCACCACCACGCCCTTGCCCGCGGCCAAGCCGTCGGCCTTGACCACGAGCGGCGCGCCCTTTTCGCGCACATAGGCCCGGGCGGCCTCCACGTCGTCGAAGACGCCGAAGGGCGCGGTGGGCACGCCGGCCTCGCGCATGACGGTCTTGGCGAAGGCCTTGCTGCCCTCCAGGCGGGCGGCGAAGGCCGAGGGGCCGAAGCAGGGGATGCCGGCGGCGGCCAGTTCGTCGGCCAGGCCCGCCACCAGCGGGGCCTCCGGCCCGACGACCACCAGGCCGACCTTCTCCCGCTTGGCCAGGGCCAGCAGGCCGGGGATGTCGTCGTCCTTCACGGCCACGTTCTCGGCCACCTCGTGGGTGCCGCCGTTGCCGGGCGCGGCGAGGACGCGGGAGACTTTGGAACTCTGCGCAAGCTTCCAGCACAGGGCGTGTTCCCTGCCGCCGGAGCCGATGACGAGCACGTTCATGGGCACAACTCCACTTTTGTTGCGTGTCGCACTGAAATAGAGAAATCGGGACGCAATGGCAAGGCGCAGCGTCACCCGTACGGTTTTAAACGTGTCTGCGCATAAATAATGCTTGCATGCCCGTCGCGATGCCTTATCATTGGACTGAAAAGACCATGCCGTCCACCCTTAACAGCACAAGGAGCAGGAACGTCATGAACAGCAAACCTTCCGTCGCGACCGCCAAGAAGGCTCCGGCCAAGCCCAAAGCCACGGCCGCCAAGGCCGCCCCCAAGGGCAAGACCGCCAAGGCCGCCAAGGCCGAGAACAAGCGCGAGGTCATGCTGGCCCGCGTGGAGTCCGTGCGGCTGGCTCAGCGCAGCGAAGGGTATTTCGACTGCTTCGGCCGCGCCGACCAGGGCTATTGCGATCAGGGCGACTGCGCCTACCACGCGGAGTGCCTGAGCGTCTCCCGCCTGCTCCACGAGGTCTAGCCCGAGCCCGGCAGGTCCCGCGGGCGGCGCGCCGCATAGCTTAGCCGCCCGCGCGGCGGACCGGCCCCGACATAGCGTGAACCCTTTGCGCTGCGCCTGCAATGCTGTATGCTCCGCGCCATGACGGAGAACACGGAGACCACGCGGCAAAGTCTGCGGCGTTACGCCTTCACGGTTCCCTGGAACCTCTTCCTGCTCACCACGGGCTCCCTGCTCGTGGCCTTCGCCGCCAAAAGCGTGGCCGTGCCCCACGGCCTTTTGACCGGCGGGGTCTCGGGCCTGGGCCTTTTGTGCTACTATCTCGCGCCCAAGCTCGACGCCGGCGCGTGGTACTTCCTGCTCAACGTGCCGATCATGCTCCTGGGCCTGCGCATGGTCAGCCGCCGCTTCGTGCTCTACAGCATCTACGGCATGGCGACCACCAGCCTCTTCATGGCCCAGATCGACTACGTGCTGCCCGTCACCGACCACTGGCTGGCGGTCATCGCCTGCGGCGTCAGCATGGGCGCGGGCATCGGCATCGCGCTGCGGTCCATGGGCTCCACCGGCGGCGCGGACATCCTCGCGGTCATCGCCCGCGAGCGCATGGGCATGCCCATTGGCCGCTTCGAATTCCTGTTCAACGTGGGCGTGTTCGGCGCGGGCTTCGCCACCCTGAGCATGGAGGCCGTGCTCTACTCCATCGCCATGAACTTCCTCGTGGGCTGGGTCACGGACGCCTGCCTCACGCTGTTCAGCGAACGCCGCATGGCCCTGGTCATCTCCACCGAGCCCGAGGCCGTGCTCCAGGCCGTGCTGCACCGCCTGGGCCGCGGGGCCACGGTGCTCATGGCCCGCGGCGGCTGGAGCGGCGAGCCGCGCGAGGTCGTCCTGACCATGCTCAACAACATCGAGCTCAAGCGGCTGGAGGAGCTGGTCTACGAAATCGACCCCAACGCGTTCCTGATCATGGGCGCGGGCTTCAACGTGCTGGGCCGGGGCTTTTCGGAGAGGAGGGTCTACTGATGCGACCGGTTGCGCTGTTGACCGACTTCGGCCTCACCGACCCCTACGCCGGGCAGATGCGCGCGGCCCTGGTCCGCCTGGCGCCGGGCGCGGCCGTGCTCGACGTGAGCCACCTGGTCGAGCCCTTCGCCGTAGATCAGGCGGCGCTGTTCCTGGCGGCCAGCAGCCCCCACTACCCCTCCGACGCGATCTTCGTCTGCGTGGTCGACCCCGGCGTGGGCTCCCGGCGGCGCATCGTCGGCGCGCACATCCCGGACGCGGACGACGAGCGCCTCGGCCAGGACTTCCTGGCCCCGGACAACGGCCTGCTGGGCCTGATCCTGGCCAGCCCGGCCGGCGAACGCGCGCGGATCTACGATCTTTCCCCTGCGGCCGAGGGCTACGTGGCCTCGGCCACGTTCCACGGCCGCGACGTGTTCGCGCCGCTGGCCGGACGCCTGGCCGCCGGCGAGCTCATGGCCGGCCTGGGCCGCAGAATCGAACCGCAGGAACTCGTCCGGCCCGACTGGGCCGAGGCCCGGCCCGGCCGCGACGGCATCGACGCCCGCGTGCTCCACGTGGACCGCTACGGCAACTGCCTGCTCTCCGTCCGCGCGGACGTGGCCCCGCCGCGCCCCGTCACCGGGCTGCGCATGTCCTGGGGCCAGCGCCGGCCGGTGCTCACGGCGCGGACCTACGCCGACCTGCCCGCCGGCGCGGTGGGCCTGCTCCGCGGCAGCCAGGGCTTCCTGGAGCTGGCCATGAACCAGGCCAGCGCCGCCGAGGCCCTGGGCCTGCGCCGCGGCGACTGCCTGCGCGTGCTCTGGGAGCGCGTGGCGTGAGCCGCGAAGGTCTCACCGGACCCGTCCGACGTTTCCTCGCCGCCCTGGGCTTTCTCTCGCGGCTGGCCCCGGCGCGCGTCCTGCCCGAGGCGGACATGCGCCGCTGCATGTTCCATCTGCCGCTCTGCGGCCTGGTCATCGGCACGGCCGCCTGCGCCCCGGCGCTGCTGGGACTGTTCGCCGGCCGGCCGCTGGTCCAGGCCTGGACGATCCTGGCCCTCTCGGCCTGGGTCACGCGGGGCCTGCATCTCGACGGCTTCTCCGACGTGGCCGACGCCGCGGCCTCCCACGTGGAGCGCGAACGTTTCTGGACCATCCTCAAGGACTCCCGCTGCGGGGCCTTCGGCGCGGCGGCGCTGGTCCTGGCGATCCTGGGCCAGGCCGCCCTGTTCTCCGAAATCCTGCGCCAGCGCCCGGCCTGGACCCTGATCTGGGTCTTCGCGGCCGGCCGCGCGGCGGCGGTGATTATCGGGCTGGCCGGCCGGCCGCTCATCCGGCCCGGCCTGGGCGGGCTGTTCCTGTCCGGGGCGACCCTGCGCGCCGCCCTCTGGGCCCTGGGCCTGACGCTGCTTCCGGCGCTGTATCTCTGGCCCGAGGCCGCGATCTTCGCGCTCGTCGCCGCGGCCCTGCTCCTGCTGCCGTTGGTGCGGCTGGCCTGGACCGTGGGCGGCCTCAACGGCGACTTCCTCGGCGCGGCCATCGTCCTCGGCGAAACAGCCGCAGCGGCCGGGCTGGTGCTGGCGCAAAACCCCTAACGCTTCCGGAGGCGCCCATGCGTCGTCTCGCGCTTTCCCTGTGCCTGCTGTCCTGCCTGGCCCTGGCCGGATGCATGCAGGCCAACCTCAGTCTCTTCGGCGACCCCGGCGCGCCCTACCGCGAGCAGACCCTCTCCGGCGAGGGCCGGGACAAGATCCTGCTCCTCAGCATCGACGGGCTGATCAGCGAGCACCCGCGCGAGGGTCTGCTGCGCATGCGGCCCTCCACCGTGCAGGAGGTGGCCGCGCAGCTCAGGCTGGCGCGCAAGGACAAGGACATCAAGGCCCTGCTGCTGAAGATCGACTCCCCCGGCGGCACGGTGACGGCCAGCGACGTGATCTACCACGAGATCATGACCTACAAGAAGGACACCGGGGTCAAGGTGGTGGCCGAGCTCATGGGCCTGGGGGCCTCGGGCGGCTACTACGTCGCCCTCCCGGCCGACCGCATCGCCGCGCACCCCACGAGCATCACCGGCAGCGTGGGCGTGATCTTCCTCATGCCGCGCGTGGCCGGGCTCATGGACAAAATCGGCGTGGACGTGGACGTGAGCAAGTCCGGCGCGCACAAGGACATGGGCTCGCCCTTCCGTCCGGCCACGGAGCAGGAGAAGAAGCTCACCGACGCCATGGTCAAGGCCCAGGCCGCACGCTTCCTGGATCTCGTGCAGGAGCACCGCAAGCTCAAGCCCGAGGCCCTGGCCGAGGTCGCCACGGCGCGGGTGTTCACCGCGGATCAGGCGCTGCGCATCCGTCTGGTGGACTCCGTGGGCTACATGGAGGACGCCGTGGCCGCGGCCGCGGAGCTGGCCGGCCTGCCCAAGGACGCCCGCGTGGTGGCCTACCGCCGCACCCCCGGCCCCGACGCCAGCTGGTACCAGCCCGGCGTGGAGGACGTGGGCGCGCGGCCGGCCCTGGTCAACGTGGACGTGCCGGGGCTTGCGCAGCTGCGGGCCGGGATGTACGCAGTCTGGACGCCGGGACTGGCCGAATAGCCGCGGGCAAACACTTGCATCACGGCGCACCTGCTGGTAATAGCAGGTAGTAACAGGAATTGTAACGAAGTCCCGGCACGGCCGCCCCGGCGGCCAGGTACGTACATGGAGCTGCCGCGCGATCCCGAGGGTCCGCCCGCGCCCCCGCACAAGCTTCCGGCGTGGAAGGCGATTCTGCCGCCCGCGCTCATCCTTGCGGTGAGCGTCGTTCTGACGTTGTTGTCCATGGGCGAGCGGCAGCGCGCCCAACGCGCCGACTTCGAGCTGCAAACCCGGAAAATCGAAAAACACATCCAGCGGGGCCTGCAACAGTACGAACTGCTGCTGCGCGGCGGGCTGGGCTTCCTGCGCGCCGGCCCCCGGCCGTCGCCGGAGAGCTGGCGCGGCTTCGTGACCAGCCTGGATCTCGGCCGCGGCGTGCACCCCGGCTCCCAGGGCATCGGCTTCGCGCCGGTCGTCCCGGCCGAGCGTCTGGCGGCCCACGAACGGGAGTTCCGGGCCGGCCGACCGGGCTATCACGTCTTCCCGGCCGGGCAGCGGAAGGAATACTGCCCGGTGGCCGTCCTGGAGCCCATGAACGAGCGCAACCGGCGGGCCATCGGCTACGACCTGTACTCCGACCCCCTGCGCCACGCCGCCCTGGACCGCGCCCGGGACACCGGCGAGCCGGTCCTCACGGCCAAGATCCGCCTGCGGCAGGAGACGGACGACGCGCCCCAGACCGGCGTCCTGCTCTACCTCCCGGTCTACGCGCCGGACACGCCGACGCAGACCGTGGCCCAGCGCCGCGCCGCGCTGCGCGGCTTCGTCTCCAGCCCCTTCCGCATGGCCGATTTCCTGGGACCGGTCCTGGCCCAGGAGGGCGCGCGCCTCGGGTTCAAGGTCTACGACGCGGCCGCGGCGGCCCCCGACGCCCTGCTGTTCGCCTACGCCCCCCCCGCGGGGGGCCCCGGCGGCGACGACTTCCGCGCCGTGCGGACCATCTCGGTCTACGGCCGCGACTGGACGCTGGACTTCAGCGGCGGCCAGCGGCCCCCCGGCCCGGCGGACCGGCGCGAGCCCCTGCTCATCCTGGCCCTGGGCCTGCTGGCCGCGGCGGCGGTCTATCTGGTCCTCCGCAACATCGACTCCACCCGCGCACGGGCCGAGGCCCTGGCCCGCAAGATGACCGAGGAGCTGCGCGCCAGCGAGGAATACAACCGCGCCGTCTTCGAGCACGCGATCATGCCCATCGCCGTGGGCGGCCCGGACGGGCGCTTCCGCGACGCCAACCCGGCCATGCTCGAACTCCTCGGCTATGCCCGCGAGGAGCTGCTCGGCCTGGAGTGGCTGCGCATCACCCACCCCGACGACCGCGAGGCGAACGCCGCCCTCATCAACGCGCTGCTCTCCGGCGAACGCGACGCCTACCGCCTGGAAAAGCGCTACCTCAAGAAAAACGGCGAGGCGGTCTGGGTGTCCATGAACGTGGGCGCGCTGCGCAACGCCGACGGTTCGGTGCGCTTTTTTGTGGCCGCGGCCAAGGACATCAGCGAGCGCAAGGCCGCCGAGGCGGCCCGCCTCGAACGCGAGGCCCTGTTCCAGGCCATGTTCGAGAACAACCGCATCGTCTGCCTGCTCGTGGACCCGGCCACCGGACGCATCCGCGACGCCAACCGCGCCGCCGCGGCGTTCTACGGCTACGGACGCGAGGAGCTGCGGGGCATGCCCATCGCGCGGCTGAACACCCTGCCCGCCGGGCTCCTGACGCAGGCCATGGCCGCGGCCGGGGCCGGAAAGCAGGGCGGCGTGTTCCACTTCCAGCACCGCCTGAAGGACGGCTCCCTGCGCGACGTGCGCGTGCACTCCGGCCCCTTCGACGCCGGCGGCCAGCCCCTGCTCCTGTCCCTCGTGCTCGACGTCACCGACCGCCTCCGGGCCGAGGCCGCCCTGAGCGAAAGCCAGGAGCGCTTCCGCGACCTCGTGGAGGGCATGGAAGAGGGCGTGGTGATCCTTGACGCCGGCGCCCGCGTCGAATTCGCCAACCGCGCCCTGGGCCAGATGCTCGGACTGGCCCCCGCCGCCCTGACCGGCCGCCCGGCCGATGATTTCCTGGACAAGGACGGCCGGGAGCGGCTGCCGAGCCTCCTGGAGCTGCGGCGCGGCGGCTCCCACGAGCAGCACGAGGCGACCCTGATCCGCGCCGACGGCACGAGCTTCCTGGCGCGGGTGCGCAGCTTTCCGCTGTTCCATCAGGACGGCGCGTACAAGGGCTCCTGCGGCATCATCTCCGACGTCACCGCCCAGAACATCGCCCTGGAGGCCGAGCGCAAGCGCGGCGTGCGCCGCGCCGCCCTGCTGCGCCTCCACGAAATGCGCTCCGCCACGCGCCAGGAGCTGCTGGACTTCGCCCTGGAGCAGGCCCTGGAGATCACCGGCAGCCCCATCGGCTACATCTGCATCTACGACGACACCGCGCGCCAGTTCCAGCTCCACGCCTGGTCCGCCCAGGCCATGGAGCAGTGCCGCGTGAACGTCCGGCCGCTGATCTTCAGCCTGGACGGGGCCGGCCTCTGGGCCGACGCGGTGCGCCGCCGCGCCAGCCTGCGGATCAACGACTTCGCCGCGCCGCACCCCGGCAAGAAGGGCTGGCCCGAGGGCCACGTGGCCATCTCGCGCTTCCTCACCGTGCCGGTGATCAGCGGCGGCAGGGTGCGCGCCGTGGTGGCCGTGGGCAACAAGCCCGGCCCCTACGTCAGGGACGACGAATCCCAGCTCCAGCTCTTCGCCAACGGCGTCTGGGAGATCCTGGAATACCAGGCCACCCAGCAGGAGCTCTGGGAGGTGACCGAGCGCTTCCACCTGGCCACGCGTTCCGGACGCATCGGCCTGTGGGACTGGGACACCGCCAGCGGGGCCATGCACTGCGACACCATGCTGGAGGAGCTCTACGGCCTGAAGAATCAGGATCGCACCGGCAGCCCCGAGGACTGGCTCTGCCGCGTGCACCCCGAGGACCGCGACGCCGTGCGCCAGGCCATCGACGCCGTCCGCGAAAAGGGCGGCCGCTTCACCGCGCCGCACCGCGTCCTGCGCAAGGACGGCCGCGTCACGCACATCGAGGCCACCGGCGTGGGCTACCTGGACAAGAACGGCCTGCCCCTGCGCGTGGTCGGCGTGAACATCGACGCCACCCGCCTGCGCGAGGCGGAGGAACGACTGGCCGAAAGCCACCGCCTGCTCCAGAGCCTCATCGACACCCTGCCGCACACCTTCAGCTGCAAGGACGCCCGGGGCCGCTTCCTGCTGGTGAACAAGGCCTTCGCCGAAATCCGCGGCGGCGAGACGCCCGAAAGCTATGTCGGACGCACCGCGGCGGAGATCGACCCGCCGGAGCAGGCCCGCCTCCACGAGGAGTGGGACCGCCGCATCCTCGCCGCCGAGCCCGGAACGGTGCTGAGCTACGAATTCGACCGCGAACGGCCGAACGGCGGCGTGGAGCACCGCCTCGTGTACAAGAGCCTCGTCCGCCTGCCCGACGGCGAGCCGGGCATCGTCGTGCTCAACACCGACAACACCAGCCGCAAGCTGGCCGAGGAGCGCATCGCCGCCAGCGAGGCGCTCTTCCGCAGCATCTTCGACCAGGCGCCCATGGGCGTGACCATGCTCGACCCGCAGTTCCGCTACACCCGCGTCAACGCCGAATTCTGCCGGATCACCGGCTACTCGGCCGAGGAGCTGCTCGCCAAGACCTTCCTGGACATCACCCACCCGGAGGATCTGGAGGAGGAACTGGAACGCTCGCGGCGTCTGGCGAACGGCGAGATCGATGTGGCCAGCGCGGACAAGCGGTACGTGCGCAAGGACGGCGGCGTCATCTGGGTCCGGCTCACGGTGCGCGTCCTGCACGACGCCGTCGGCGCGCCGCGGTTCTCCCTGGCCATCACCCAGGACATCACCGAGCGCAGGGCCGCCGAGGAGCGCCTGGCCCGCAGCCACCGCTTCCTGGTGAGCCTCGTGGACACGCTGCCCCTGCCCTTCGTGTGCAAGGACGCCGACGGCGTCTACCTCCTGGCCAACGAGACCTTCGCCCGGATCTACGGCGTGCGCCGGGATCAGGTGCTCGGCCGGACCATGGAGAGCTTCGCCCCGGCGGAGTGCGCCCGGCTGCACAGGGAGCAGGACCAGCGCCTGCTCGCGCCCGGCGCGGAGCCCAGCCTGAGCTACGAGGTCTCCTACGCGCCCCCGGGCGACGTCCTGCGCCACTGGATCGTGTTCAAGTCCGTGCTGTCCCTGCCCGAGGACGATCGCCCCGGCATCGCCGCCATCACCCTGGACATCACCGAGCGCAAGGCCGCCGAGGACGCCCTGCGCAACGCCAAGGCCGCGGCCGAGGCCGCCACCAAGGCCAAGGCCCAGTTCCTGGCCAACATGAGCCACGAGATCCGCACCCCCCTGGCCGGGGTCATCGGCACCACCCGACTCCTGGCCCAGACCGCCCTGGACGACGAGCAGCGCCGCCTGGCCGAAATGGCCGTGGAGTCCGGCCGGGCCCTGCTCGGCGTGGTCAACGACATCCTGGACTTCTCCAAGATCGAGGCCGGCCGGCTGACCATCCGGCCCGCGCCCTTCTCCCTGCGCGCGTGCCTGGAGAGCATCGCCGCGCCCTACCGCGAGCTGGCGCGCGACCACGGCCTGGAGTTCGCCCTGAGCATCGACCCCGCCGCGCCGGACGCCCTCGTGGGCGACGACGCCCGCATCGGCCAGGTGCTGCGCAACCTCCTGGGCAACGCCCTCAAGTTCACCGAGGCCGGGTCCATCAGCCTGGACGCCGCCCTGGAGCCCGAGCCCGAAATCCCGGACACGGCGCGCATCCGCTTCGCCGTGCGCGACACCGGGCCGGGCATCGCCCCGGACTACCTGCCGCGCATCTTCGACAGCTTCAGCCAAGCCGACGACTCCCACACCAAGCAGCACGCCGGCACCGGCCTGGGCCTGACCATCTGCAAGAGCCTCGTGGAGCAGATGGGCGGCGGCATCGCGGTGGAAAGCCGCCTGGGCTCCGGCAGCACGTTCAGCTTCAGCCTGCGCCTGGGCCTCGCCAACGCGCGCCAGGCGACCAAGGCCACGGCCGCCGAGGAAGCCGCGCCCTACGCCGCCGCGCGGCCGGGCCTGCGCGTGCTCCTGGCCGAGGACAACGCCATCGGCCGGGTGCTCATGGAGCATCTGCTCAAGGCCGCCGGGCACACGGCCGTCAGCGTGGGCGACGGCCAGGCCGTGCTCGACGCCCTGGCCCGCCAGGACTTCGACCTCGTGCTCATGGACGTGCAGATGCCCGGCATGGACGGCCTCAGCGCCACGCGACGCATCCGCCAGGGCTCGGCCGGCGCGAAAAACGCCGGTCTGGCCGTCATCGCCCTCACGGCCTACGCCGCGAGCGAGGACCGCGAACGCTTCCTGGCCGAAGGCATGGACGAGGTGGTGGTCAAGCCCGCCGAGGCCGAGACCCTGGCCGCGGCCATGGAGCACGCCCTGGACCGCGCCCGCGCCAGGGCCGCCGGCGGCCCGCAGCCGCCCGCCCCGCCCCGGCAGCCCTCCCGGACGCCGCAGGAGGGCCTGCCGCCGCGCTTCGACGCCGGCTACCTCGCGCGGAGCTTCGGCTCCGCCCCGGAACTCCTGGGGACCCTGATCCGGCAATTCCGGGCCGACAGCCTGCCCAGCCTGCTGGAATCCCTCACGCGATGCCTGGACTGCGCCGACTGGGTCGCCGCCGGAAACGAGGCGCACCGCGGCCGGGGCACGCTGGGCACCGTGGGGGCGGCGCGCGCCGCGCACCTCGCCCGGGAGGCCGAAAACGCCGTGCGCGCCGGGAGCGACCCGCGCGCAATCATCACCGCCCTCGTCGATGAGCTGAAGGCCCTGCGCGCGCACCTGGACGCCGGCAAGCCCTGGGGCCGCGAGGACGCCTAAGGAGACGCCATGCCCGCTTCCCCCGACCCCATGATCGCCGCGCTCATCCGCGAACTCGACCTCAAGCCCCTGCCCGGCGAGGGCGGCCTCTACGCCGAGATCTACCGCTCCGCAGGCGTCATTCCCGCCGGGGCCGTCGCCGGCCGCGACCAGGGCCCGCGCAACTGCTCCACCGCCATCTACTACCTCGTGACCCCGGAGGGCTTCTCCTCCCTGCACCGCGTGGCCAGCACCGAAATCTTCCACTTCTACCTGGGCGACCCGGTGCGCATGCTGCAAATCGCCCCGGACGGCCGGGGCGCGCGCATCACCATCGGCACGGACATCCTCGCCGGCCAAAGGCCCCAGGTCGTGGCCCCGCGCGGCGTCTGGCAGGGCACGCGGCTCCTGCCCGGCGGCCGCTTCGCCCTGCTCGGCTGCACCGTCGCGCCCGGCTTCGACCCCGCCGACTACGAGCAGGGCGACCGCGCCGCCCTCACCGCCCTGTGTCCCGACCTCGCCGGGGAGATCGCCGCGCTCACCTACGCCTAGGCGAAAATCGCCTCCGGCGGCCGGGGTGGGGCTGCGCGCCCCTCCCCGGACCTCTCCCTGCGCCCCCTTTCAGGGGGGCGACAAGGAACCCGCGACCGTTCGGCCCTTCGTCTGCGAATCGGCCGTGCGCCAGGCCGGACCACGGGTCAAGCGCCGATTCCGGCGCTTGATACGGGGAGTGCAGAGGGCCGCAGGCCCTTTGCCCGCGGGGTCCGGGGCGGCGGCCCGCCCCGGCTTCCCGCTAGCCCTCCGGCGTCGCCGCCGCGTCCAGGCCCAGCGCCGCACGCACGGAGGCGATGCCCCGCGCCTCCACGAACCGCGCGGTGCGCTGCTGCTTTTTGGCGCTGGCGGCGTAGTGCTCCAGCACACGCCCCACGAGATCGAGGGCCGCCGCGTCGGAAAGCCCCGAGGCCAGCTCGTCGCCCACGCGCGGCCGGCCGCCGGCGTTGCCGCCGAAGATTACGGTCCAGCCCTTCCTGCGCCCCACCAGGCCGATGTCGCGCACGTAGGACTCGCCGCAGCACATGGGGCAGCCGGACACGCCGACCTTGACCTTGGCCGGCAGCTCAAGGCCGGAGAAGAGCTCCTCCAGCCGCGTCCCCAGCGCCAGGGAGTCCTGCTGGCCGTAGCCGCAGGCGGCGCTGCCCGGGCAGGCCTGGACGTAGTGCACGCCGCGCCGCACGGCGCGGCCCGCGGCCATGCCCAGCTCGGCCCAGACCGCCGGCACGTCCTCCGCGCGGATGCCGACGAGCGCGATGCGCTGGCCCGAGGTGAGCTTGGCGATGGGGATGTCGAAGCGGCGCACGGCGCGCGCCAGCGCCTCCAGCTGGTCGGCGCGGATCACGCCCGATGGCAGGCGCGGCACGATGGCGTAGGAATCCCGGCCGCGCTGGGGAATCGCGCCCCCGGGGATCGGCGGGACCGGCTGTCTGCTGCTGCTCATGGAAGGCTCCTTTGCGTGTGGCGTTGTGGCCTTCGCATACGCCCGGAGCGCGCCCGGAGCCTTGACTTGGGTCAGGCCGGCCGATTTTCCGCAACGGGCTTGCCAAAAATTCCCGGCCGGGCGAAAATGCGCCCCAAACCCGAGGAGGCCGCCATGAGCGCCTGGAAGGACTTCATCGCCGACGCCGCCGGACTGCTGGCCCGCCTGGAGGCGGAGACCCTGGGCGGTGCGCGCGCCGACCCCGAGCAGGCCTTCGCCCTGTGGTCCGGCTGGACCCTGGCCGCCAAGGCGGGGAACGGCGCGGCCCATTTCGTGGGCTGCGGCCCCTGCGCCGCCCTGGCCGGGCTGGGCGCGGCCGAACTGGCGCGCATCGCCCGCATGAACGCCCGCAGCTACAACGACGCCGCCATGCTCACCGCCCTGGCCGAGGCCGAGGGCGAGGAGGCGCTGTTCGCCGGGCCGCTGGACTGGGCCGCGCGCGAGGGCGACCTCGTCGTCGCCCTGAGCGGCTCCGGGCAGTCGCCCGCCGTGGTCCGGGCCCTGGAGGCGGCGCGCCGGCGCGGGGCCCGCAGCGTGTCCCTGTCCGCCCTGCGGCCGGACAACCCCTGCCGCCGCCTCGCCGATCTGTCGTTCTGGGTGCCCGCGCACACCGCCGGCCTGGCCCAGACCTGCCACACGGCCATTCTCCGCCACTGGCTCGACGTCGTGGCCGCGGCAGTGGATCGCTAGGCCGGACCGGCGGACTGCGCGGCCCTAGCGGGCAAAAACGCCCGGGCGCAGGCCGGGATGCGCGGCATGGAGCACGACGCGCAGGCCGGGATGGCCCATGGCCAGGGGCTCGCCCGCCGCGGTCTCCAGGCGGAACGCGCCGGGCGCGAGCACGGGACGCTCCAGGCCGGGCAGGATCAGGGTGAGGCCCTCGGGCCGGGCGGGATCGAAGGTGCCCTTCAGCTCCACGTCCCAGGCCGTGGCGTCGCCGCGGTCGGCGAGGACCCGGAGCATGGGCGGGCGGCGCGGGGCCGCGCGGTCGAGGCCGGGGATCTCGCGCCGGGCGTCGGCTCCGAAGAGGCCGCTGGTGAGGGCGCGGGTGGCGGAATGGCGGAGCTCGCCGAGGACCCGGCGCGGCTGAAAATTTCCCGCGGCCACGCCGCTGAGGGCGAAACGCCAAGCGTCGGCGGTGACGGCGAGGTAGGCCGAGCTGCGGGTGCGGCCCTCGATCTTGAGGGCGTCGACCCCGAGCCGGCAGAGCCAGCGCGCATGCCAGATCAGGCAGAGGTCCTGGGGCGCGAAGAACTGGGTCCAGGCCGCGCCGCCCGGGGCCGCCGGCGCGTCCGCCGCGCGCTCCACCACCTCCCAGGCGTCGTCGCCCGCGCGCTTGCGCTCCTCGACCACGGCGCGCAGCCGGTATTCGTAGCGGCAGGGGTGGGCGCAGGAGCCCATGGAGGCGGTGCGGCCGGCCTGGCCCACGGGCCGGTCGACCATGTAGGCCGAGAGGGCGCAGCGGCCGGACTGCGCCAGGCACTGCGCGCCGTGGGCGAAGACCTCCAGCTCGAAGCCGGGCAGGCGTTCGTCGCGGCCGCGCAGGAGGCGGACCAGCTCGGCGGCGGAGCATTCGCGCGCGAGATTGGCGCGCACGGCCCCGAAATCGCGCCAGAAGGCCAGGGCCTCCAGGTTGCGGGTGTTGGCCTGGGTGCTGACGTGGAGGGGCAGTTGCGGAGCCTCGCGCCGGGCCAGGCGCGCCACGCCGGGGTCGGCCACGATGAGCCCGTCCGCGCCGGCGTCGAGGGCCTGGGCCAGCCCCTCGCGCACGAGCCCCAGGTCCTGCTCGCGCGGGCTGGCGTTGAGGCAGACGTAGAGGCGCACGCCGGCGGCGCGACACTTGCGCGCGGCCACGGCCAGACGTTCGCCGGCGAAGCCGGCGGCTCCGGCGCGCAGGTTGGGCCCCTCCGCGCCGAGGTACACGGCGTCGGCCCCGTAGAGGAGCGCGGTTTCCAGGGACTCCATGTCCCCGGCGGGCAAGAGCAGTTCCGGCAGGCGCATGGGGGCGTGGTATCCGGCGGCGGCTGCGCGGTCAATGGTCCCGGCGGCGCAGGCCGGCGCGCCACTCTGGACTTTTTATAGAATCTCGGCAAAGATGCCCGAGCACGGTTGCGACCCTTTTTGCGCCGCCGGGCCGGAGGATCATGCCGAAAACGATGCAGCCATGCGCGGTGCGCGCCGGACGGAAGCCCTGGTGGCCGCTGGCGCTCGTGCTGCCCCTGCTGTTCCTCCTGGCCTGCCCGCCGGCCCTGGCGGCCAAGGCGGCCAAGGCCCAGGACCCCGCCCCGGCCGATGAGCCGGTGCGCCGGCTGCAAACGCTGCTGGCCCGGAAGTCGCCCTCGCGGGAGGCGCTCAAGCGCGTGGAGGCCGACCTGGAGGCCGCGCGCGCGGCCAAGCCCGACGGCCAGAACGGCGCCAAGGCCACCTTCTTCCTGGCCCGCGCGCAGGAGGAGATCGCCCGGCGCAGCGGGGCCAAGGCCGACTGGGGCAAGGCCGCGGACACCTTCGGCGCGTACCTGGACCGCTTTTCCCGGCACATGCTCGCGCCCGAGGCCCTGTACCGCCGCGGGCTCATCCGCCTGAACCGCCTGGGCGACGCCGACGGCGCCGCCGCGGACTTCCAGGCCATCCTCAAGAGCCACGCCTCATCCGCGCGCGCGGCCAAGGCCAAGAGCCTGCTGCGCAGCGCCTCGCACGCGGCCGCCGCTGCCGGACCGGCCGCCGCGCCGCCCGCCGCAGCGGGCAAAAAGTCCGATCCGGACCCCGCGCCGCAGCCCCAGCAGGACGACCGGCCCACTCTGCTCGGCCTGCGCGTCAAGAATCACGCCCAAAAGGCGCGCGTGGTCTTCGACCTGGAGTCCCGCGTGCGCTACCGCTACCAGCAGCTGGGCGAGGCGCGGGTCTATGTGGACCTGCTCGGCGCGGACGTGGGTCCGGGCGTGCATGACGAGCAGAACCTCAGCGGCGGCCTGCTCCGCCATGTGCGGGTGGCCACGCGCCGCGGCGAGGGCTTCGTGCGCGTGGTGCTCGATTTCGCGGAACTCAAGGACTATTCCGTCCAGGTGCTGGACGCGCCCTTCCGCCTCGTGCTCGACGCCCAGAGCCGCGACGCCAAGCCGGATAAGCCGGAGAAACCGGAAAAATCCGACAAGGCGGACAAGGCCGCGTCCAAGGCTCAGCCCGACGACCAGCCGGAACGCGTCGCGCCGGCCTTCGCCACGCCCAAGGGCAGCCGCAAGAAGCTCGCCGCCAACCTCGTGGAGCAGCTCGGCCTGTCCGTGCGCACGATCATGGTCGACGCCGGCCACGGCGGCAAGGACCCCGGCGCTCGCGGCTTCGGCCTCCAGGAGAAGGACATCGCCCTGCGCATGGCCCTGACCCTGGGCAAGGAGCTTAAAAAGCGCGGTTTCCGCGTGATCTACACGCGCACCACCGACGACTTCCTGCCCCTGGAGGACCGCACCGCCCTGGCCAACTCCAAGAAGGCCGACCTGTTCCTCTCCGTGCACTGCAACGCCCACACGGACCAGTCGATCCACGGCCTGGAGACCTTCAGCCTGAACCTGGCCAAGACCCCGGACGAAGTGCGCGTGGCCGCGCGCGAAAACGCCGTCTCGGACAAGAACATCAGCGATCTCCAGATGATCCTCACGGACCTCATGCTCACCAGCAAGATCAAGGAGAGCGTGGAGCTGGCGCGCGGGGTGCAGCGCCGCACCCTGTCCGCCGTCCGCAGCCGCTGGAGCCTCTCCGACCACGGCAACCGCGAGGCCCCGTTCTACGTGCTCATGGGCGCCAAGATGCCCTCCGCGCTCATCGAAATCGGCTACATCACCAACAAGGCCGAGGCCGCGCGCCTCAACACCGACGTCTACCTCAGGACCCTGGCCCGCGGCATCGCCGACGGCGTGATCGAATACAAGCAGCAGATCGAGCGCTTCGCCGCCCGGCAGGGCGCGAAATAACCCCAGCGCACGGCGGCGCGCCCTTTGCCCCCGCGACCGTGCCCTCCGACCGGCCACCGGTCACGCGCAAGGGCCTGTCCCGAAACCGGGACAGGCCCTTGCGCGTGATATGGGGAGTGGAGAGGGCCGCAGGCCCTTTACCGGAGGGGTCCCCGGGGAGGCGGGCCTCCCCGGTTTGCAGCCATGCCTATGCGGCGTCCTTCTGGGCGTCGCGGGCCAGGGCCAGCTCGGCCGCGGAGAAGATGCGGCCGATGTCCAGGATGATGATGAACACGTCGTCCTGCTTGCCGATGCCCTTGATGTAGTCGGTGCTGATGGAGGTGCCCATGCGCGGCGCGGTCTCGATGCGGTCCGGCGGGATCTCGAAGACCTCGCGCACGGAGTCGACCATGCCGCCCATGACGATGCGCTCGCCCTCGAAGTCCACCTCCACGATGATGATGCAGGTGTCCACGGTGGCCTCGGCGGCGGGCATGCCGAACTTGAGGCGCAGGTCCATGACCGGCACGGCGTGGCCGCGCAGGTTGATGACCCCGCGCATGAAGTCGGGCGTGCGCGGGATCTTGGTGATGGCGGTCAGTTCCAGCACCTCGCGCACGCTGGCGATGTCCAGGGCGAAGACCTCTTTGCCGAGGGTGAAGGTGAGGTGCTGGCTGGTGTCGATGTTCTCTGCCATGATCCGTCTCCTTGGGCCGCTGCGGGGCTAGAACTTCTCGAAGTCGCCGTCGTCCGCGTCGGCGCTCAGGTCGAGATCCACGCCGCCGCTGGCGGTCTTCCGGGCGGACTTGGACGGCTTGGCCGGCTTGGACGCGGCCCCGGCCGAGGGGCCGGCGGGCAGGGCCTTGGGCTTGCGCGGACGCATGACCTGATGCGCGCCCTCATCCACGCGGAAGAAGCTCATGGTCTGCTGGAGCTGCTGGGCCTGGCTGGAGAGCTCCTCGCTGGTGGAGGCCATCTCCTCCGAGGCCGAGGCGTTTTGCTGGATGACTTGGTCGAGCTGCTGGATGGCCTTGTTGATCTGATCCGCGCCGGCGTTCTGCTCGCCGGTGGCGGCGGCGATCTCCTGGACCAGCTCGGCGGTGCGCTGGATGTCCGGCACGAGCTTCATAAGCATCTCGCCGGCCTTCTCGGACACGGTGACGGTGGAGCTGGACAGCTCGCTGATCTCGCCCGCGGCGTTGCCGGAGCGCTCGGCCAGCTTGCGCACCTCGGCGGCGACCACGGCGAAGCCCTTGCCGTGCTCGCCCGCGCGCGCGGCCTCGATGGCGGCGTTGAGCGCCAGCAGGTTGGTCTGCCGGGCGATCTCCTCGATGATCGAGATCTTCTCGGCGATGTTCTTCATGGCGGTGACGGCCTGGCCCACGGCCACGCCGCCCTCCTGGGCGTCCCGGGCCGCCTGCAGGGCGATTTTCTCGGTCTGCTGGGCGTTGTCGGCGTTCTGCTTGATGTTCGAGGCCATCTCCTCCATGGAGCTGGAGACCTCCTCGATGGCGGCGGCCTGCTCGGTGGCGCCCTGGGACAGGGTCTCGCTGGAGGCGGAAAGCTCCTCGGAGCCGGCGGCCACGTTGTCGGTGGCGCCGCGCACGTCGGCCACCACGGCGCGCAGGCGGCCGACCATGTCGTTGAGGGCCCGGGCCAGCACGCCGATCTCGTCCTTCTGCTCAATCTCCAGCAGGGTGGTGAAGTCGCCCTCGGCCATGCGCTTGGCGAAGGCCACGCCCTGCATCACCGGGCGGGTGATGCCCACGGTGAGGAAGAAGGCCACCACGAGCGAGAGGATCAAAGCCGCCACCAGACCGCCGATGAGCACCGCCGAGGCGGCGGAGAGGGCGCCGGCGGCCTGGGCCGCGCCCTGCTGCGTGGACTTCACGCCGTCGGCGCTGACGGCCTTGGCCACCTGGAGCACGGCGTTGGCCGTTTCGGCCCGCTTGGCGGCCAGGGCGTCCACGTCGTCCTGGGCCTTGTAGAACTGGCCGAGCAAAGTGCGGAAGGTCCCCAGCGAGGTTTTGATGGCCTCCAACTGGCGGACGTTGACCTCCAGGCGCGTGACCGCGCGCAGCTTGGCCAGCTCCCGGTCGATCTCATCGAAGTTGCCGAGGGAGGCCTTGACGAACTGCTGGTCGCGCAGGGCCTGACTCTTGAAATTGTTGAAGCGGATGTCCGCGCCGAGGCGGGTGATCTCGGTGATGCCGTTGAGCTTGTCCAGGCGCTCGCGAGCCTTCTTGCTGCCGATCTCCTCACCCAGGGTCTTGCGCTGCGCGTCGAGGTAGTCCTGGGCGTTCTTGGCGAAGACGGCGGCCGCGGCGATCATCTCGCTGCGGGCTTTGTCGCGGGCGTCCAGCAGGTCCTTGGTCTGCTTGATCAGCTGCTTGTACTCGTTCATCCGCGCGGCGGCCTTGGCGGTGTTCTCCTTGAGCGTCACCAGCCGGGGGCGCTTCTCGGCCAGGGCCGCGGCCTCGCCCAGGGCCTTGTCCACGTTGGCCAGGTCGATCTCGGTCTCCTTGTAGAACTCCTCTTCGCCGGTGAGGCCATAGGCGCGCATGGCGTACATGAGCAGCAGCGCCTGCCGCTCCACCTGCACCGAAACATCCACCTGGGGCGCGACTTCGGTCTCCAGGGAGTTGGCCACGTTGCCCACGCGGTGCATGTTGAACACGGCCACGCCGCCGAGCAGCATGGAGATGAGGATGAGGATGCCGAATCCGCCGCCGATCTTGGTCCCGAGCTTCAGGTTCTTGACCATGTGTCGCTCCCCCGCTGGAGGTTTAGCGGTCGGACCGGGCCGACCGGAATGTTGCGCAGAGCTGGCGTGCCGAACCGTGGACGCCGGTCACTGGGGGAGTGCGCGGGCGCAGGCTCGAAAGGTGTTATCGGTCCACCATGCTGTAGGCTTTAGCCCATGCGCCGCCGCGAGACAAGACCCGCGGCTGAAAATGTGCGGACGTTGACGAGTCAGCGGGGGGGCTTGAGCAGGCTTTGCAGGCTGTAGCGGTCGAGGGTGTCGAACATGGCTTGGTTGGCCTGCTCCCAGACGCTCTTGGTGGGGCAGTCGCCGACGCGGGGGCAGGTGGCGCAGGTGTCCTTGCTTGCGGAGCAGCCCTTGAGCACGACCCATTCCTCCAGGGCGCGGACGATGTCGCCCACGGTGATGCTGGAGGCCGGCTTGGCCAGGACGTGGCCGCCCTTGGGGCCGCGCTTGGAGAGCACCAGACCCGCGCGCTTGAGCTTGCGGATGAGCTTCTCCATGTACTTCTCGCTGATGCCGGTGCGGTGCGCGATCTCGGCCACGGACACCGGGCCGTCGTGGTAGTTCTCGGCGATGTCGATGAGCATACGGGTGCCGTAGCGGCTTTTTGTGCTCAGGCGCATGGACTCTCCGAGGCTGCTGTGTGCGGTGTTCACAAATCCGGGGAGGGGGGCGCGCCCCCTCCCCGGTCGTTCAGGCGGACGGGACTATTCCTCTTCCTTGGGCTTCAGGTGCTCGGGCACGTCCAGCATGGAGACCACGAGCGGCTTGAGGAAGCTCCACTTGATGCCGATCTTGAACTCCTCCTCCAGGTCGCGGATGGCGTCCCAGCAGTTGTGGCAGGGCGCGATGACGAGCTTGGCGCCGGTGGCCAGGATCTGGTCGCGCTTCATCATCAGGGCGCGGTTGCGCTGCTTGCGGAAGCGGCCGATGCCATTGAAGCCGCCGCCGCCGCCGCAACAGTAGTTGTGCTCCTTGTTGGGGGCCATTTCGATGAAGTAGCCCGGCTCGACGATGTAGCTGAGGATCTCGCGCGCGATTTCCTTGAGGCCGTGGTTGCGGACGTAGTTGCAGGAGTCCTGCAGGGTCACGGGCACCTTGATGCGCTTGGCCGGGTCGATCTTGAGCTTGCCCAGGCGCAGGGCCTCGGCCAGCCATTCGATGTAGTGGATGTAGGGCACGGGCGGCAGGCCGTCGGGACGGCCGGCCCAGTACGGGCCCTCCACCACGGTGGCGCGGTGGGCGTGGCCGCACTCGGTGCCCACGGCGCGCTTGGGCTTGAGCCTGTCGATGGCGCCATAGACGTGGTCGACCATCATCTTGCAGGCCTCCCAGTCGCCGGCGAACATGGCCAGGCTGGTCTGCTCCCAGCCGGAGCTGGGCACGGTCCAGTTCTCGCCGGCCACGTGGAAGAGGATGGCGGCCTCGCTGATGTCCTCGGGGTAGTGCTTGGGCTCGCGGGCGTTCACGGTGTACATGATGTCCGCGTTTTCCTTGTCGATGGGGATCTCCAGGCCGGGCCACTCGTCCTGGGCCTCCTCGGCCATCCAGTCGCAGGTCTCGGTCCAGTCCTCGTCGGTGACGTTCATCTGGGCCTTGTACACGCGGTGCATGCCGGAGCCGATCTTCAGCTCCCAGGGCACGAAGCCCTGCGAGAACATCAGGCCGCGCAGGTAGCTGAACATCACGCCCATGTCGATGCCGTAGGGGCAGTACATGCCGCAGCGGTTGCAGCAGGTGCACTGGCTCCAGGCGACCTCCATGGCGTGGCGCATGAACGCGTTGTCCACGTCGCCCTTGCGCTTGACCATCTCGCCGAGGGTCGACTGGATCTTGTACGCGGGAACCTGCTTGGGGTCGCGGTTGTTCACCAGGTACAGGAAGCAGGAGTCGGCGCAGAGGCCGCAGTGCGCGCACATGTCCAGCCAGGTCTGCGTGCGCGATTTGCAGGTGTTCTTGAGCGAGGCGGCGAGCTTGGGCACGTCGACGTCCAGCTGCTCCATCTCGGCGTAGTATTGCTTGCCGCCCTTGTCGGCCAGGAGGGCCTCAAGGGCTTCCTGGGTGTTCACGGGCGTCTTGTTGCAGAACTTTCCTTCGGGCATTTCCGTATCTCCTTACAGAAGGCTGTTCGGCTCCGGCGGCGCAAAGCCTACCAGGCCATGTTCGTGCCCTTCATGCCGCCGCGCTTGATGCCGAAGTCCATGCCCAGCTGCCCGCGGGAGAGGAAGAAGCCCACCACGTGGAACAGCTTGGTGAACGGCACGGCCAGGAGCATGATCTCGCCGCACAGGATGTGCGCGTAGAGCCAGAACGTGTAGTCCCCGCCCAGCTGGTGCACGGCCATAAAGCCCGTGACGAAGGGCGCCGCCGTGATCAGCAGGAGCGCGTAGTCGTACAGGCTGGTGACGATGCGCACCTCGGGCAGGCAGATGCGGCGGATGACGATGAACGCCGCGGCGCAGAGCATGGCCACGGTCAGGACGTCGGCCACGCCCATGGGCAGGGCGGGCCAGCCCAGGCCGAAGCGCTGCTTGAGGATCACCGCGTGGCCCAGCAGGAAGATCGGGGTCACCACGATGCCGATGTGGAAGGTGAAGAACATGATCGTGAACAGGGGCTTCACCTTCCAGCCCTGCGAGCCGAAGGGCACGATCCAGGCCGCGATGCTGCGCACCGCGCCCCGGATGCCGTAAGCCGTCTGCGTGCCGTAGGCCACGCGGTCAAGCTTCCAGTCCAGGCCCTTGACGTACCAGTAGATACGCCAGGCGAGCCCGCCCACGAAGACCAGGAAGGTCAGCCAGAGAAGCGGTCCGGTGATGATCTGGTACATGGGCTACTCCTTGTCGTGCTCGGGGAACTTGTGGATTTCCTCGTCGCGCGAGGTCATGAACGCCCAGAAGCCCCAGAAGCCCAGCACGAACAGCCCCATGAGGATGTACGTGATGTTCTTGGTGTGCAGCATGAAGTCATGCAGAACGTAGTATTCCATTGCGGACCTCCTTTAGTGGGCGTCCTTGTACTCGGGATGCTCGTAGAAGATGGGCATGCGGCTGACGATGAAGCGGTAGGCCGTCACGCCCACGGTGACCACGAAGATGGACAGCATGATCTCCAGGAAGCTGGGGAAGTAGCGCTGGCTGGCTGGCAGCTGCCAGTTGAAGGCCACCAGGGAGACGTTGAAGCGGTTGAGGATGATGCCGAACACGGTCAGGACCGCGGCCCACTTGATCAGCGGGATGTTCTTCTCGCGGCTGCCGATGGCGTACATGACGCAGGGCGCCAGCACAAAGCCGAGCACCTCGACCAGCCACCAGGCGCCCCAGCCCGTGGCCAGATAGGCCCAGTTGTTGTCGTAGGCCATGGCCACGAGCTTCACGCAGAAGTAGGCGGCCAGGGACATGGACGCCCCGCGCGAGAAGCCCAGGATCACGCCGTCGTGCTCCTTGAGGAAGGTCTCGTCCATCTTGTGGTGCCAGGGCTTGTGGGCCAGGGTGCCCTCGAAGATGACCATCGAGAGGCCGGCCGGGATGCTCGACACGAAGAAGAGCACCGCCAGGTACGGGCTGTACCACAGGGGGTGCAGCTTGCTCGGCACCGCGATGTACAGGGCGCCCAGGGAGCTCTGGTGCAGGGTCGACAGGATGACGCCGAAGATGGTCAGCGCCAGCGTCAGCTTGTGGATGGAGTTGCGGATCTTCTTCATGCCCAGCCACTCGAACATGGCCGGGGAGAACTCCACGGCCAGGACCGTGACGTACAGGAACACGCACAGGCCCACTTCATAGAGCAGCGAGGTCGTGCCGGGCTGGTAGAAGATGGGGTAGACCAGCCGGTAGGGCCGGCCCACGTCGTAGTGCAGGGCGAAGACCACCAGGGCGTAGCCCAGGAAGGCGGTCAGAATCGCCGGGCGCACGGCCGAATGGTATTTCTTGAGGCCGAAGACGTAGCAGGCCGAGCTGGTGGTGTAGCCGCCGGCGGCCAGGGCGACGCCGCACAAGAGGTCGAAGCCGATCCACAGGCCCCAGGGGTTGTTGTTGTCCAGGTTGGTCACGGAGGACAGGCCCTTGGTGAAGCGCAGCACGGTGATCACCAGGCCGATGGCCAGGATGATCGCGGTGATGATGTTCGCCGGGGTCCAGAAGCCCTTGTTGGTGTTTTCGGTCGTCATTACGCGCCCTCCTCATCCTTCTTTGCGGCGGCGGCGTCTTCCTTGGCCGCGGCGGCCGCCTCCTCCAGGGCGCGCTTGACCTCGCGCTCGATGGCCCTGTTCTTGTCGTCCTCGGCGTCCTTCATGGCCTTGGCGAGCTTGGTCGCGGCCTCGGCGCGGACTTCGGCCTTGGCGGTCTTGACGGCGGCCTTGCGCTCCTCCTCGGCCACCTTCTCCTTGCGCTTGTTGATGGCCCACACGCCGCCGAGCAGCGCGGGCCACAGCGCGGCGACCATGGGCACCACGGAGAGCGGGCCGGCGCTGATCTCGGGCACGCTCTTGTTGCCCAGATCCTCACGCATGCCCAGCGTGCCGAAGCTTTCGCCGGAGAGGTACAGCCAGTTGGTGCCGCCCATCTCCTTCTCGCCGTAGATGTGGTTGACGTAGCGTTCGGGGTGCTTTTTGATGCGCTCGCGGGCGATCTCGATGAGGTCCGCGCGCTTGCCGTAGGTGAGGGCCTCCTTGGGGCAGGCCGCCACGCAGCCGGGCATGGTCTGCTCGCCGCTCTGGATCTGGTCGTGGCACAGCGTGCACTTGCGCACGCGCGGGGTCAGCGGGTCGCTGTACTCATAGGCCGGGATGTTGAACGGGCAGGCCACCATGCAGTAGCGGCAGCCCACGCAGACGGTCGGGTCATAGGTCACCGAGCCGTCCGGGTTCTTGGTGAAGGCCTTGACGAAGCAGACCGAGGCGCAGGCCGGCTCCTGGCAGTGGTTGCACTGGATCTTGCGGAACACCGGGCCGCTCTTGCCCTTGTACTTGTTGACCACGGTGTAGGTCTTGTCGTCGGTGCGGCGCTCGGTGTCCAGCACCTTCAGATCCTCGAAGGGCTTCTGCGGGGCGGGCAGCTTGTTGACCTTGTTGCAGGCGGCCTCGCACTTGCGGCAGCCGATGCACCGCGTGGAGTCGAACAGCACTCCCTTGGCGTCGGGATAGCCGTCGAAGGTGTGGCCGCCAGCGGCCTCCGCTTTGCCGCCCAGGGTTGCCGTGATCCCCGCGGCGCCCAGCAAGCCGAGAAACTGTCTTCTCTTCATGGACGTGCTCCTTTAAGCCGGGGACCGGCCTACTTCTTCCTTTCCTTGTGGCAGCCCACACAGTCGGTGTTCAAGGGCTTCTTCAGGGCCATAGACTTGTGGCAGCCCATGCACTGCCCGTGGTAGGCGGCCTTGAGGCCCGGGCGGTTCGGCTGGCTCGGGTCGAAGGGCTTGCCGTGGCAGTTCACGCAGCGGGGCGGCTTCTTCTGGCCGGCCAGGCTGTGATGGTGGCAGGCCTGGCAGACGGTGCCCGGATCGGAGTGGAACACGCCGCTCATCTTGGAGTCCTTCACGTTCTCCATGAGCTTGAGCACGATCTTGCGGTGGGGCATCTCGGACGCCTCATACTCGTTCACGGCGTACTTGATGACCACCTTCTCCGGAATGTCCTCGGTGGAGAAGATGTCGGCCTTCTCGGGGCGATCCTTCAGGATCTGGGCCGCGGCGGCGGACTTCTCCTCGGGCTTCATGGTCCAGTAGGCGGGCATGCCGCCGGCCTCGGCCGGGGCGACCTTGAGCTTGGCGGCGTCCACGTGGCACTTGCGGCACTCGGTCTTGGCCGGGGTGCTGCGGAACTTGATCAGGTCGTGGCACCCGGCGCACTTGGGCTCGGCCTTCTTCTGATTGTGGCAGCCCACGCAGGAGCGGTTCGCGGTGGCCATGTGCATGGCCTGCTCCAGCTGCACGCCGCCGCCGTCCTTGGACCCGGCCACGGTGTGGCACTTGCTGCAGGCCTGCAAGCCCTTGTGGTGGCAGGCGCGGCAGGACTCGACGTTCTTCTCGTGCAACTTGTGGTTGAAGGCCACCGGGGTCATGGCCAGGGGCTTCAGGCCCTCGGCCGGCTTGTCGATGACCACCAGGGTCTGGTCGGGCTGCTGGCGGCGGATCAGGCGCGTGTCGGCCGGGGCCTTGGCCACGGCCGCCTTGTTCTTGGCCTCGATCTTCTCCTGGGCCTCCTTGCTGTGGCAGCCGGCGCACTGGGTCGGGCCGACTTCCTTCACGCCCTTGAGGGCCAGCTCGCGGTGGCAGCCCACGCAGGAGGCGTGGGAGGCCTCGGCCATGCTGCGGGCCTCCTTGGTGGCCTTCTCCAGGTGGCAGTAGCGGCAGGTGCCTTCCTTGCCCTTGGCGTAGAAGGTCTTCTTCGCTTCCTTATTGTATTCGTGATGGCAGCGGTCGCAGTTGTCCTTCTGCGCCTCGCCGTTCTCGGCCTTCAGGGCCGAGGGGATGTCCTTGGTCTCGGAGTGGCGGAAGTGCAGGGCCGTGTTGAAGCCGGCCGGCTGGCGCCCGGAGACGGTGGCGGGCTTGGCGTCGTGGCAGGAACGGCAGGCGCCGTCAAGCGGGCCGCTCTTCTGTCCCTTCGCGGCCATGTCCTTGTGGCAGCCGATGCAGTTCTTGTGATAAATATCCTTGACCTCGCTCGCGGAGGCGTCCTTCTCCCGCTTGAACTTGACGACGAGCTTTCCGTCCTTCTCCAGGTGGCAGACCGTGCAGTCCTTGTCCCCGGTCTTGAGGGCGGCTGTGTGCTTGTCGTGCAAGAACGTCACGGGAGGCAGCTCCAGCGGACCCAGGGCCTTCATGGCGTCGATCTTCACCACGTCGGTCCTGAGCGCCGCGTTCGCCTGCGCCTCCCCGACGCCCTGGGCCTCAAGGCTCAGGATGGAGACCACGGCCAGGGCGAACAAGGCCCCGGCGGAAAGCAGCAGCACTCTTCCTTTTTCCATGTTGTTGTTCCTTGCCTCGCACGTTTGAGAGGGTTGCCCGTTCCAGGAAATAAACAGGAATCTGCGCGGCCCTGCCCGGAGCAAACGCAATTCCGCCTAAACTGGTATGGAATAATGTCTTACTCGTGACTACCCAATTCCCACAAGAGCGTCAAGGACATTTCGAAGTTTTTTCTCGTTTAGTAGGGATTAATTTTCAAATTTTCATCATATTATTCCAGCATGTTGCAAATATACTTGTTCCCGCCGGAACGCGTTTCCGACTATTTTGGCGGATTCATTTTTTTCCTGAACCACCAAAATACCCTATCGCCAAGGCAGTAATTTACGCGTCCCAGAGCAGTCACTCACGCGCGTTGGACAAGCGCCCCTGTATTGCGTATACCCCACCTTCGCGCTTGCGCGCCACATCAATCCGCTACGAGGAAACCATGCTCCGACCCGATTTCGCCAAGTGCGGCGGACTCGTCCCGGCCATCGCCCAGGACGAATGCACCGGCGAGGTGCTCATGCTCGCCTACATGAACGAAGAGGCCTGGGACAAGACCCTGGCCACCGGCGAGGTCCATTACTACAGCCGCAGCCGCCAGACCCTCTGGCACAAGGGCGGCACCTCCGGCCACGTGCAGAAGGTCAGGAGCATCCGCCTCGACTGCGACGCCGACACCATCCTCGTGCTCGTCGAGCAGATCGGCGGCGCGGCCTGCCACACCGGCCGCAGGAGCTGCTTCTACCGCGAGATCGCCGGCGACGCCGAACGCGAATGCTCGCCCATGGTCTTCGACCCCAAGGAGGTCTACGGAAAATGAACGGCAACAAGCTGAAGCTCGGCATCCCCAAGGGCAGCCTCCAGGACGCCACCATCAAGCTCTTCGAGAAAAGCGGCTGGAAAATCCATCTCCATTCGCGCAACTACTTTCCGGAGATCAACGACGAGGACATCGCCTGCAGCATGTGCCGCGCCCAGGAGATGAGCATCTACGTCGAACAGGGCGTGCTCGACTGCGGCCTCACCGGCAAGGACTGGATCCTGGAGAACAACTCCGACGTGGTCGTGGTCTCCGACCTCGTCTACTCCAAGGTCAGCAACCGCCCGGCGCGCTGGGTCCTCGCCGTCGCCGGCGACGCCCCCTACGCCAAGCCCGAGGATCTGGCCGGCAAGAAAATCGCCACCGAGCTGGTGAGCTTCACCAAGAAATACTTCGGCGAACGGAACATTCCCGTCACCGTGGACTTCTCCTGGGGCGCCACCGAGGCCAAGGTCGTCGAGGGCCTCTGCGACGCCATCGTGGAGGTCACCGAGACCGGCACCACCATCCGCGCCCACGGCCTCAAGATCATCCAGGACCTGCTGCTCACCAACACCCAGCTCATCGCCAACAAGAAATCCTGGGAAGACCCCATCAAGCGCCGCAAGATCGAGCACATGAACCTGCTCCTCCAGGGCGCGCTCAAGGCCGAGCGCATGGTCGGCCTGAAGATGAACATGCCCAAGGCCAAGATGGACGAGGCGGCCAAGGTCCTGCCCAGCCTGACCTCGCCCACCGTGAGCGGCCTGTCCGACCCGGCCTGGCTGTCCGTGGAAATCGTCGTGGACGAGGGCGTGGTGCGCGACCTCATCCCGCAGCTCAAGGAGCTCGGGGCCGAGGGCATCATCGAGTACCCCCTCAACAAGGTCATCTAGGGACGACGGGCGGCCCGGCCCTGCCCCGGGCCGCCCCCCCATCCCCAGGCAGGCGGGGGCGGCATGAACTTCAAGGCACTCCTGCTCGTGGGCGCGCTCCTCGTGCTCCTCGGCTACCGCTGGGGCAACAAGCGCAAGCCCGCCCAGCCGCAGTCCGCCCAGGTCGTGCTCCAGTCCGCCCGGCCCAAGCGGGAATGGTTCTCGGTCAAAACCCTCCTCGTCATCGTCATCATCCTGCTCGTCATCGCCATCTTCTCCAGCCTGCAACGCTAGTTGCCGCGCCCTTCACGCCGCCGGCCGCCACGGCCCCCCCGCGGACCATTGACACCGGCCGGTCCGAGGACGATGCTTATTGGATCGCCCGCAGCACGCGGCGCACACCAACGCAAAGGAACCGGACATGACCATTTCATCGCACGGCGAGCTGAACAAGCTCCGCGACATCGGCAAAATCGTGCACGAGGTCCTCTTGGAGATGGCCGCCGCGGTGCGGCCGGGAACCACCACCGCCACCCTGGACGCCGTGGGCGCGTCCATGCTGGCCAAACACGGCGCGGAGTCCTCGCCGCCGAAGGTCTACCAGTTCCCCGGCGCCGTCTGCATCAGCGTCAACGAGGAGGCCGTGCACGGCATCCCCGGCGACCGCGTGATCAACGAGGGCGATCTCGTCAAGCTCGACCTCACCGCCGAAAAGGACGGCTTCGTGGCCGACTCCGCCATCACCGTCCGCGTGGGCAAAGTCACCGCCGAGGCCGAATCCCTGGCCCGCTGCGCCGAAAGCGCCTTCAACCACGCCCTGCACGCCGCCCAGCCCGGCAACCGCGTCAACGAAATCGGCCGCGCCGTCTCCCAGGAAGTCCGGCACTGCGGCTTCAGCGTCATCAAGGCCCTCTGCGGCCACGGCGTCGGCCGCTCCATCCACGAAGACCCCTGCGTGCCCAACCACTACGACCCGCGCTTCCGCTCCAAAATGCACGAGGGCCTCGTGCTCACCATCGAACCAATCATCGCCGCCGGCCGCGGCGACGTCGTGCTCGAAGCCGACAAATGGACCATCCGCACCGCTGACCGGAGCCTCTCCGCCCACTACGAGCACACCATGGTCATCACCAAGGGCGGCCCCATCCTCGTCACCGCCGCCTAAACCGCCGCGCTCACGCATGCGCAGGGTCCAGGGGGCGCGAAGCCCCCTGGCCTGCGGAGCATGAAACACACGCCACAACTTCGCGGCTTGATTTAGGCCTCCGGCGGCCAAAGGGCCTCCGACCCTCTGGACACCCGATAAGGCAAGACCACCACATTCATACATGCGCGGGGTCCAGGGGGCGCGAAGCCCCTGGCCTGCGGAGCATGAAGCACACGCCACGACGTCGCGGCTTGATTTATGCCTCCGGCGGCCAAAGGGCCTTCGGCCCTCTGGACACCCGATAAGGGAAGACCACCACGCTCATATATGCGCGGGGTCCAGGGGGCGCGCAGCCCCCTGGCCTGCGGAGCACGAATCTCACACCACAACTTCGTGGCTTGATTTAGGCCTCCGGCGGCCAAAGGGCCTTCGGCCCTCTGGACACCCGATAAGGGAAGACCATCACATTCCTATATGCGCAGGGTCCAGGGGAGCGCGAAGCCCCCTGGCCTGCGGAGCATGAAACACACGCCACGACGTCGCGGTTTGATTTATGCCTCCGGCGGCCAAAGGGCCTTCGGCCCTCTGGACACCCGATAAGGGAAGACCACAACATTCG
>Ga0268263_1000604_pt1 | contig 49824 bp, 42 predicted proteins | sample Biomet5_FD_190358 | JGI IMG/M metagenome (GOLD analysis project Ga0268263, IMG submission 190358) | Microbial communities from bioreactor (seeded with sewage sludge) at LBNL, California, USA - Biofuel metagenome 5 (SPAdes) (version 4) | ecosystem: Engineered > Bioreactor > Anaerobic >... | reverse complement strand
TTTTACAATAAGGAAGCCTGTTGGAGCAATAATGCCAAAGAAGGAGTTGTTTGCAATAAAGCCTGGTACGTTCCAGCCGCCAAGGAAGAGAAGGGCTACAAGGAAAGAACCAAGGATCATGTGGATGTACTCGGCAAAGAAACCCAGCCCGAAACGCATTCCACAGTATTCCGTAATCCACCCTGCTATCAATTCTTCTTCGGACTCGTTCTGGTCAAAGGGGAGTCTTCCCATATCAGCCATAAGTGATACAAAGAATACAAAACATCCAAGGGGTTGCAGGAAAATATTCCAGTGCAGGCCCTGCGCAATTGAAATGTCTACGATATTAAGCGAACCTGTCATAGCAGCTACACTTATGACAGTTATTCCAAGAGGTACTTCATATCCTACCATTCGGGCAAAGTTTCGAAAAGCCCCGAGCAGGGAGTATTTGTTATTCGAGCCGTAAGCCACCATGAAAATTCCGAAAATGGATAATGCGGACACCGCTTCGATGTAAAGCACGCTGATGTCCATCTGGGTAACCGCAAGCGGGTATTCAACCCCATTAATAAAGACCGCGCCCACAGGAAGGGCAACAAGCATAAGAAAAACCGAACCAAGCATGAAAATATTAGCATTATTAAAAAGTAAACTGTCAGCATTCAGCGGCTTCAGGTCTTCTTTCGTAAAAAGTTTGATTGCATCGGCTACAAGCTGCAGAAGCCCATATTTTCCTACGCGGCAGGGCCCCATCCTGGTCTGGATGTCAGCAGAAAGCTTCCGTTCAAGCCAGACAGCTCCCATTGCTCCAACGAATATAAACCCAATCAGAACAAGGCCAACTATTCCGCGGACCCAGGGAATTAAAGGAGCTATATATTCAGGAATTACTACTGTCATCTGAATCACCTGTCCGCTTCACTGGTACACCCGTCCATGCTTCCCGAGATTGCTGCTACATCTGCAACAGTCGTGCCTATTATAAGGGGAGGTAGAGCTTGCAGGGTAGGATAATAAGGTCCTCTAATCTTTACTCTGTATGGCTTGTCCGAACCGTCAGAAATCATGTACATTCCCATTTCCCCTCTTGGGTCTTCCACCCTGTAGAATACCTCACCGGCAGGAACTCTCATTACAGGGGTTCTCCTGCCGTACAGGGAACCTTCAGGGAAGAGAGGGCCATTGGGAATCTGGTCGAAGCACTGTTCCAGGATATAGATACTTTCCCTGATCTCGTTAAGCCTGACCTGCACTCTTGCAAAACAGTCTCCTGCGGTTTCAGTGCAGACTTTGAAATCAAGGTCTTTATAGACCAGATAAGGCTCATTTTTTCGGATGTCAAAAGGCACACCGCTTGCACGCAAAGGAGGCCCTGAGACCCCAAGGTTCTTTGCGACATCAGCAGTCAGGACACCAACTCCGACAGTCCTTTCCCTGTAGATCCTGTCAGTGTGGAACATTTCTTCAAAATCATCAACTGATTTTTTGAGGTTGTTGAGGACAGAAAGTGCTTTTTCTTTAAACCCATCCGGAAGGTCATCGCGTACTCCTCCGAACTTGAGATAGCTGTGAGTAATTCTGGCTCCTGTGATCATATCGATCAGGCTCAGGACCTCTTCTCTTTCCCTGATCGTGTACATGAACATGGAAACAAAACCAATGAATTCTCCAAACTCGCCCATACCCAGCAGGTGACTCTGAATTCTTGTAAGCTCGTCAAGGATAACCCTGATATATTGAGACTTCTCAGGCGGTTCGATGCCAAGTAATTTCTCGGTACAGCCTACAAAACATTCTTCGTTTACAAGAGCCACAAGATAGCAGATTCTGTCAACGATTGTGATTCCCTGAAGGTAAGTCTTATTCTCCAGAATCTTTTCAATACCTTTATGAATGAAACCCAGTTCTATGTCAGCATCCACGACTGTTTCCCCTTTCAACCTCAGGTTTAGCCTGAAGGGGCCGGGTTGCATGGGATGCTGAGGGCCCAGGTGTACAATCATCTCATTTGGTTCAAGCTTTTCTTCCATTTCTCACCCTCACACCAGATTTCTGGCCGTCTTATTCGGAAAGCCCTCGTAATCTTTCCTGAGGGGCCATTCTCCAAGCATATCTTCAGGAAGTAAAAGTGGCTTCAGGTTAGGGTGGTTTTTAAATAGAATCCCGAAAAGCTCGTAAGTTTCTCTTTCATACCAGTTTGCATTCCAGTACACAGATACAACGGATTCGATTTCCGGATTTTCTCTCGGAAGCCTGGCCTTAAGCGTCAGAACCACAGGATGATTATATGATGCTATATGATAGACTACCTCAAACTCATTCCTTTTTATGTAGTCCACTCCGCAAACTGAGCATAGGTGGTCAAATTGAAGGGAATCCTTAAGGTACTGGCATACTTCTTTCGTTTTCTCCCTGTCCACGTATGCCCTGGCACGGATTTCGGACTCAGCGGTTGTTTCGGAGATTGCCTCAGGAAATGCACCTGTTAATGACTTGAGAATTTCTGTTACATCCATAATTTTCCCTCGAATAACTCTGAAATTTCAGAAGAACCTCAGTAATCTTAATACTCCGTGCCCAGGTCTTTTTTGGCTTTGATTTTTTCCTGTAGTTCCACAAATCCCTGAAGCATTGCTTCTGGCCTTGGAGGACATCCTGGAACGAAAACATCGATTGGAAATATTTCGTCAATATTCTGGACAGTGCTGTATGATTCATAAAACGGACCGCCACTAATTGAACAGTCTCCAAAAGCGATGACCCATTTTGGCGATGGCATCTGTTCCCAGAGTCTTTTTAAAGCAGGCAGGTACTTCTTTGTCACGTAGCCGCTTATGAGCATGACATCAGCCTGCCTAGGAGAGTTTCTCGGAATGATCCCAAAGCGGTCCGTGTCATAATGAGCACAGCCCATTGCAATCATCTCGACTCCGCAACACCCCATTGGCTGGGTCATAAACCATAGCGAATTTTTCCTTCCCCAGTTGATTATATCCTGAACCTTAGTTTTCTTGAGAAATTCACTGATCGCATTGCTTGTTGTTGTGATAACTCCAGGAATTTCTTCTTCCGAGGTCTCATAGGGTTTACTCGTTTTATTCTCCTTCACTTCACCCATGTAAGGGCCCCCTTCTTCCAGAGATAAATGTATCCGAAGAGCAGTATAAAAATAAAGGCAAACATCTCAACCACTGCAAGAGAGGTGATCCCATGCCCCTTATAGACTGTAACCCATGGGTAAAGGAAAAGCACCTCTATATCAAAGAGCACAAAAGCGATCGCATAAAGATAATACTCAACATTGAACTGGATCCTTGCAGTTCCTGTGGGAACCGAACCCGACTCATATGTCGTGTATTTGCCGGCTGCCTTGCTCCTCGGGCTCAGTTGCTTTACCATAAACATTGTCATTGGAGGCATAACAAGTGCCACGACAAGGAATATTGCAACTGGTATGTAGCTATCAATTATTTCAGACATTAATATCACCTGTTAAAGTGCAGCAACCTGAAATTGCAGCATTACATGACACGAATTTTGGGTTTTTGGACAAAAAACTGCGTCCAAGCAACCGGGTTTTAGGAAAATTGCTTTCTGTCCAGACACAGGTCCTTTTATAGATGCCTGAGTCCACAGAGATCTTTAATTTCGATAAAACGATCCCTTTTTACAGGCATTTACTTCTGGGCTTTGAAAATTTAGATTTCTTTTTCCGGAATTGTATGATAATTGCCAGAAGTTCAGGAGAATTCCTGCTTCAGGCAGCACAGGTACAATTGAGTGAGATTAACATAATCAATATAATATAATCAATAATTAAAGTTGTTTAAAATTGTTTAAATTTGTTTAAAATTGTTTAAAATTATTTAAAATTACAGAACCCCATACTAATTGCTGCAAACGAATGTGAAGTTATTTATCGCTATTTGCTAGATAATTAATAATATATAAATATTAAGTTCAAATAATTAAAATCTGTTTTTTGAATATGGATATGTTTTAAAAATTGGAGTAAAGTCCTGGTCCGTTTGCGGAATTATATAAGTTATGTATATGTTATTCCTCTCCAGTTCCCCAAACATAAATTATATTATTTATAATATATATAAGTAAGCGTCATATAAACACAATAAGTATATATATACTTAAATTATTTTAGATTGAATAAAACATTCATATATAATAACATAAATAATCATGAGAAATTCCCAGAATAAAAGGTTTTTCATGCCTCGCATGAAATAAAAATAATAAATAATTAATAAAAATTAGTCCATTCTGCTGCAGAATCTGGGATGGAAGCCCACTTGTATATTTTGCGAGATATGAATAAAATCAATAGCAGAATCATCAGTGAAGCAGTATAAAAATAGTTGGCAGAAAATAAATAAATTACACATTATTGAGTACAACAAATTGCCGCATTCACGACAAAGAGAATAGTATACTTTTTAGTATAGTCCCGAGAACACACTGTACCAATACATTATAATAAGTCTTTTCATGATAGAAAACTGGTGGAATCGCATGAAGATTAATGACAATTGTGTAGGGTGCGGCCAGTGTGCTTCGTTTTGCAAAAAGGGAGCAATCGAGGTAAGAGGAAAGGCACGAGCTACTGACGCCTGCATAGACTGCGGGATCTGCGCTCTCTACTGCCCTGTTAAAGCCATAGAGGTGGTGGCATGAAAGCGATTGTAATTGGTGCGGGACTTGGAGGACTCTTAAGTGCGGCCAGGCTCTCAAAGGCAGGATACCAGGTAGACGTTTTTGAAAGGCTTCCCATCACAGGAGGAAGGTTTACAAATCTCCCTTACAAAGGATTTCAGCTTTCGAGCGGAGCTTTCCATGTCCTGCCCCATGGACCTGCAGGCCCTCTAGCTAAGTTTCTCAAAGAAGTCGGAGCCGATGTAAAGATTGTGCGGTCCGATGATACAACTATACGCGTGCCCCAGAAAAAAGACATTCAGGATTATGAAAAAGGATTCAAAGATATTTCGTTTACCGATTTTTCCACACTTCTCTCGCATAAAGAACGCCTGAAGATCGCTCTTCTCATAGTGAGTACACGAAAGAATCGACCGGCAGGAAGCAGTTTGCAGGCATGGATCAGGTCCCAGTTTAAGGACGAATGGCTTGTGAGATTTGCCGATGCTTTCTGCGGCTGGGCATTGAGCCTTAAAAGTGACGAAGTTCCTGTGGAAGAAATTTTCGAGATAATTGAAAACATGTACAGATTCGGTGGCCCAGGAGTTCCTATTGGCGGATGCAAAGGGATTATCGATGCTCTGGAAAGTGTGATTGCTGCACACGACGGAAAGATTCATACAGAGACCGAGGTTTCAAAAATCCTTGTGGAAAACGGGAAAGCCACAGGCGTACTTGTTGGCGAGGAGGCTCATAAAGCAGATCTGGTCATCAGCAATTTAGGGCATGCTGCAACGGCATGTCTTTGTGCGGAGGCCCTGTCAGGTGAGAAAGCTTCAGAATACCTCCGAAGACTTAAAACCCTGAAGCCTTCTGCCGGCATAAAGATTTGCCTTGCTGCAGACGAACCGCTTGTAGGGCATTCGGGTGTCCTTCTAACCCCATATGCAAAAAGAGTGAATGGGATAAACGAGGTTACGCAGGTTGATCCGAAACTTGCTCCACCTGGCAAGCACCTTACAATGTCCCATCAGTACGTAGCTCCTGAGAACGTGAAAAATCTCGAAGCTGAGATTGAATTAGGGCTTAAAGATCTTAAAAACATCTTTCCCAATAAAAAATATGAAGTCCTGCTCATCCAGTCATACCATGACAGCTGGCCGGTAAACCGGGTAGCCTCAGGTACGGATCCTGGTAACGAGACTCCTGTTCCCGGACTTTACGTTGTAGGGGATGGAGCTAAAGGCAAAGGCGGCATTGAAGTCGAAGGCGTAGCTCTCGGTGTAGTCGCTACAATGAAGAAAATCCTGGACTAAAATTCCAGAAAACAAACTCATCAGGTGTTTTATTATTCCACCAAAAAATCCCAATTTTGTGACTTATTCGAAAAACGTTTTCGTTCCTGTGACCAATATTTGCAGGAACCGCTGTGGCTACTGCGGTTTTCGGCGGGAGCCAGGACAACCAGGCGCCAGGCTCATGAAGCCCGGAGAAATTCTCCCTGTACTTGAAAACGGGGTAAAGGCAGGGTGTACCGAAGCCCTTTTCACCTTCGGGGAGTATGCCGAGGAAGTTTTGGATTACAGGAAGTGGCTTAAAGAACTTGGTTATTCTTCCACGCTTGAATACCTTCTTTTTCTCTGTGAGGCTGCAATCGATATTGGAATCCTTCCTCATACGAATGCAGGAATTATGACGCGCTCGGAGATGAAGGCTTTAAAGCCTTTGAACGCGAGCATGGGGCTGATGCTTGAAAGCACGGCAACCCTGGAAGCCCATAAGGACTGCCCGGGTAAACTTCCCGAACTCAGGCTTAATACCATTCGAGAAGCAGGAAAACTCCAGATTCCCTATACTACCGGCCTTCTTATAGGAATTGGGGAGAAAAGGGAAGATAGAATTGAGTCCCTTGAGGCTATTGCGGGTCTCCATAGGGAATACGGGCACATCCAGGAGGTTATAATTCAGAACTTTGCCCCAAAGCCCGGAACACCCATGGAAAATTTTCCTGCGCCTTCAATAGAAGAAATGGTTGACACTATCTGCCTGGCCAGGCAGATTCTTCCTTCTGACATAGCAGTACAGGTTGCCCCAAACCTTATAGACCCAAAAGCCCTTATCGCAAAAGGGGTGACTGATCTGGGAGGCATCTCCTCACTGACAATTGACTGGATTAATCCTGAAGCCGAATGGCCGGATGTAAAGGACCTGCAGAGGAAACTAAGTCCGACTTTGCTCAGGGAACGCCTGCCAATTTACCCTCAGTATATAAAAAAAGAATGGTACTCGGACAGGATAGGCGGGCTTATAGAACAACTCTCTGATGCTGACGGTTACAGGAAAAAGCCCTGAAAGAGGGCATGCGGAGGAATTGAAAAATGAACAACAGGATTCCCGAAGATCTCATAGAACGCGCATACCAGGGGAAGAGTACAAAAGAAGATGGGCTCCTGCTCCTGGAGGTACCTCCTTTCGAACTCTTCAGGTTTGCGGACGAACTTCGCTCCCTTACGGTAGGAGATACGGTTACTTACGTAGTAAACCGAAATATAAACTTCACAAGCCGCTGTGTGGGTACCTGCGGGTTCTGTGCATTCAGGACAAACGATGGAAAAGTCCTCAGCATAGAAGAAATCATGAAAAAGGTTAGAGAAGCTGAGAAGGCAAAAGCTACCGAAGTCTGTATTCAGGGAGGGCTTCTCCCGGATGTGGGCCTGGACTTTTACCAGGAAATTGCAGAAACCATAAAAGCCGAATTTCCAGAAATGCATATTCACGCTTTTTCCCCGATGGAAGTTTATCATGCTTCTCGTGTCAGTGGTATAAAGGTAAGTGAAGCCCTTTCAAAGCTGAAACGAAGCGGGCTTGATACAATGCCTGGAACTGCAGCCGAAATTCTCTCTGACCGTGTCAGGAAAATTATTTGTCCTTCAAAACTCAAGACTGCGGAATGGATTGAAGTGGTCACACAGGCACATGCTGCAGGAATCCCTACTACTGCAACAATGATGTACGGGCATGTCGAAACTCCTGAAGAAAGAATTGAGCACATCCTGACTATCAGGGAAATTCAGAAAGAGACTGGAAGAATTACCGAATTTGTGCCTCTGCCTTTTATGCCTTATAATAATCCTGTTGGGAAAAAAATGATCCGAGAGGGCAGGTATGCTACTCCGGGTCTCGATGACCTGAAAATCTATGCTATTTCACGCATCCTTCTTCACGGGCATGTAGATAATATTCAGGCAAGCTGGGTAAAACTGGGTAAGAAGCTTTCCCAGTTTGCTCTTCACTGCGGTGCAAATGACCTTGGAGGTACACTCATGGAAGAGAGCATTTCCAGATTGGCAGGAGCCCCTAATGGAGAAAGTATTTCTGTTGAAGAACTGGAATGGATGATCTACGGAGCCGGAAGAGTTCCAAAAGAGAGGACAACTCTTTACAAAGGAGTACATGAGCTGGCTTCCAAGAACCCTGGAAGGACTACCGGGTGTGGAGCCTCAGAATAAGCTGGATAGTAAAATAACACTCAGGGAAATGATGGAATTTTAAAAAGGATGATCGGATGTACACAAAAAAACCGACAACTCCAGAAGACGTAATTGAAAGGGCATACAGGGGAAAATGTACTAAAGAGGATGCCCTCCTCCTGCTTGAAGGAAATCCTTTTGAGCTGTTTGAGCTCGCCAATGATCTGCGTGCCAGTACGGTAGGCGATGCAGTCAGCTATGTGGTGAACAGGAATATCTATATCACAAACAAATGTGTTGGAAACTGCGGGTTCTGTGCCTACAGGACAGAGAAAGGATTTATCCTGAGCATTGACGAGGTCCTGGAAAAAGCAGGAGAAGCGAGAAAAGCCGGAGCTGTAGAGGTATGCATCCAGGGTGGATATATCCCGGAAGCTGACATAGAGTTCTATCTTGAGATTATAGAATCAGTAAAAGACGAATTCCCTGACCTGTGTATTCATGCCCTATCCCCTATGGAAGTAAATTACGCAGCAGGAATCTCAGGCATGTCGGTTGAAGAAGCCCTGCGCAGACTTAAAAAAAGTGGGCTTGATTCCCTTACAGGGACTTCGGCTGAGATCCTTTCCGACAGGGTAAGAAAAATTATCTGCCCTGGAAAAATCAGTACCCAGCAGTGGATTGATACCATAACTGCAGCACATAAAGCAGGGATTTCCACCAATTCCACTATTATGTATGGACATGTTGAAACCCTTGAAGAACGCCTGGACCATGTATTTATTATCCGTGAAATCCAGAAAGAGACAGGCGGGTTTACGGAACTTATCCCAATGGCCTTTTTGCCTTACAATAACCCCATAGGGGAAAAGATGATTGCATCCGGAAAATTCTCGACCACAGGGCTTGAAGACCTTCAGCTCATAGCTATTTCCCGCGTAATTTTACATACTTATGTTAAAAATATTCAGGCCACATGGGTAAAGTTAGGAAAGAAACTCGCTCAGGTAGCCTTGCAGTGCGGAGCAAACGACCTCGGAGGCACGCTTATGGAAGACCAGATCTCCACAGCGTCAGGGGGCAGTAATGGAGAATATGTATCTCCTGCCGAGTTCGAATGGATGATAAAAGGGGCAGGAAGAACGCCTATACAGAGGGATACCCTGTACCGAAAAGTGGAGCCAGTTATTCCTAACAGGGTAGAACCCCTTCCCGGTTTAGGAAAGACAAAGATAGGTAGTAGAGATTAATCTCCCGAGTTCCGTCACCCGAGTCCCGTCACCCGAGTCCCGTCTCGGGAGGACGGCATGCAGTCAGTCAGGCAAGGTTGTAGCTCCCGAGTTTAGACTCGGGAGCTGTCCGTTTCGCTCACTTCGTTTGCTCAAGCGGACTAATTTAGAATGTAGACATAGAAAAATTGAGTTTTTCCTGAGAGGGTGAATTTTGCAAAGTTACTTCTTCCTGTGCGCCTTTCTCAGTGTGGTTAACTATTTAATATAAACCAGAGCGGTTTAAATTGCTGCAAACCGGAATTAGAAGAAAGACGAGTTTATCTTTCTGCTGCAGGGGTTTTAATTATATAAATTTTGGTGAATTAAGATTAATATTTATTATATTTATTTCCAAACTTAGATTTTCAGGAGTCAAGATGAAAGCCGTAATCCCCTATAAAAAATCCAGTGCAAAATCCAGATTGTCCCCTGTCCTGACTCTGGAAGAGAGAGAAGAGTTTGTGGAACTGATGCTGAATCAGGTGATAGATACTCTTAAGGAAGCCGGAGTGGGAACAATCGAGATTCTCAGTCCTTCTATGTACGGGCTTGAGAATATGACGAAAGCCAACGTGCTTCTGGACAAAAATGACCTGAATGAAGCCCTTAACGGGTACCTTGAGCAGGCTGAGGAGCCGGTTATTATTGTTATGGCTGATCTTCCCCTTTTATCTCCAGACCATGTTAAAGGGATAACTTCAACAAAAGAAGACGTTTGTATTGTCCCGGGAAAAGGTGGGGGTACAAATGCACTATTTATCAAAAACCCTTCCTGCTACAGGGTCAGGTACTATGGTTCGAGTTTTCTGACGCACTGTTCGATTGCAGAAAAAACAGGACAGAGTGTTGAGGTATATGATTCTTTTTTTGCGGGTACTGATATTGATGAGCCCGAAGATCTGGTAGAACTGCTTATACACGGAAGCGGAGCTGCGAAAGAGTATATCAGCAAAAAATTCAGGCTTGAGATGAGCAGGGGAAGGGTCAGACTGGTTCATATTTAGGAACAGTCTTCCTGACTAGAATCGCATATGTTTGTCTGTAAATTCAAGATTGACTAATCAATCAGTAACTTTAAATAAGTAATGTGCCTATTAAGCTATGAATGAAAAACTCAATGATTCATTGAGATTAATATTGCAGATCTTGAATAGTGAAGTAAGGATATACAGAATCAGCAAAAATCTGGATGGGCTATTTTTAGAAGAGGCGAGCCTGTGAGATCTTTTACATCTGAAGAAAGAGAGATCATAAGAAACAAAATCATAGATAGAGGAAAAGAATGCTTTGCCAGATACGGAATAAAGAAAACAAGCATTGAAGATCTTACCAGAGACCTTGGAATTGCAAAAAGTTCTTTTTACTCATTTTTTAACAGCAAAGAAGATCTTTTTCTACAGATATATACGGAAGAGCGAGAAGCCTTAAAGGACAACCTATTAGAAAATTCCTTCCTGAAATACAGGAAGGAACCTGATAAAGCGATAAAGGCTTATCTGCATTATGTGCTGGATATTGCGAATAACCACCTGTCTGGAGAAAAGTTTACATTGAAAAAGAGCACCTTGAGCTGACTATTTCCCGATCTTCAGAAGAAAAAATTAAAAATATTCATAACGAAAACGTAAAAATGATTCTACCTTTTTTTGAAGAGTGGGCAGCCGCAGGTCTTCTGATAGACAAAGATGCCAGGATTCTTGCTGAAACCACATATGCGATTCTTTCCCTTATCCACTTAAGGAATGAAATTGAGGATGAGGATTTTCAGGATATAATGGATATTCTTATTGATCTTCTGGCAGAAAATATAATAAAAAAGTAAATATAAAAGTATTGATGGGATTGAATAGTGAAAGGTTACCTGAGAAGGAAGACCTTTTCAAAAAAAGCAAATTATCTCCGTAATAAATTTAGGGGAGTGTATTAATGAAACATATAAAGTCTGTTTGTCCAGAATGCAAAAAAGTTATTGATTCCACTATATTTGAAGAAAACGGCAAGATAATGCTGAAAAAAACTTGTCCAGAACATGGGACCTTCACGGATGTTTACTGGTCGGACAGCAAACTATACGACAGGTTCAGGCGCTATTCTTACGTCGGTAGTGGAGTTTCAACCAATAATGGGACTCTTTCTTCCGGTGGCTGTCCCTGGGACTGCGGAATTTGCTCCAGGCACAAAACCGGGACTCTGCTTGCAAACATTGACGTTACCAATCGTTGTAATCTCAGTTGTCCTGTATGCTTTGCTAATGCCAAAGCAAGTGGCTTTATATACGAGCCAGATTTTGAACAGATAAGAGAAATGATGCTGAATCTCCGAAATCAAGAACCTGTTCCATGCTATGCCGTCCAATTTGCTGGAGGAGAGCCTACGGTTCGGGAAGATCTTCCGGAAATTATCGAAACAGCTCAAGAACTTGGGTTTTCACAGATTCAGATTGCAACTAATGGTGTCAGGCTCGCAAAAAGCCAGGAATACTGTGAAGCTTTAAAGACCGCAGGACTTCATACTGTATATCTATCCTTTGACGGAGTCTCTAAGGAACCATATCTAGAAAACCGAGGATTTAATGCCCTTCCTGTAAAACAAAAAGCTCTTGAAAACTGCAGGCAGGCAGGTCTGAATAGTGTTGTGCTCGTGCCCACCCTGATAAAAGGTGTTAATGATCACCAGGTTGGAGATATTGTCCGCTTTGCGGCTAGAAATGAGGACGTAGTGAGAGGTGTAAACTTCCAGCCAGTAGCGTTCGCAGGCCGCATTGATCAAGCACTGAGAAAAGAACAGAGAATAACAATTCCCGATCTAGTATCACTCCTTGAAGAACAAACCGAAGGAGAAATTCCCAGTTCAGCCTGGTATCCTGCATCTGCTGCAGTCCCCATCATCCGATTCGTGAGTGCGGTGCGAAAGGTTCCGCTTCCCGAGTTTACAATTCACCCTCACTGTGGAGCTGCCACTTATATCTTTGAAAACGAGGGAAAGCTAATTCCGATAACTGAGTTTGTGGACGTGGATGGGTTCCTTGAGTTCCTTGAGAGCGTTACTCCGGAATTTGAAGGGCAAGGTTCTAACGTAACGAAACTTGCAAAAGTTCTCTATCATATTCCGCTCTACATCGATGAAGCCAAAAGCCCAAAAGATCTTAAGATAGTCTCCCTGATAACTAATTTTCTTAAAAATGGTACAAGAGAGCATGCTGCCCAATTCCATCGAAAATCAATTTTCCTCGGAGCTATGCACTTTCAGGACCTCTACAATCTGGATTTGGAAAGGGTTGAACACTGCGGAATCCACTATGCTACCCCTGATGGCAGGATAATTCCATTCTGCACTTATAACAATTTTCACAGAGAAGGAGTAGAAGCAAGGTATTCAAAACAATATCGGAAAGATATGGAGTTTGAGAAGAAACCCCTGGATGTTCAGGAAAGAGAAGCAGCTTGATTTCTCCTAAAAAGGAAAGCATGATACTTATTATTAAAATGCAAAAATATAATTTGGAGAGGTGTAATACAAAATATTTATATTAGAGAAAAAATTAACTGAAAGAAATTTTTATACCGAATACATGGTCCAATAGAGCCAATAACTTTAACTGGACAAATACATTATTGTGAAAACTATTCGGAAGAGTAACCATGCAATGGGTAAATCTTAATTTAATCGAATCTTTCCGAGGAAGAATTTAGAGATAAAAACTGGACCTTGGAAAGTCGAAAAAAGATTCATTGACCGAAAAAATAAAAGTTTAAAAATATAATAATTAAAAAAGAACTTTCAGGACTCTATTGAAGTAATCAGTAGAAATAATATGACATTATACTGTCATGCTTTTCGGTCCATGTTACACTATTTGCAAGAAAGAGGATATCTACTGGTTAAGTGTTGTAAATTAATTTAAAAGGTACAGGTGAGCTGGTGAGCCTTAAGATAAATAGATATAAGTGTGGATACTGTGGTGCCTGTGTGGGAGTCTGCCCTAAAGGAGCACTCGAACTTGTAGAGACCTGGGTCGAAGTAGATGAAAGTACGTGCATTACGTGCGGGATATGCGATCGCATCTGCCCTGTAGGAGCAATTGAGGTAATGAAATGAAGGACATGTATGATGTTTTAGTGATAGGTGCCGGTCCTGCAGGTTCCATTGCCGCCAGAACCGCAGCCGAAAAAGGGCTGGATGTACTTTTAATCGAGAAACGTCAGGAGATAGGTGACCCCGTACGCTGTGCCGAAGGCGTGAGCAAAGTACATCTCAAAAAATACGTGGAAATTGACAAGAGATGGATTTGTTCTGACCTTAACGCTTCCCATATTTACGCGCCAGACGGTACAAAGATAGAGATGGCAGAAGAAATCTCTGGTGGAGAAGTAGGTTACGTCCTTGAGAGAAAAGTGTTTGACCGGGCTCTTGCAGAAAAGGCTGCCGAAGCCGGAGCGGAAGTGATGGTAAAAACCAGAGCAACGGGTCTTATCATTGAAGACGATTTTGTCAAAGGAGCCAGGCTCATGCATCTTGGAAAAGAATATGATGTGCGGGCCAAGATAGTTATAGGTGCTGACGGGGTAGAATCAAAGGTAGGCAGATGGGCAGGCATCGATACTTCCTTAAAACCGATAGACATAGAGACCTGTGCCCAATACCTGATAGCTGGAGCAAACATAGACCAGCACCACTGCGAATTTTACATAGGTAATGAAATTGCACCTGGCGGTTATATATGGGTCTTTCCGAAAGGCGGTGGAAAAGCCAATGTAGGGATCGGAGTTCTCGGGAGCAAGACTGGAAAATTCAAGCCAAGACCTGTAGACTATCTTAACAGGTTTATGGAAAAGAAATTTCCCGATGCCAGGATAGTTGAGATGGTTTTCGGAGGAGTTCCGGTTTCAGGTAGCATTGAGAAAACTTCCACTAACGGACTGATGCTAATCGGAGACGCTGCCCGCCAATCTGACCCTATCACAGGCGGTGGAATTCTTAACGCAATGGATGCTGGAAAGATGGCAGGAGAAGCTGCATATGCAGCTATATCCGCAGGAGATGTCTCCTTCGAAAAACTAGAAGAAGTTTATGAGAAACCATGGAGAGCAACCCTGGGGCACGACATAGACATGAGCCTCATCGTAAAGAATTGCTTTATCAATCTAAGCGACGAGGACCTGAATTCTCTTGCTTATTCCCTAAAAGATGTAAAATTCGAGAGAATGAGCCTTCTTGACCTGTTACAGGCCCTCTTTAAAGCCAATAAAAAACTCCTCTGGGACCTTCGAGTACTTTTTAAAGATGCCGCAAAAGAAGTGGTAAAGAATAAGATGTAATGTAGAGTAAATACAATGAGTAAGATGCAACGCCTGGAAGCCCAGGCATCTTCTTCCATTTATTAGACTTCTTTTTTTAGTTACCTTACAGGAAATTGTCTCATTTCAAGTCATCCAAAAACAATCGTAGAGCCGCAACCGTTGAGCCGCAACCGTTGCGCCGGTTGATCACGCCGTCATGACGTTTTAGATTTAGCAGTAGTTTTCGGTCAAGCCTTTTTTAAAAAGGGTTGTGCCACAACCGTTGCGCTGGTTGATCACACCGTCATGACGTTTAAGATTTAGCAGTAGTTTTCGGTCAAGATTTATTTCAAAAGGCTTGCATTGTACCGCTTGACCACGCCGACCGCGTCGTTGCTGTGGTTTTCGCTTAAGCTTTATTTAAAAAGGCTTGCGGGCAAACAGTTTTTAAAATGACTTGTGCTGCATGATCCAAGAGAAATTTGAGTAAATTAGCTCTCCTGAGAGCGTTGAAAATATAACCTTTTTCCAAGGATTACTCCGCTTGAGCGAACGAAGTGAGCGAAACGGCACCGTCCTCCCGAGACGGGACTCGGGTGACGGGACTCGGGTGACAGAACTAGGGGGTTACTTGCTCCAGAACTCAGGCGTAAAGAGTAAAATTACAGTATAAACTTCAAGCCTGCCGATCCACATATTTGCAATCAGGACCAGTTTACCCAGAGCGGGAACAGTGTCAAAACTGCTCATTGGGCCTACGACATTCAGACCTGGCCCTATATTACCAAGCGTAGCTATGGATGCAGTAAATGAACTTATAATGTCCATGCCCAGAACCGAGAGAATAAGGGTGCTTAAGAGAAAGACAAGCAGATATATAACAACAAATGAAACAATCGAATTGACAATCTCATCGGGCACATTTTTATTGTTAAATTTAACGGCTTTTATGGCTCTCGGATGAATAGCCTTGAATAACTCCGCTCGACTGTACCTTAGAAGGATAAGGATACGCACAACCTTCATGCCTCCACCTGTAGAACCGGCGCAGCCTCCTATAAACATCACCAGTATAAGTACCATTTTTGCAGAATCGGACCAGAGATTAAAATCTGCTGTAGCAAATCCTGTAGTTGTTATGATCGAAACTATCTGAAAAATGGCAAATCTGAAGGAGTTAAAAAGTCCTGTGCCCATATCCCGCCAGAGCAGAATAGCAAGAAGCGCGGTTGCTGAAAGGACCAGGCCTGTATAGAAACGGAATTCATCGTCTTTAAAAAGAAACTTTTTGTCTATGTAAATTGCCCGATAGTGAAGCGCAAAGTTTGCACCGGCAATGAACATGAAAAAGGTTATTATGAATTCAATAATAGGGCTGTTAAAAGCTTCAACGCTCAGAGCATAATTGGAAAAACCTCCACATGCCATTGTAGTAAAAGTATGATTAACAGAATCATAAAGAGAGACTCCTGCAAGCAGGAGGACAATAACCTGAAGAAGGGAAATTGCAAAGTAGACTACCCAGAGAATTCTTGCAGTCTCCTTTATTCTTGGCTTTAATTTGTCCTCAGTAGGCCCAGGCGCTTCGGCCCGAAAAAGCTGGCGGCCTGCAACTCCGAGTTTGGGAAGGATAGCGATGAAAAGCACAATAATACCCATGCCCCCGAGCCACTGGATCATTCCTCTCCAGAAAAGGATGCCTTTTGGATGGCTTTCGATATCAGTAAGAATTGTTGAACCTGTAGTAGTAAATCCGGACATGGATTCAAAGATAGCGTTTAAGGGAGAAATCCCGTCCAGCATGAAAGGAATTGCCCCGAAAACAGCAGCTGCAAGCCAGCTCAGGGCAACGATTGCAAAGCCCTCTTTGCGCATCCATTCTTCTTCAGTCTTATAGGAGAGCAGGAGAAAACCTGTAAGGGTGGTTATTATAATCGAGACCAGAAAAGGAGTTAAACTCTCTCCGTAATAATATGCAACTCCGAGAGGGACTACCATGATCAGTCCCAGAAGCCGGAGCACACCACCAAGTGCATATAAGACAACTCTTAAATTCATGTGGGCCCTCGGTTCTAAAACTGATAGACCTTTTTGAATTTTTTGTATATATCTTTTACTTAAAAAATTTCTCCACTGCCGAAACCGAAGAAGAAAGCGCAAAAACTATTACCCTATCTCCTTCCCGAATTACGGAATCTCCTCTAGGTATGATGATGTCATCATTATGAACAATGGTAGTAACGATTGCGTCTTTAGGGAACTTGACCTTTTCAAGGGATTTTCCTATGATTTTTGAGTACCTTGAAGTAGTGTACTCAATAATTTCTGCCTTTTCGCCTTCCAGCATGGTAAGCTTTTCGATACCTGTTCCCATTGTAAGCTTAAGGACTTCATTTACGGTTGCTTCCCTGGGACTGACTGCCATATCAATTCCAATCATTTCAAAAAGAGGCACATAGTCAGGGCGGTCAGCTCTTGCGATCACTTTCCTTGCTCCCATTTGCTTTGCCAGAAGCGAGCACAGAAGATTTTTTTCGTCGTTGTTCGTAACTGCAAGCACTACATCCATGTCTTCGATATTCTCTTCCCTCAGAAGGTTGACATCAGTGCCGTCCCCGTTTAAAATAAGGGCATTTTCCAGCATCTCTGCCACTTCTATGCAGCGGCTTTTATTGTACTCGATAATTTTAAGGTCGGCATTCTCGTCTTTGTCTATCAATTTGGCAAGATAAAATCCCACAATACCGCAGCCTATAAGGAGAATTCTATTTCTGTGAGGATCCACGTTCCCGAAAATGCGGCCAAGTTCTTCCAGAGCTCTGGGCTTACCTACAATTACCATATGGTCGTTTGCGTTAATGACATCGTCCCCATGGGGAATAACGATTTCCTGCTTCCGAAATATTGCACTTACAATGCAGCACTCATCAAGCTTGAGGTCCTGAATCTGCTTTCCTACAAGTTTGTTGTCAGGGCGGATGGCAAATTCCATCATCTGAACTTTTCCTCCAGCAAAGACCTCTGCATCTATAGCTGAAGGACTCGAAAGGACCTCGGCAACCTCCGAGGCAAGCGCAAGTTCAGGACAGATCATTATATCGACTCCAACCTGAGACCTTGAAGTTACAGGCACATCGATATAATCAGGGTTGCTAACCCTTGCAATTGTCTTTGTTTCTTTCCATCCGGGATGGGATCTTATGATCAGTTTTGCAGTCATGCAGGCAACGATGTTGACTTCATCGATTCCTGTGACAGCTACTAAAATGTCCGCATCGTGAACGATACTGGCGAGAATATCAGCATTTGCACCATTTCCCTCAAGAACCTGGACGTCGAGTTCATCGGCCCTTCGTGCAACGTCTTCGTCTTTTTCGACAACAATTACGTCGTGTGTGGCGGAAAGAAACTTTGCAATATGATATCCAACCTCGCCTGCTCCTATCACTATTGCTTTCATAAGGTTTCCTCGAAAAAAAGCTTGATTCTAGATAGTTTAACCTGCTTACTTAAGTATTCTTTGGAAAAGGAAACTTAAACGGGCGTATTCTAAAGAGTACTCTTTCTGTAGAGGAATAGCTCAAGGTTCAGAATGTTTAAGATATGTATTTTATTTTACGATGACAACACCCTTCATGGAAGGCTCAATAGAGCAGTAGTAATTATAAGTCCCTGTCTTTGTGAATTTATGATCGTACGAATCCTGACTTGTTATATTGCCGGATGAGAAACCAGTTCCTACGACCGTGTGATTAGTTGGATCGAGATTTGTCCATCTTACAGTATCGCCGGAAGATATTGTGATTGAATTTGGATAAAATTGAGAATTCTCAATTCTAACGTAATATGTCTCGCCTTTACTCGTGCATCCTATTGCCAGAAATATGCTAAATAAAACCATCAAAAGAATAAGCCCAGTTCTCATTCTTTTCCCCCATCAAGATGGATTTAGTTCCAATCGAGTAACTTTTAGAATAATTCTCATCCCTCAGTTTAAGGGTAAATAGTTTTCAATCCTCTAAAAAATCCCCAAAACAATAATATTGTCTTTAATATTTAAAAATAGCTTGAATCATGTACGAAAAACTCAGTAGTCCATTTGTATTTCGTTGTTATTTCACAGTAATAGTAATAACGTCTACTTTCATTCTTTTTTCGTATGTTTGGTTTTTATAGGGTCATAGTGTTGCAAAAGACGGGTATTGAACTTAAAGCAATTTTGCATAACAAAGTTTTTGTAGAGCCACCGTATTGCAAAAGAACCAAAACGCAATCAAAAGGCGCGTTTTGTATTTTATTTTGAAAACACCAATCCTGTATCAATGGAAAACCTAATTTTTTGAATAACATCCCCAAAACAGTAGCAAGTAAAGTATCATTGTTTTTTTGAAACATTTTTAAAAACTTATATACACTGAACAAGTCCAAATACTAGAACTCAGATTGTGAGTTGAATAATCTTGTGTGAATTTGAGGTCTTTATGAATTGTTAGTAACGACTAAAAACAGGTAACAGGCGTGAGTTATTGAAAAGCGTAAGCATAAGAACCTCTCTACAGTTCTGGTAAATAAGAAAGATGTACTCGTTTTTTCGGAAATAGTCAATTACTCACGGACATAACCAAAAGTAAAACGAAGGCTAATAAGAATGCAAGATAACGGAACAAATAATAAGAAATTAAAGTCTTTAAAAACTTTAATTATTGGAGAGCCCCGTAACCCTTTTGATACTGATATTTTCCGTAAAGTTTCTTTAATAGCGCTCTTCGCATGGGTTGGTCTTGGATCTGATGCAATGTCTTCTGCATCATACGGTCCAGAAGAAGCATACCTGGCATTGGGAGATCATATTTACCTTGCCATATTTGTAGCACTGAGTATTATACTCACCATTTTTGTAATAAGTACTAGCTATTCACAGATAATTGAATTATTCCCTACTGGTGGTGGTGGATATCTGGTTGCCAGCAAGTTGCTATCCCCATCTCTTGGAATGCTTTCTGGCTGTGCACTTCTTATAGATTATGTCCTTACGATTGCTATTTCGATAGCAAGTGGCGTAGATGCTATGTTAAGTTTTCTACCAGCAAGCTGGCATTTATTCAAATTAGGATTTGCTTTTTTTGTAATTATGGCAATTATATTATTGAATTTAAGAGGAATTAAAGAATCAATTTTATTTTTAATACCTATATTCGCATTATTCGTAATTGCTCATGTCATCTTAATAATATATGCTCTTTATTTCCACGCAGCAAATATGCCGACGGTGGCAAGTAATACTGTAACTGATGTCCATAATATAGCATCCGGTGCAGGGATTTCAGCGTTGCTTTTTATTATTCTACATTCATATAGCATGGGTGCAGGAACATATACAGGAATTGAAGCCGTAAGTAATGCAGTTCCGGTAATGAGAGAACCTAGAGTGCACACTGCTAAGAGAACTATGCATCTCATGGCGATTTCGCTGGCATTTATGGCAGCAGGATTAATGCTTACTTACATATTTTACCATGTTTCTCCAGAATCTGGAAAAACTCTGAATGCTATTCTTTTTGAGAATATTACCAGACCGTGGGGACCTTTAGGTCACTACTTTGTAATAGCGACTCTTGTATCTGAAGCAGGACTTTTGTTTGTAGCCGCACAAACTGGATTTATAGACGGTCCACGAGTTTTAGCAAATATGGCACTGGATAGATGGGTTCCTACCAGGTTCGCAACGCTGAGTGATAGACTTGTAACACAAAATGGAATCTTAATAATGGGTATTTCAGCGTTATTTATGGTATTTCTTACCCAGGGATTGGTCGAACACCTGGTAGTCCTTTATAGCATAGCAGTTTTCATAACATTTAGTCTGTCTCAGGCAGGTATGGTTCGTCATTGGTGGAAAGTTAAAACGAAGGTAAAAGACTGGAAAAAGAGATTATTTATCAATGGTGCCGGGCTGCTTATGACAATTTTGATATTGATGTCAGTAATAGCCGTTAAGTTCGGCGAAGGCGGATGGGTAACGTTGCTTATTATAGGGGCCTTTGCTGGAATTGTTATCCTCATCAGAAGCCATTACGACAATACCTCAGAACTTATTAAAGAACTGAACTCAAAGGTAATCAATTCTCCAGAATGTATGAATATAATTAAGAACGATACACCTGACAGGGCTAACATGCAGGATAAGACTGCAGTGCTTCTTGTAAATGGTTTTAATGGTTTAGGGATGCAGGCACTGTCTACCATATTCAAATTATTCGGCGGAATGTACAAGAATTTTGTATTTGTGCAGATTGGGGTAATCGATGCTGGTGTATTCAAAGGAGCAGACGAAATTCAAGAACTCCAAACCCAAGTATGTAAAGATGTAGACAAGTACGTAAAATTGATTTTATCCCATGGTTACCATGCCGAAGGTTGTACTGCAGTCGGCACTGACGTTGTTGAAGAGATTACAAAACTGGCACCAGAGATCTTAAAGAAGTTTCCTAATGCCGTATTCTTTGGTGGACAGATAGTCTTCCCGAATGATTCGAGACTTACAAGGTGGCTACACAACTATACCGTCTTCGCATCACAGAGGAAACTATACGCAGATGGGATTCCATTCGTAGTTTTGCCAATAAAAGTATAGAGCGGTTTCAAAGACTAAGATATATTATTAGCTTTGTACACATCTGGGAATTATATCTAAGAATTCAAGAAAATAGCAGATAAAATAAGTTTACAGATAAAGCTGGCTTCCAACTGGCTTCCAATATTTTTTTATTATTGGATTTATGCAGTTGAATTGAAAAATTAATAGTAGTTGAATTGAAAAAATTAATAATATTAAGCCTTCAACTGCCTGACAGAGAGCTTAAACACTATCTATTTTACTTGATTTTGAGCGTCAACTGAGTATCAACTGCGTAATTCCGATAGTTCAACCGAGTATCAACTGTGTAATTCCAATAGTAGGTCTCATATATTATCAAGATTGGGACACAAAACCATACTTTTTCAGTATATCCTGTCCTTCTTTCCCGGTTACGAAATCAATGAACTTCTGAGATTCTTCTTTATGCTCGGAATAAGAAATCACAGCTATCGGATACTTAACAGAAATACTAACGGGCACATTTGTAACGATTTTGATAGTTCCCGGTTCTGCAGTTTTTGCGTCGCTTGTGTATACGAACCCTGCGTCAACTTCCCCTCTTTCCACGTATGTGAGTACCTGTTTGACGTCTTCGGCAAATACCATCTTATTTTCGAGCTGACTCCACAAACCCGCTTCAGTCAATGCTGTACGTGTATAATTTCCAACAGGGACGGTATCAGGATTTCCAACGCCGATTCTCTTAACTTTAGGGTCAGCCAGATCTTTTACTCCAGTGATATTAAGAGCACTATTTTCAGGGACAATAAGCACAAGTGAATTTTGAGCAAAGTCTTTTCTTGAATTATTTACGATAAGTGATTCATTGGCAAGCATATTCATTTGAGCCTCATCAGCTGAAGCAAAAACATCAACAGGTGCTCCTCCTTCAATCTGCTTACGCAGGTTTCCCGAACTTGCAAAATTCAGGTTTACACTTGTTCCGGGGTTTTCCTTCTCAAACTGGGATTTAATATTTGTAAAAGCTTCTGTAAGGCTGGCAGCCGCAGAAACAGTTATAACTTCAGGCCCTGCTGCACCTGGAGTTACTGAAGTTGCTGGAGTCACCGTTGCATTTGGAGCTTCACCTTTCTGACCAGCGCATCCTATTGCAAGAGATACACTTAACAATACTAATAGAATTATCAGTTCTTTTCTCATTATTTCACCCCCACATGATACAAACTTGATCCCCACATGATACAAGCTTGTGTTTAAATAGAGAACTTATGTGGATATAGAATTTATGTGGTGGAATTGAGAAATCAATAGCATTAAACCCCTACTGTCTAAAACACTAAACATGTGTATAAAACACTAAACATGTAACAACGCTGGATGTGCTTGATTTTTTACATCAAGTGCGCAAGTCCTATATTATAAACGTTCAAGTGCAAGAGCCCCAAGGAATGCCATTGTTTCAAATATTTCTTTATTTTCTGGAATTAAAGCCTCATCAGGTTTGTCGAAGGCAAATGCCATAATACCAAAAATCATCCTGTGAGTCTTGAGAGGTATATAATATCCCTTTCCTGCAGGAAGATTATCTGTTCCATGACCAGATGGCTGACCATTTTTGTAAGCCCATAGGGCAATAGCCTTTTCTTTGTTGTCTAAGGGATACAAAGCGTCACCTGCTACTATCTGGAGCCCAGACAGGCCGAATATAAGTATTGCAAAGACTCCTGGTGCAAAATTATGCATTTGATCAGCGAGCATTTCGAATACTTCTCGCCGTGTTTTTGCCTCCACAAGTCCACGGGAAAGGCCGGAAGTTGCTTCTACTTCAACTTTGCTTTGCCAGATCTGAGGCAGAAGATGACGTAACCGGGTGGCAAGATTACTGATTATAAGGGCAATAGCAACGTATCCGACAAAAGCGATGAAGTATTCCCAATCATTAACAGAAATCGTGTAGTAAGGATGGACAAAAAGGACATCGAAAACAAGAATGCTTACGAATGCTGTAAACAGAGCTACTCTGCGCCTGAAAAAGAAAGCAGACACAATGACTGGAAAAAGCTGCATTATCAGCAGGTTTGAAGGTCCTATAACTTTTCGAAGGATAAGATTAACGCCAGCTACGGCTGTAATCAGGATGACACTGATTATATATTCCGCTGTGAAATAGATTGGGATTTGCCGTTTAAGAGGTATGTGAGCACTGTTTCCTTTTGGCTCGTACAGATGAACATCAATGCCGTGTGACTGCCGAATCACCCTGTATACAGGAGAGGAAAATATATCCAGCCCACGTGGTTTTCCAAGCATTATCATGCTTACATTGCTCCGCCGCGCATAGCGTACAATCTCTTCAGCTACATCACTTCCACGATACCTAACTATTCTCCCACCAAGTCTTCTACCGGTCTCAAGAGCCTGATTCATCCAGGTACGTTCCTGAGAAGATAGAGCTCTATCGCTGCCGACGTCTACTGACAATACAATCAAATCAGCATCGAATCTGGCTGCAAGCCTGGATGCTGCTCTGACCATCTGTTCAGCTGTCGGTCCGGGACGGATACAGACAAGAAGCCTTTCTGCCGCCGGCCACGGACCCTGAATAGCCCGAGTTCTCATGTAGCCTATCATTCTTTTATCGGTATACTCCGCCATATACCGCAGAGCAAGCTGGCGGAGTGCAAGGAGGTTTCCGGTTCTGAAGAAACGCTGGACAGCCGCTTCAGCCATATCTTTTACATAGACTTTCCCGGCTTTGAGACGAATATTTAGTTCTTCCGGGGTGATATCGATTAACCGGATCTCATCAGCATCAGAAAAAAAAGTATCCGGCACAGTTTCAGACACTCTGATGCCAGTTATCTGCGCAATGGCATCGTTCTGGCTCTCAATGTGCTGAATATTGACAGTTGTATAAACTGAAATTCCTGCTTGCAGAAGCTCTTCGATATCCTGATACCTCTTCACATGTCTGCTGCCCGGGGCGTTAGTATGAGCCAGCTCATCTACTAGGACAATCTGAGGGTGGCGACGGATTACTGCATCGAGGTCGATCTCCCTGAGAATAAGGTTCTGATGTTCGATGGAGACTGCAGGAATGACCTCAAAATTCTCTACCAGAGCATTAGTCTCAGGTCTATCGTGAGTCTCTATGTAGCCGATTACAACATATTTTCCTTCCCGTTTCCGCTGTAGGGCATCTTCAAGCATTGAATATGTTTTCCCAACACCTGCGGAATAGCCAAGGTAAACTGTCAACATTCCTTCACTTGCTTTTTTCTCATCACGGCGAGCAATGAAGAGCAAATCTTCAGGTCGTGGCCTGCCTTCCTCCTCATCATAATGATCGCGTTCCATAGTCCCCTCATTTGCTAAACTAATTCATCTCATCAAGAGCCCTGTTTAGCGAAAGCACATTGACGTAAGCTCCTGTGAACGGAGAATTGACAGACTCTGCAAGCACAAGCGATTTGAGTTTTTCTTCCGGTAGATTTCGTGCTTTTGCTATGGCAGGCACCTGTATCAGTGCCGATTTTAAACTGATGTGCGGATCAAGCCCGCTGGCAGAAGCCATGACCAGATCCGAGGGTATCGGGCCGGTAATCCCGGCTTTCCAGAGTGTATTTGTTCGATTGTTGACAAGCTCCAGAAGAACAGGATTTGTCGGACCCAGGTTTGACCCTCCTGAAGAAGTTGCATTATACCCGCTAGCTGACGGCCTGCTCTGGAAGTATTGAGGTGTGGTAAAATTCTGACCAATGAGTGTTGAGCCAATAGTCCGGTTTTCATTATCGACAATAAGGCTTCCGTGAGCCTGATCAGGGAACAGGAGGCCTGCAATAAGTGTCACTGTCATGGGATAAACGAACCCTGTAACGATGAATAATACTATGAATAATAACATGGCTTTTTTGAGAGATGTCATGCCAGTACCTCCTCAGACATGCAGTAATTCAGCCAGTACCAGATCAATTATCTTGATTCCAATAAACGGAGCGATTACTCCTCCAAGGCCAAAGATGGTCAGGTTGTAGGCAAAGAGTTTCGATGCGGGCATAGTCTTGAACTTTACCCCGGCGAGTGCAAGTGGAATCAGCATTGGAATTACCAGAGCATTGAATATGACTGCCGAAAGGATGGCCGATTCAGGAGTTTCAAGGCCCATGATATTTAGTATTTTAAGCTGCGGATAAATTCCAATAAGAGCAGCAGGGATAATTGCAAAATATTTGGCTATATCATTGGAAATGGAAAAAGTTGTCAGAGCTCCCCTTGTCATCAGGATTTGCTTTCCAATCTCAACAACATCCAGCAGTTTTGTAGGGTCGCTGTCAAGGTCAATTATGTTTGCAGCTTCCCTTGCAGGCTGTGTTCCATTGTTCATCGCCACGGCTACGTCGGCCTGGGCAAGAGCAGGAGCATCATTTGTTCCATCTCCAGTCATGGCTACCATGTATCCTTCATTCTGATAGTCCCTGATCATTCTAAGTTTATCGTCAGGTTTAGCTTCTGCCAGGTAATCATCTACTCCGGCTTCTGCTGCAATAGTGGCAGCAGTGAGATGATTATCGCCTGTGATCATAACCGTCTTTATTCCTATCCGACGCAGATCTGCAAACCTCGCCTTAATACCCGTTTTCAAAATATCCTTAAGGAAAATAACACCGAGAACCGTTTCGTTGCGAGCAACTACAAGAGGTGTGCCACCTGCAGACGCAACTCCGTGTACTTTTGCCTTTAGATCCGGCGGAATAACGCCTCCACGTTCCAGGACAGCTTTTGTTATTGCATCTGAGGCACCTTTCAGGTAGATTATTTCGCTGCACTGTGCGCCACTAACTCGGGTTGCAGCAGAGAACGGTATGAAAGTAACATTTTCCGGAGAAACCGGAATTTTTCCTGTTTTTTCCTGAACTAAAGCGAGAATGCTTTTGCCTTCAGGAGTATCATCTGCGAAAGACGAAAGTAGAGCAGCCTCCATCAGGTCATCGAGTGACTGACCATTTACTGGCAAAAATTCAGCTGCCTGTCGGTTACCTAAAGTGATAGTACCCGTTTTGTCCAGCAACAGGACATTTACATCGCCTGCAGCCTCTATTGCCCTTCCTGAAAGCGCAATGACGTTTAAACGGAACAAACGATCCATACCGGCTATTCCGATTGCCGGAAGCAGGGCTGCAATGGTTGTGGGTGCCAAACAGACAAAAAGTGCAATAAGGACTGTGAGGCTGGCAGGAGTTCCTCTCCCACTTGAGGCGGCGCTGTATGCAGAAACTGAGTAGGTGCTGACCACAACCGCGAGAAATACGCCTGTGAGCGCAATAAGCAAAATTTCGAGAGCTATCTCGTTAGGAGTCTTCCGTCGTTCAGCGCCTTCCACCATCGAGATCATGCGGTCCAAAAAAGTCTGCCCTGGATCAGTGGTGATTCGGATAATTATCTCGTTTGTAATAACCGTAGTCCCTCCGGTGACAGCACTCCGGTCGCCCCCCGATTCACGCACAACCGGGGCAGACTCCCCAGTAATTGCAGCTTCGTTGACCAGCGCAGCTCCTTTCACGACTTCTCCATCTCCAGGAATTACTTCATTTGCCTTTACAAGGACCAAGTCGCCTTTTCTGAGATCAGAGGAGGAGATCTCATCATAAGAGGCATCGAAGGATTCTTCTTTGAGCTTTCGGGCTGGAACGCTGGTTCTTGATTGGCGGAGGGACGCTGCCCTGGCTTTCCCACGTCCTTCGGATACCGATTCCGCAAAGTTGGAAAAGAGCACTGTCAACCATAGCCAGAAGGAAACAAAACCAGTAAAGAAAGAGATCCTAGCAGTAGCAGAAAAAATACTGATAACAAAACTGATAGTGGTAAGGATGCCTCCTATTTCCACGAGTAGCATAACAGGATTCCCAACCTGCTGGCGCAGATCCAGTTTGAGCACTGCACTGATCAGAGCTTCACGGAGAAGTTTCGATTCAAATGCACCTAAACTGGGATATCGCTTTCTTGGCATTGTTTCAGGCTCCTTTTATCATAGTCAGGTGTTCAACAATGGGCCCCATTGCAAAGATTGGGAAAAATGTGAGAGCACCGATAATCAGGATTACCAGAATTGTCCAGATAGAAAATGTAACAGAAGCGGTTGGAAGAGTTCCTGAGCTGGATGGAACTTTTTTCTTCTGCGCAAGCGATCCTGCCATTGCCAGCATAGCAACTGCTGGGACGAACCTGCCTATCACCATTGCTAAAGACCCTATCAGTGTGTATAATGGTTTTGAGGCGTTAAATCCGGCAAAGGAGCTACCGTTATTTTGGGACATGGAGGCGAAAGCATATATTAGTTCGGAGAGCCCGTGAGGCCCAGGATTCTTCATTAACTCGTCAACATTTGGTAGAACCAGTGCAATGCCAGAAAGCAGGAGAACAAGGACGCTAGGAATAAGGACGGTTATGAGAGCAGCTCTCATTTCCAATACTTCAATCTTTTTTCCGAGATATTCAGGGGTTCGTCCGATCATCAGTCCTGCAATGAAAACTGAAAGTACCACAAACCCGATCATGGTGTAAAACCCGGACCCAACTCCCCCAAAGGCAACCTCTCCGAGTAGAATCATAAAAATAGGTACCAGACCACCAAGAGGGGTGAGTGAGTCGTGCATACAATTGACTGCCCCACACGACGTTGCTGTTGTAGATGTGGCAAAAAGTGAGGACTCCCAGAGTCCAAACCTGACTTCTTTTCCTTCCATGGATATCCCGGAAACCCCGAGTTCTTTTACTAGCGGATTGGCTGCCAGTTCTGCAGCGTAGAGTGTACAGAAGCCACCTAAGAATAATACCAGCATAACAGTGTAGATCATCCATCCCTGCCACATCCTGCCGCTCATTCTTCCAAAGACAAGAGGCATGGTTGCAGGTATCAGAAGAATAAGAAAAATTTCTATCAGGCTTGTCAGAGGTGTCGGATTTTCATAGGGATGTGCAGAGTTTGCATTGAAAAATCCTCCTCCGTTAGTGCCGAGTTCTTTTATTGCTTCCTGGGAGGCAATGGGCCCCATTGCGATTGTCCGCTGCCCAGTAGGGCCGTACCCTGTGACCTGAACATACGGATCCAGATTCTGGATGACACCCTGAGAAGCTAAAACAATTGCAAAAACGAAAGCTATCGGAAGAAGAATGTAAAGGGTACAGCGTGTCATATCCACCCAGAAATTTCCTATTCTGTCGGTAGACTGGCGGGTTATTCCCCGCATTACTGCAATAGCTATGCAGATGCCTGTAGCAGAGGAGAGAAAGTTCTGGACTGTAAAACCAGCCATCTGTGTAAGATAGCTTGCTGTTGTTTCACCGCTGTAGACCTGCCAGTTTGTATTAGTTACAAAACTGGTAGCAGCGTTAATTGCTGTAAAAAGATCAAAAGCCCCGAAGTTTTGTGGGTTGAAAGGAAGAAAACCTTGGAGAAGAAGCAGTATAAGAAGAATTACAAAACCTATACTATTGAAGACAAGCATATCCCGGGTGTACCCCTTCCACCCGTCTTCTTTATCAGGACCTGTATCGATCAGTCCATATATCGCTTTTTCAATATGGCCCGGAATGCCTCGGGACATATCTCCGGCAAAGACCCGGACAAAGAAATTGCTGAAAGGTAATGCCACCCCGGTAACAATGACCAAAAAGAAAATGAGCATTAAACCATCCAAGATTACATCTTGTGTAGTCATTTGGCTCGCGACTGTTCATTCAGTTAGAAGTAGGAACCTTTTTCCATACACAGAGAATAATTAAAAAACAGAAAGCTGAGAGATTATAAATACCTTGCTCATCGCTAAATAAGTTAAACCTGTAACAAATTTGGAAAATAGTAGAATTTTATATTATTATTAACAAGAAGTTTCTGTATATAGCGAAACTCCTGCGTTCATTTGAATGTTTTGCGAAATATATAATTGAGTCACCAGACACATAAACATCAGTGCAATGTACTTCTTGAATGAGTTTCGATATTTGCTAGAATTGAATGGCCCGTTAAAGTAAAACCCAACACGGTTTCAAACACGGCATCTAGAAAAGAAATCCCTCGAAAAGAAAAGGAATACCAACAAAAATAGATGATGCAAGCAATCTTATAGCTACAATGGAAAGAGCTTCTTTCTGCTGCCATTCAACTCCACTTTTAATATGCGTATTTAACTTGACTATGTGTTACATTACAGAGGAAAACGCCATCATTAGATCTAATATACCAAATATATTGTTCGTAGTGAAATAGATAACAGCGATTGGAATAACTGTCTAATCTGACAAAGTCGAGTTTTAAGACTCCTTTTTTTAATACTTCTTTTTGTTTTCCACAACTCTCTTCAGGAGTGCCAGAATTCTCTTGTAAAGAGTACAAGCACGGTATAGACCTCAAGCCTGCCTACCCACATATTACTGATAAGGATTATTTTGCCCAGTGGCGGGATTGATTCAAAATTTGCCATAGGCCCGACAATATTAAAACCAGGACCTATATTTCCGAGAGTCGTTATCGAAGCTGTAATCGCGCTTACCATATCAACTCCCAGTAGTGTTAGAAGCACCGTACCTACAACAAAAACGCCTATATAAAGCACAACAAAAGAGAGAATTGACTGCAAAATGTCCTCCGGTACTGCTTTATTATTAAACCGGATAGGCCTGACGAGTCGAGGATGAACAAATTTAAAGAGTTCTCTCCTTGCGTATTTTAACATCAACAGAAAACGTACAACCTTCATGCCTCCGCCTGTAGAACCTGCACAGCCTCCTATAAACATGACCGAAAGAACCAGAATTTTTGCAGAGTCCTTCCACATATTAAAATCAGTTGAAGCAAAGCCGGTAGCTGTCATAACAGAGGTTATCTGAAATATGGCATAACGAAAAGAATTGAATGGAGAGAATCCCATATCTTTGAATAGAACCAGTGCCAGTAAACCCGTGAAACCAAGGATTAAAAAAGAATAAGTCCTGAATTCCTCGTCTCGAAAGAGAACAAACTTATTGACATGAATGGCCCGGTAATAAAGGGCAAAGTTCGCTCCTGCAATAAACATGAAAAATGTGAGAATAAATTCAATAACAGGACTGTGAAAAGCTTCTATTCCTGCATTGTAGGTAGAAAATCCCCCGCAAGCCATACAGGCAAAGGTATGATTGAGAGCATCATAAAGGGACATTCCTCCCAGCATCAGAGCCACAACTTCAAGAGCAGAGATAAGAACGTAGAGCGTCCACAGAATCCTTGCCGTTTCCCGGATTCTTGGCTTCAGTTTATCTTCAGTCGGACCAGGAGCCTCGGCCCTGAACAACTGACGTCCGGCAACTCCGAGCTTTGGTAGAACTGCTATGAAAAGTACAATAATTCCCATGCCTCCAAGCCAGGCGGTGAAAGACCGCCAGAAAAGAAGTCCTCTTGAATAGCTCTCTATATTCATAAGAATTGAAGAACCCGTTGAAGTAAAACCCGACATTGTTTCAAAAACTGCATCAATAAAAGAAACTCCTTCAAAAAGAAAAGGAATAGCCCCGAAAATAGCTGCTGCAAGCCAGCCCAAAGCCACAATAGCAAGCGCTTCTTTTTGCTGCCAATCCTCACGGCCTTTAAATCGCATGAGAAGCAAGGCAGAAATAAGTGTTATGAAAAAGGAAACAATAAAAGGTACAAGAGGTTCCCTGTAGTAAAAGGCTACTAAAAGGGGAACAAGCATTGTAAATGCCAGAAGAAAAAGAATTTTTCCTAGCGCATTAAAGACTGCCCTGTTATCTATAAGAAACCACCTTCCTCCCAAAGATCATCTAAAGAATTTTTCGATTTTTGACATTGCAGAAGCCATGGAAAAGATAACCACTCTATCCTGATTTTGAATGACGAAATCCCCTCTAGGGACTATAGTGTCTTTTCCTCGAACTACCATATTGATGAGAGCTCCCCTTGGGAATTTTACCTTGTTTAAAGGTTTTCCGACAATTTTTGAGCTCTTGGAAGCCGTATACTCTATGATTTCTGCCTTTTCGCCTTCAATGGTCGTCAGGGTTTGTATTCCTCTGCCCATTGTAAGCTTAAGTACCTCATTTACGGTTGCTTCCCTGGGACTGACTGCCAGATCTATGCCGACCATTTCAAAGAGGGGCAGGTAGTCCGAGCGGTCAGCCCTGGCAATCACTTTCTTTGCACCCAGTTGCTTTCCAAGAAGAGCACACAGGAGATTTTTCTCATCACTGTCCGTAACCGAGATAACAACGTCCATATTCTCAATGCCTTCCTCCCTGAGTAGACTGATGTCAGTGCCGTCCCCGTTTAAAATAAGGGCATTTTCCAGCATCTCTGCCACTTCTATGCAGCGGCTTTTACTATGCTCGATAATTTTAAGGTCGGCATTCTCGTCTTTTTCTATCAGTTTGGCGAGATAAAATCCTACAATGCCACAGCCTATGAGAAGGATTCTATTTTTGTGGGGTACCTTGTTCCCTAAAGTACTGCCTAGCCCTTCCATAACCTCAGGTTTACCCACAACTACCATATGGTCGTTTGCCTTAATTAGATCGTTTCCATGAGGAATAATTATTTCATGCTCTCGAAAAATCGCACTAACAATGCAGCAGTCAGCAAGCCTGAGGTCCTGAATCTGCTTTCCTACGAGCTTGCTTTCGGGACTTATTGCATACTCAGTCATCCTGACTTTTCCATCGGCAAACATTTCGGCACTTATGGCGGATGGACTTGACAGAATCTCAGCAACTTCAGAGGCAAGTGAAAGTTCAGGACAGATCATTATATCAACTCCAACCTGAGCCCTTGAAGTTACAGGTGAATCAATATAATCCGGGTTACTAACTCTCGCAATAGTTTTAGTTTCCTTCCATCCGGACTTTCCCCGGGTAATCAGCTTGGCGGTCATGCAGGCTACAATATTAACCTCATCTATACCGGTCACAGCTACAAGCAAATCATTATCCTGAAGAATATTTGATAGGATCTCAGCATTTGCCCCATTTCCTTCAATAACAAGGACATCAAGTTCGTCTGCCCGTTTTGCTGCTTCTTCAGCATTTTCAATAATTATTACATCGTTTTTGGGGGACAGAGCCTTTGCGATGTGATAACCTACTTCCCCTGCGCCGATAATTATAACCTTCATAGCACACCTTCAGAAAAACTGTTTTTAACGAACCTTATACTGTGGGGCCTGGCGGATAAAAAGAACAGGCACGAGATAAATAGATACGAATATTATATAACTAGAGAAAATTGAGAGCACACCGATAAAATGAAACTGTAAAACGCAGCTCAATAAACTGTTTGTGATAATATTAATCGGCGTGTTGACCATCTCTGGAAATTAAATGTTTTTGCAAACAGAATTTTGTACGATCCAGGCTTTTATGAATACAACTGGAATATAACCACAAGTTAAAATTCTAAAATTAAACAGTTATATAAATGTTTTCAAATATTTACAGCAAGAAACAAAATACAAAAGTAAACGAATCTTGAGAAAATAAGATAAAGTAAAGAAAAAAGTAGAAAAGGAAAAAGAAAGGTCTCAAAAAGGGAAGACGAAAATGGATTCAAAAACCAATCTTAAATCCTAATAAGAAACTTTTGGATATTAATTTAAATTTGTGCATTAAATATAGAAGAACGACAATTAAAAAGAAAAAAATGCCTCTAAATTGATAAAAAAGGGGCTAAAAGCTGCTTTTAACCTTCAAAGGCATCCTTTACTTTCTCAAAAAAACCTTTACTTTTTCGGGATTTTTCTGTGGATTTCTCATCCCTTCCCTTTTCATCTCCATTCGGGTTTTTGCCGCTGCTCAGGGCTTCAAACTGCCGGAGTAGCTCTTTTTGTTCGTGAGTAAGTTTTGTCGGAGTCTTAATTACAACCCTGACAAGCTGATCGCCTTTTCTACTTCCGTGAAGGTGCTGAATTCCTTTATCTTTAAGCCTGAATACTGAATGTGTTTGGGTTCCTGCAGGGATATTCATCTTGACTTTCCCGTGAAGGGTATCGACCATCACATCCATACCGAGCGCAGCCTGGACAAAAGAGATAGGAAGCTCGGAAATTACATCGTAATCGACTCTCTTAAAGTAGGGGTGTTCCATCACATGAAGCACGACATAGAGATCTCCGGACGGAGCCCCGGGCTCTCCCGAATCTCCTTCTCCACTGAGTCTAAGGCTCATGCCTGAATCGGCTCCAGCAGGTACGTTTACTGTTATCTTCCTCTTGTTTCGAACTCTGCCTGTACCGCTACAGACCGGGCAGGGAGACTCAATTATCTGACCCTTGCCGTGGCAGGTACTGCAGGTAGAGGTGCTTACAAACTGCATACCCAGCCCAGAACGAGTTGTGTGGATTTGACCTGTACCGCCGCATGTGGGACAGCGCTTCGGGCTTGTTCCAGGTTTGGCTCCGGTTCCGGAACATTTAGGACATCTTTCCGTTCTAGGGATATCGATATCTTTACGGACTCCAAAGGCTGCCTCCTCAAAGGTGATATAAAGGTCATACTGGAGATCGGACCCTCTCCTTGGTCCCATAGGACCTCGTCTGCTTCCCCCGCCGCCAAAAAACATCTCGAATATATCCCCGAAGCCGCCGAAATCCGCACCACGGAAGATATCTTCTGCGCTGTATTGCCCGTTTATTCCGGCATGTCCGAAACGGTCGTACTGAGCGCGTTTCTCATCATCTGAAAGAACGGCATAAGCCTCAGAGATCTCCTTGAACTTTTCCTCAGCCCCAGGTTCTTTATTCCTGTCAGGATGATACTTTAGCGCAAGTTTTCGATAGGTTTTCTTTATATCCTCGGGTGAGGCATCTTTGGATAATCCGAGAATATCGTAATAATCACGTGTTGTGGCCATCAGGATTCCCTGTTATTTTAAAAAAGATAAAGCTCCGGAGCCTGGCAAAAGCCAGGTTTCCGGTAAGGCCTGAGAATCTCCAGGCCTGTTTCATTACTTGGTTTTTATTTATTTACGCTTTTCGTCGTCAACTACCTCATAATCGGCATCAACGACTGTCTCATCAGGACCTTTCGCATCAGGGCTTTCTGCTGCTCCGCCTTCAGCCTGCTGAGCCTGCTGAGCCTGCTGCTGGGCTTTTTGGTACATTGCAGTGGAGATTGGGTATACTGCTTCCTGAAGAGCTTCAGTTTTTGATTTAATGGCTTCGCTGTCCTTACCTTCAAGAGCTTTCTTAAGATCGTCGATTGCGGCAGTTACCTTTGACTTCTGGTCTTCGGTTGCCACATCTCCGGCTTCCTTCAAAGTCTTTTCCGCAGCATTGATCAGAGCTTCGGCATTGTTCCTGTTCTCGACATCTTCTTTGCGATTTTTGTCTTCTTCGGCATGCAATTCCGCGTCTTTGACCATGCGCTCGATTTCGTCATCCGAGAGCCCACCCGGCTTCTGGATGGAAATGGACTGTTCCTTGCCGGTTCCGAGGTCTTTTGCACCTACATGCAGGATCCCATTTGCATCGATATCAAAGGTGACTTCAATCTGCGGGATGCCTCTTGGAGCCGGTGGGATACCGTCAAGAGTAAAGCGGCCGAGAGTCTTGTTTTCGGCAGCAACTCCTCTTTCTCCCTGAAGGACATGGATTTCTACTGAAGGCTGATTATCAGCAGCAGTTGAGAATACCTGACTTTTCTTGGTAGGAATTGTCGTGTTTCTTGGGATAAGTGGGGTTGCTATACCTCCGAGAGTTTCGATTCCGAGAGTCAGAGGAGTAACATCAAGCAGCAGGACGTCTTTAACTTCGCCCCCGAGCACACCGGCCTGGATAGCTGCCCCGATTGCAACGGCCTCATCAGGGTTGATGTTCTTGTAGGGTTTCTTGCCTGTAAAGTTTTCCACAAGCTCGACTACTGCAGGCATCCTTGTGGCGCCTCCGACGAGAATCACTTTATCAAGTTCACTTGGAGTGAGCTTTGCATCGCTGAGAGCCTGGCGCATAGATACGAGGGTCTTTTCAAGGAGGTCCTCAGTCATCTTCTGGAACTGAGCCCTTGTCAGGTCGATATCAAGGTGCTTTGGTTCTCCATCCGTACCAACTGTTAGGAAAGGAAGGTTGATATTTGTACTTGCAACTCCGGAAAGCTCGATCTTGGCTTTTTCCGCAGCATCGGTTAAGCGCTGGAGTACAGCTTTGTCTTTGGAGAGGTCAATTCCCTCGTTTTTCCTGAACTCAGCAAGTAAGTAGTTAACTATACGCTGGTCGAAGTCGTCTCCTCCAAGGTGAGTGTCACCACTTGTGGATTTTACCTCAAAGACTCCGCCTCCAAGTTCGAGAATAGATACATCAAAGGTTCCGCCTCCCAGGTCGTAGACAAGAATTGTTTGTTCTATATCTCCCTTATCGAGACCATAAGCCAGGGATGCAGAAGTTGGCTCATTGATAATTCTCAGGACATCAAGACCTGCAATTGCCCCTGCGTCCTTTGTAGCCTGTCTCTGGGCATCATTGAAATAAGCAGGAACCGTAATAACAGCCTGTTTGAGAGTCTCTCCAAGATAAGCTTCTGCATCGGTTTTGAGCTTTTGAAGAATCATTGCAGAAATTTCCTGCGGCTTATACTGCGTTCCTTGAAGAGTCACCTTGTAATTAGCGTCTCCCATATGCCTTTTAATGGAATAAACAGTATTTTCAGGATTTGAAATGGCCTGCCTCTTTGCAACCTGGCCTACAAGTTTCTCTCCTTTTTTGGAAAATCCGACCACTGACGGAGTTGTCCTGGCGCCTTCGGCATTTGGGATCACGACAGCTTCCCCGCCTTCCATTACTGCCATGCATGAGTTCGTAGTACCAAGGTCAATACCCAGTATTTTTGCCATGTTTTATCCTCACTAGATTACCTGATTAAATTATTCAATTAAAGTTTTCATTCAATCATAACGTTAAACAAAATATTTAGACAAATCATTAAGTTAAATTATTAATTAAGTTATCTGATAAAGTTATAGTAAAGCTGTTCAGTTTAATGTTCAGTTTAATTATGTTCAGTTTAATTAGAGAGTAAGTATGCCTGAATTCAGGAGTAAGATTTTTCTCCTTTATTTCTCGGCCTCATCAGGGTTTCTGGCCACTGAGACCATAGCAGGCCTGATAACTTTAGAGTTAAGAGCATATCCAGTTTTGTAAACCTCTACTATAGTATTGTCCGGGACTTCAGATGTCTCGATATGTTGAATTGCTTCATGCCTGTGAGGGTCAAATTCACTGGCTTTTTCACTCTCAATCTTCTCAACCCCGTATTTTTCGAGGATTGAGAAAAACTGCCTTGAAAGCTGTTCTATTCCACCAACGATCGAGCTCATGTCCTCTGCGGTTTTTGCAGATTTAAGGGCGCGATCAAAATTGTCTGTTACTTCAAGAAAGTCAAGAAGTACCTGCTCGAGAGCAGCTTTCCGGTTTTCCTCCATCTGGCGGGCGGTCCGTTTTCTGAAATTGTCAAAGTCTGCTGCAAGCCGGTAATACTTATCCATGAGAACCTGTTTTTCCTCCTGGCACCTGACTTCAGGACTTTTCTCAGCTTCCGAACTGGCAGAAGCCTCTTCGGGGTTTTCCCGTGCTTCATTAATCTCTTCCGCCGAAGAACCAGAATTTTGGGCTTCAGAATTTTCAGCCCCAGCCTGGGCATCTTCTTTAGAATCCGTATTTTTTTCTTTATTGAATATTTTCATTAGTCGAACCCCATCAAGTAAGTACAACGGTTTCGCTCGTCCTGATCTGTGATTGTTTGTAATTCTATAAATAGTTTTCGGGTGTTTAAGGATACACATCACTCAAGAAAGCGAAGAAAAAGAAAAATCAGTAAAAGTGGTTTTGAAGTTTATCGAAAAGTGTTTTGAGCATTACTACGCTTGCAATCATGGAAGCCGCAACTGCTGAAATCACCTGGTCCCACCCGATGGCTGAGATTCCTCCTCCCAGTGCAAACTGTACGCCGCCTACAAGCGACACAAACACAAAGGAAAAGCCAAAGCCTGCAAGAGCTCCACCGACAAGGGAACTTGGGGTGTCAAGCCCACGTTTTTCGTAAAAAACCATGCCTGCAATAAACATTACCGCAAAGATCAAAAGCACGACTGCGGAGGGCAATGGACTTTCTTTTGTGGAAAAAACCTCAAAGAGCCCGAGCCCCATATCAACCAGGAATATACCCATGAAAACCGCAATGGCAAGGGTTTTGACAAACGGGTTTTCAAAGATCAACTGAGTATTTGGGTTTATGCTGTTAATAGTACCAGGCACCTTTATGTTTTTCAATGTTTAACTTTAGGGTATAAACTGTATAATTTATATAAACTTTTACATACGCAATTTCATTTTTAGCAACCCTTTTGAAAAAACTGCTTGCCCACAACCGTTGCGCCGGTTGATCACGCCGATCACGCTGTTGCTTGGTTTTTCGGTCAAGCCTTTTTTGAAAAGGGTTGTGATCACGCCGACCACGTTGTAGCTGGGGTTTTCGCTCAAGCCTTTTTTGAAAAGGCTTGGAACAAAAAGTAATAAATAAGTTCCCGAGTTTTTCCTTTCCGATGAAAATCCTGATTGCAGAATTTGCTGTCGGCACGGACATTGAAAAGTCCCTTATCCCGGAGGGGGCTGCCATGCTAAAAACCCTCTCGGAAAGCTTTGTTCGTCTTGGGCACGAGGTATACTACCCTTCAGCAAGTACGAAAATCTGCGAAGGCACGTGCATTGAATCTACAGCTGAAAATTTCATGCAGGTAATTGAGAGAAAGGCAAAGGACTGTGATGCAGGGCTGATTATTGCACCTGATTCCATGCTTCCCGAGTTGAATAAGGTTCTTGAAGAAAATACCGTAAACCTGGGATGTTCGCCTCAGTCGGCAGCCTGCTGTGCTGATAAGCTGAAGTGCACGGAAATCCTGACGAAAACCGGAATTAAAGCCCCTGAGATTGCAAAAAAGGCTGAAGAAGGCAAAAAGTATGTTACAAAGCCCAGATTCGGCTGCGGCGCAGAAGCAACATACCTTGTCACAGAGTTTGAGAACAAAGAAGAATTTATTGCAAGCGAGTATGTTGAAGGAAAAACTCTGAGCGTAAGCCTTATCGCAGGAAAAAAACCGCTTCCTCTTACTGTAAACTGCCAGTTTATAGAGTTTGGCAAAAAAGAAGTCGAAACCATAGAAAATGAGAAAACAGGAGTTTCCGGCATAAAATACAACGGAAGCCTTACTCCTTACCAGACTCCAAGGCGAGATGAACTCTATGAAACCGCAATCTCCACAGTCAAATGTCTGGACTGTTTCGGATATGTGGGTGTAGACATCATACTTGCTGACCTTCCGTATGTAGTGGATGTAAATCCCAGGCCTACAGCCTCGCTTTTCGGCATTAGCCGCGTTATGCGAGAAGAAATTGGAGACTTGCTTTTGAAAAATAAGTTTGGAGAACTTCCGGACTCTATACATATTGAGGGAGAATACCGCTTTTCAAAGGATGCGTTGGGCGAGCTTTTCGGAAGAGCTTGAAAGGTAGGAAACAGACTGAAAAGCCTGAAGCTTGAAAGATAAGGAACAGCTAAAAAGCCAGAGGCTTGAAAGATAGAGAACAGATTGAAAAAAACATGATAAAGGGCTCAAAAATGAATTCTAAAGTTATCGGGCTTGATATTGGAGGAGCGAATACTAAACTTGCCTCCTCGGACGGAACTATTGTAGAACTGCACTATTTGCCCCTCTGGAAGAATACACGGCTTCCGGAAGTTTTAAAGGAAATCGCACAGCGGCTGCAACCCGAAAAAGTTGCTATTGTTATGACAGGTGAACTTGCAGACTGCTTTGAAGACAAGGAACAGGGCATCCGCTTTATAAAGTCATGTGTTGATTCTGCCTTTGGACTCTCAAAAGTGTCTTATATAAACAGTATGGGAAGGTTCCAGAGCGAAGCTGACGATATAAGGGACCTTGCTGCTGCCAACTGGGCGGCTTCAGCCAGGTTGATAGGAGAAGAGATAGGAGACTGTATTTTTGTGGATGTGGGAAGTACCACAAGCGATATTATCCCTATCCTGTCAGGAGAACATAAAGCCGGGCTTACTGACTTTGAGCGGCTGGTCAGAAGTGAACTCGTGTATGCAGGCACCCTCCGGACAAACCTTGCCGCACTCCTCGAAAAAGTAAAACTTGAAAGGGGCTGGTGCAGGACAGCTTCTGAACTCTTTGCTACAACTGCGGACGCCTATCTCCTGCTCGGAAAAATTGATGAAAATATGTACACATGCGAGACCGCTGATGGAGCAGGCAGGAGCAAAACCGATGCTATGCGCAGGCTTGCAAGGCTGGTATGTGCAGACCTTTCCGAAATCCGGGAAGATGATATCTACGAAATTGCGGCCCAGGTAAAGGAAAAACAAATCTCTGTCCTGGCTGAGGCGATTTCCGAAGTTGCAGAAAGAACCGGGCTTAAAAGAATCGCAGCTGCAGGCCTTGGGGAGTTCCTTATAAAGGAAGCTGCAGAGAGGCTTGGCTTCGAATGCATTTCAGTATCCGGACGCTGGGGAGAAGAGATCTCAAAAGTCTTTCCGGCATATGCGGCTGCCAGGCTGCTTGCCTGCAAGCCTTTTTAAAAACAACCCTTTTCAAAAAACTGCTTGCCCGCAACCCTTTTCAAAAAAGGCTTGACCGAAAACTACTGCTAAATCTAAAACGCCATGACGGCGTGATCAACCGGCACAACGATTGTGGCACAACCCTTTTCAAAAAAGGCTTGACCGAAAACCCCAAGAACCGTTTGAGTCTGATAACCTTATCCCCAAACCCTATCGGCGTGATAAACCGGCGCAACGGTTTCGGGTCAACGGTTGCCTGAAAGGAAAAACTATGAGAGTGGTAATTAAAATAGGGGGAAGCCTTATCAAAGAGGCTCCCGAGCTTGTAGACAGGCTGGTAAAGGAATTTGGCTCAGGAAACCCGAAAATTCCAGAGGAAGCGTGTGCATCCGAAGGACTTCCTTATTCCATTCTAATAGTACCCGGAGGAGGCATTTTTGCTGATGCGGTAAGGAAAACTGATGAGAGCTTTTCGCTGAGTGCAGATGCAGCTCACTGGATGGCTATACTGGGTATGGAACAGTATGCTTGCTATCTTAAGGATAAAAGCCACGCACTGGGCATAGATTCAATAGCTAGTCTGCCTCAGGGTGTATCTGTTCTTTTCCCATACAGGCTCTTGAGAACAGAGGACCCTTTGCCTCATAGCTGGGATGTGACCTCGGATACTATCGCGGCCTGGGTTGCAAAGCAGATTGGGGCAACCTTAATAAAGACCACGGATGTGGACGGTATATTCAGAAATGGAAAATTAGTCAGGGAAATTTCTGCTGCCAGCTATAGAGGAAGTCGTGAAAGCTGTATTGATTTTGCCCTGCCGGAATTTCTTCTGAAAAACCGAATGGAGTGCCTGATTGTAAACGGAAAATCTTCGGATAGGGTAATTCAGGCTATGTATGGGAAGTCTGTGCTCGGTACTGTGGTAAAGGGGAATATTTAAATCGTATATCGTATATGACTAGGGCAGAAGAAGCACAGCATGTCCAAAAGCATTAATTAAATTCAGTTCATTAAATCTGCTAACGTTAACAAAGGTGCCAGGAAAAGCAGAAGCTTGATGCTTAAGGAAGGCGCCTGATTCACCGGCAATTCGTTACAAAATTTACTATTTGAAGTAACTATTAATTTGAAGTAACCACTAAGGAGAAAAAAAATGTCAGCACAAAAAGTTGAATACTGTACTTCATGCGGAATTCGCCTCGTGGAAAAGGGTTATGTAAAGTTTCCCTGCCCGCAGTGCGGATCAGAAATCGGAAGATGTGGAAGCTGCAGGCAGCAGGGTAACGTATACACCTGCCCCAAGTGCGGATACAAGGCACCCTGATTCGGCAATAATCCGAACCAGATTTATGCCGAAAATGTAAATGAAATAAAACTCGGTCAAAAAGATCAGATAAAAGTATAAGAGGAATAAGAATGGGTGACGTTGCAGCAAAGATTAAAATTATGCCAGAAAGCGTTGATACTGACCTTGGAGAGCTGAAAGAGAAGATAAAGGGCGTAATTCCATCAGGGGCCGACCTTCACGGAGATGTCGTTGAAGAGCCTATCGCTTTTGGTTTGAAGGCTCTGATTGTAACATTAATCGTTAATGATGAAGAAGGTGGAACTGAGCCTGCAGAAGAAGCCTTTGCAAAAGTTTCCGGCGTTGAAAACGTCCAGGTTGTGGATGTCTATCGTATTTAAGAGGAGAAAAGACCGGACAATGTGTCCGGAAAAACCATCTTCTATATTCTCCTTTCTTCAAAAGGGCTCGTAGATCAGGGGAAGATCGTTACGTTCGCAACGTAAAGGCCGCGGGTTCGAATCCCGCCGAGTCCACTTTAAAAGTTTTGATCCTGTTTAAAAACTTATAACAGTCATATCAATACTGCTATTTTTCAAATTTCACTCTACACTTATCGGCACTTTAGGAAGCAAGCCGTAGCCAGAAGTTTTTGTTATCTTCCAGAAATCGTCTTCGCTTAATGGAAGGATAGAATACGTTTGTACTCCTATTATAATACAGTTGGATGTAACCGCTCTACACCTATGCACAGAAGCTCAGCCTGCTTGAGGATATTTTCTAGCAAGTTTTTTGTTTGTCTAAAGGGTATCCATACTTTTTCAACAATCGTTTTACGTTGACCCTTATTTTTGCCTGGATATTCTTCCGGAGAGTCCAGTCAACGCCTGCATTTTGCCGAATAGTCTTGACAAGCTCGGCTGCCATGAGCCTTAATGTTTCATTACTCTGGAGTTACAGAGCACTCCCATTGTCAGCAAGAGCTTCATAAAAAGCAAATTCTTCACTATTCAAGCTTAATCCTTCACCTCTATTATCATCTTCACTGATTTTCTTTGCCAGATAGAGGAACTCTTCTATAGCCTGCACTATGTCAATACCCCGATTTTTATACTCATTTATTGCACGCTCAAGTATTTCGGCAAAAGCTTCCCCTGAATTAAATTTCTGCGAGACCGTATCTGAATTAATAAAATTAATATGTAATTAATGTGTAATACACTCTTTACTAAACTTTGTAACGTGCTTCTAATTTTAAGAAAAGTGGGGGAAAGAATAACTTGCTGGATAGCGAAGTAAGAAATCTCAGACATCCTGCCGAAATACCTCTTTTTGTTATCTGTCTGCTGATCAGTATTTTTATCTATGCCACACTAATGACAGTTCCACTTCTATATCCTGACGAACTCGGGACTGAATATATACTGGTAGTTCCGGCAGCGATTGCGTTTCTCTCATTTGTTTCCGGGCAGACCTACGGAGGAATGATGGCAAATGCGATCAAGCTTTCAGAAAAGCAGTTTCCTGAACTCTATGAAGTCATAAAACGCCTTTCTTATGAACTGAACTTTAAAGAAGTTCCGGATGCCTTTTTAATCCAGGAAGGCGGACTGTTAAATGCGTTTGCTACCCGGCTTTACTTCCGAAAAAATTATGTGGTTTTTTACGCGGATATAGTTGAGGTCGCATACAGGGAAGGAGACTTTGATTCGCTTGAATTTATTATTGCTCATGAACTGGCCCACATAAAGGCAGGACATGTGACCCTGTTCTACAATCTTGCTATCTTTCCAATTGCTTTTGTGCCTGTCCTCAAGGACTTTTTATGGACTGCCCTGAGCCGTGCAAGGGAATATACTTCGGACAGAATTGCAATTCGGCTCGTTCCTTCAGGCGAAAAAGGGCTCATAGTTCTTTCAGCAGGCGAACACCTTTACAAGGTTGTTGATTATGAGGAATACCTTGAAACCACAATAAGTCCTGAAGGTTTCTGGGTCTGGTCTACAAATCTGTTTTCAACTCATCCTGCATTGCTCAGAAGGGTCAGAGCCATAAACGAAGACAGGCCGGGAAAGATTTTCTAAAGATAAATATAAAAAATCTGTTGGAATAAAACTGGAAAATCTTACTCGTTTTCAGATTGATAGCCTCCGGTAACAGAAGAAGAAATTATGATTATGTTTGAAGAGGGAACTAGAGCCGGAGTGTTTGAGAAAGCCGAATTAAGCATGATAGAAGGTGTGCTTGAGATAGGAGACCGACGCGTAGATTCCCTTATGACGCATCGCACTGACCTTATTGCGCTTGACCTCGAAGACCCAACTGATGAAAATCTGCGAAAAATGGTCGAAAGCGACCGATCCAATTTTCCTGCATATGAGGGAGATCTGAATAATATCGTCGGGATGATATCTGTAAAAAAATCCTTGAGAAGTTTGTGGAAAGTGGTACTGTTAATCCCAAATCACTTGTTACAAAACCGCTCTTTGTACCTGAAAGCACCTCAGTCCTGAAGCTTCTCGAGTCATTCAAGGAGACTGGAGTACATATTGCCCTTATAACTGACGAATACGGAAGTATTCAGGGTGTAATAACCCTTCATGACATCCTTGAGACGATCGTGGGTGAGGTCCGCTCCCTCGGCGAGCCCGTGGAGGCACAGATTAGTGTTCGGGAAGATGGTTCCTGGTTAATCGATGGGGATACACCTATTGAGAAGCTTAAAGATGTTCTTTCTGTTGATTCCTTTCCAGGTGAGGAACTTGGGTACTATCGGACCACAGCAGGGCTGATCATTTTTATCCTGCAGCGAATCCCAGTAACTGGAGACCATATCGTTCTAGGAAGATTGAGGTACGAGGTTGTGGATATGGATGGAAATCGAATAGATAAAGTAATGGTAACGCCGTTTCCTCCGATTTCCCAGGGTTGAATTACTATCTTTTAGGGTCTATAAAATGCGGCTTAAATAATAATGACAAGGCTAAACATCATAATAAAGAAAAGCTAAACATCATAATAACGAAAGGCTAAAACATCATGTAAATTAAAAAAGGAATTAAAGAGAATTTCGATAAATCATAATGATAGGAAATGTATGGGTTACCAAGATAAAGTACTCGAAATTCTCCTCTTGTTTTTATCAGGCCTGAATCAATGACAGAGCTTTTAAAATGTTTATTTGCTGCAGGTGGTCTTTTAGTTTCCTGCGCAATATTGGTCGCAGATTACTATACAGTCGTCAGGGAAGTCTCTTGCGAAATCATCATCGCTACAGTTTCCAGTACAGTTGTCACAGCACTCTCCATTGCAGTCTTGGCCACAAACATCTGCGCATTTGTCACAGCAGTTTCCTGCACAGTTGCCACAGCACTCTCCTTTGCAATCCTGGCCACAAACATCTGCACATTCGCCACAGCAGTTTCCTTTGCATTCTGCGTTGTTACAGTTGCTGTGGGATGAGATATATTGAGAATTATAGTCAGTAGATTCGGCAGTAGATTCCTTGGCTGGACATGCAGAAGCTGCAGAAATCCCTAATATCAATAACATTAATACAACAGAAACAGATGCCGTAATTTTCCATATTGACTTTCTGTTAAGATTCATTTTTTTCCTCCTTATACTATTTGTAGAGAATAACCGTAACGAAGAATAACTGGATAAATTAATATATAAGCTTACTTTCTTATATGTACTTTTATAAAACTCAAAAATGGAATTTAAAGCTTTATAATTCTTTATTTCAGAGCATGAAAGATGATAATATTGCAAATTATGCGTAACTATACCTTTCGTTAGTTAAAAACCAAATGAAGGTCTTTTCGGAAAGTCGTATCTCCTAAAAAGTTAATATAGTTCTCCATATTCAAAAAAGCCTGCGGGACAATATTTTTTTACACATACCTGCGTTATTAAGGCCCTATATTCCTTTAAAAGTTATAATTATCTTTTTTTAGTTAAAAGATAACATTATAGCTGTAATATGTGTCTCTTAATTACATTATCTGCCTATTTTACTTGGAGTCAGTGGAAAGTAAAGCCTTACTCGTGTCATTTTGAAACAAGTTTAAATTTATTAATTGTATCTAAGGATATTTTAAGGTAGATTTTGCCTGTATACTTGGTATATAATAATTAAATAAATAAATTTCAATAAATATAATAAGCAGTAATTATATAATAAAAATAAAGATTAGAAATGTCAATAAATGTCTAAAAGAGAAAGGGAAAAGTTACAATAAAAATATACCTGTACATTTACAGTACTATTTCCCCCTCACTCCCATACTTTATAAACTTCTTATTTTGATTTTTACTGTGTATGTTCCGAGATCCAGTTTCCTATAATTTCCAGAGCAGCCGGAGAAATTGTCTCTTCTATTTTTGAGTACTCTGATGGAGACCCTGTTTTAGCGGTCTGGAATAAATGGTTGAGACCTGGCAGTTCTTTAACTGTATAGTCTTTATTGCCTCCAGCCTTGAGAGCCTCATCTATAGCCTTGAGGTTTTCTTCAGGCGGAACCTGAAGGTCCTTTTCTCCATTTATAGCCAGGACAGGACATTTGACTTTCATTAAGGTTGGCCTGGGATCATATGTAAGGAAAAAGCGCATCCATGGCGAGGTGAGTGCTGTTACTTGAGCGTCAATAACAGCCTCGGAATGGTTTGAACTTTCTATTTTCTGCTCACTTGTATTCGCCATCTCGGCTCTTAGAATCTCCCGAAGCTTTTCCTCAGCTGCTGTGTTATTCTGTTCTTCTTTTACCACAGAATACATCCTTCTCAACAGAGCTTCGTTATGCGCGATAGTTTCATTGTCTACCCCTTCTGCCCTGTAAATCAGGTCACTCTGGAGGTAAGAAATCTCTTCCCCAGTAATTCCCTGACCAGCCATGAGTACAATGAATGCAACATCCGGAGACTTTACTGCTACCATAGGGGCAATCAGCCCTCCTTCGCTGTGTCCAATCAGTCCGATTCGACCCGGATCGATCTCCTTGCGATTTTTGAGGTATTCAACTCCTGTGAGTACATCTCCAGCAAAGTCCTCAGTTGTAGCCTGTGAAACGTTTCCGGTCGAACCTCCAATACCTCGATCATCAACCCGAAGCACGGCAATTCCCCGACGTGTCAGATAGTCTGAAAGTACAAGGAACGGACGATGACCCGCAATTTCCTCATTACGATTTTGCTGGCCTGAACCCGTTATGAGTATGACTGCCGGGAAAGGCCCCTTTGACTGCGGAAGAGTTAACGTTCCTGCCAGCTTTACTCCTGCTTCCTTATTTTCATAAACAACTTCTTCTTCGGTATACGGATAAGGCTTTACAGGATCTTGTTCTCGGTGTATTTCAGGAACTTTCTCGACCCTTTCAAGCACAAGTGGAAACGCTGATCCTGCCTGCTTCCATTCTCCTTCTATGGTTTTGTTATTCTCCTTATATGCCCCTTCAAAACTTCCCTTTATGGATTTTACTCCAAGGTTCAGGTTACCATCTTTATAACTAACACTTTCAACAGGTATGCCGCTTACTCCCTCATCAGGACTGTCCATGCTGGCGTTGACAGACCCATCAGGATTAGTAGAAATATTGAACACAATTCTTAACTCCAATCCACCTGGGACTGTGAAATTTCCCATCCAGATGCCTTCTATGTCCTTGAGATCTCCAGCACTCTCATTTTTCGTGTCATTTAGTTGTGAACTCTCTTGTTGTGACCCATCTGACTGCGAACTGCATCCAAGGCCCGCTATGGTAATGCTTAATAAGAATACGCAAACTACGATTTTACTTTTCATGATACCTTTTCTCTCACATTTGTTCATTTGTCGTTTTATTTTTTTATCTTCCAAGATTTATTTTTGAACATTTGTTCCCATAATGTATCAACTTTTTTACCTGGACAAAATCCCACCTATTAGACCCCAGCCAACCCGATTTCAATCACAGAGAAAAGTAGCTCAGGGCAGAAGGAAAAGCATGTTAAACAAATGGAAACTTCTCTTCTAAGGATCACAATTCTCAGCCGATAAAGATCGAAAAGAGAAACTTGTTCGAGAATAACAAACTAAATGACGGAAAGGAAAACTTGTTCGAGAAAAACAAACTAAATGACGGAAAGGAAAGCTTGTTCGAGAAAAAATAGGTTAGATGGTCGAAATGGAAAATATATTAAAAAGAAAATAAGTGTAAATTTATCTTCTGAGAATCATCGTTCTCAGACGATCAGCAGCACTTGCGGACTTATCAGCAATGCCTCCTACTCTTTCAACAAGTCCTATCAGGTGACAGACACCTGCACCTCCTATAGTGTCCTCGTTTTCGAAGATCTTTTTTAAGAGAGAAGTTTCAAGCACATCCACATCATGTTCCAGTCTTTCGACTTCAGGGATGATGGTCATAGTTTCTTTGATTTCTTCCTTGCTGAAGGAAGTTGCGAGAAGCTTATAAAGTGCGCCCGCAAGTTCATCGTAAAGCCTTGCAGTCTTCAGGGAGGTGGCCATCAGTTCCAGAAAGCTTTCTTTGATATCCTCAGGGATATCCTCACAGGATCGAAGGGTCATCCAGTAGGCAGCCGTCTGAGCATAATCCGCAATAGAGTCCTGCTGCTTAAGAAAGGAAAGGAGGTCTTTTTTATTCACGGGCAATCTTACTGATGAGGGAATGCTTGCCCTTATCTTCTGTTTGAGTTTATCAGCCTCGTGTTCCAGTTTGTCAATCTCATCTGTTCTCTCCTCCAGAATAGACTGGTTTCCTGCACAGTAGGCTTCCATTGCTTCAGCCAGCTTTTCAACTGCCAGCACTCCCTTTTTTGCGTGTGCTTCCAGAGGCATAAAGGGAGATTCAGCAACCACGTCAAGGACAGAACGGATGTAGTCTTTCATAAAAAGATCACCTTTAATCCTACATAGATCAATGCCGATGTAAGTGCGGCTATAGGAACTGTTGCTACCCAGGAAGAAACAATTTTCCAGATCACGCGCAGATCAACGGCTGCAATCCCGCCTGCAAGTCCAACCCCTATAACCGAACCGACAAGTGTATGTGTAGTCGAAATCGGAAGGGAACTGTAACTGTGAAGCAAAACCACTGTCGCTGTTGCAAACTGGGCAGAAAAACCACGTGTAGGAGTAAGTTGCGTAATCTTTGAGCCGATTGTTAGAACCACTTTATAGCCCCAGGTGGCCATTCCTATTACCATTCCAAGGCCTCCCATCAAAAGCACCCATATCGGAATTCCGGCATCTGTACCTGAAACTCCCATGACCTTAAGTGCTGCACAGAGAGGACCAATCGCGTTTGCTACATCATTTGATCCGTGCGCAAATGCGATATAACAACCAGTAATGAGTTGTAAGGATATGAATTTTTTCTCAACAAAAGGCAGGTCTATAGCCCTGTGAAGGTAAATCTTTCTTATTATGGAAAAAGTCAGATAAGCAAAAACCGCTCCAAGAACTGGCGATATAAACCAGCTAGCGACAATTTTCAAAAGTTCTCCCCAATGGATATCAGAAAAAGAGATAGTTCCATTGTAAGCCGCAATCAGCCCGAAACCGAGCACGGAACCAACTATAGAATGGCTGGTTGAAACGGGAAGGTTATAAAAAGTCGCAAGAGTTACCCAGAAACTTGCCGCAAGAATCGCAGCCAGCATCCCCACCGCCACAATATTTGGGTGAACTTCGCCAATGATGCCGATGGGGACAATCCCGTTGGCAATTGTAGAGGTAACTCGTTCACCGAATAATACGGCGCCTAAAAGTTCAAAGACAGCAGCAATAACAATCACTTGCTTGATTGATAAGGATCCTGTTCCAACTGAAGTTCCCATAGCATTTGCGAGGTCATTTGCCCCGATATTCCAGGCCATATAAAGGCCGGCTAAAATAAGCGCTATGATAAGTAAATCCATTTTTTTTCTGCTCCAGAAATCTTAAACTTCAAACTTGATATAGTAATTATAATAGTATGTAAACTCCAATTTTTAGTTTTTATAAAAAGTTTATCTGTTTCATTAGTCCAAAGATTTATTATTTTCATTAATTTCTGAACCCTTCTCTTGATTTCGAGTCTGTATGGTATTTCAGACCATTTCATTATATTTTATAGTTTCCATATATTTTCGAGCGCTCTATATAATCTATAGATCTATATACAACTATTTTTGGTATAGTCATATTCTTTACCTCAGGGTTAGCGGTTTTAAATATCCAATCTGAAGATAACAGGGACAAAATCTAAGAGAACAAAGCTTTTCCGTTATTCAAGCGAACGTAAAGTTTTTATTCGAATATGCCTTTTCGGAACTTTAATAATATAATTATTAAAAAAGAGTTTCAAAAGCAAGAAGGACTGAGGGAAAATCCGGAGAAAAATGCTTGAAAAGCTTACCGATTATCTGTTTATACTTTTCAAGGTTTATTTGCGCCTACGATCTGGTTTTCATAAAGAGACCTTTCAAAGAAGTTCTTAAAACGAAATTTTGAATTAACAGTGTTGAGCATTTAGCAGTATAGGTTATTTAACAATATGAATTATTGGCTTTGGTAAATAATTATAGATATATATCATTAGAACCTATATTTCTGTATGAACTGCCCAAGGTGTAATAGTTCCACTCACAAAAAGAATGGTATAGTTTTTGGACGTCAACGCTACAAATGCTC
>Ga0268263_1000602_pt1 | contig 49894 bp, 40 predicted proteins | sample Biomet5_FD_190358 | JGI IMG/M metagenome (GOLD analysis project Ga0268263, IMG submission 190358) | Microbial communities from bioreactor (seeded with sewage sludge) at LBNL, California, USA - Biofuel metagenome 5 (SPAdes) (version 4) | ecosystem: Engineered > Bioreactor > Anaerobic >... | reverse complement strand
ACTTCCCGTCTGCCTATTTGCTTTGCCCCTATCTCTTTTCTGCCCATGATTTACGCGGCAGAGTGCGTTCGTTCACTCGCTCTCCGCCGCGTTCGGTTCGTCGGCTCTTATTATCTTAATGACATTGCCCATCCGGGTGGGCCGTTCGAAAGAAGCGCCGGACTTTTGCCCGGCGCTTCTTTCGCTTTCGCGTGCGAATGCACTCTTGACAGCCCGCCCGCGAGAAATTACAATGCCATCATACCGTTTGCAATGTTCCCCCAAGCGAGCAGCGCAAGACCAGCGAGGAAGATGCGCATGAACCTGAAAGCCAACACGATCCTGGACCTATACGCAATCCTGCTGCTCGTGGTGCTGCTGTTTTACTCCGGCAGCGGCGGAGGCAGGGTTTCCAGGCAGCACCGGGTGTACCTGTCGATCGTGGCGGCCACGATCCTCCTGCTGGTTCTCGACATGGCCGCCCGGTTCGACGGCCTGAGCGAGCCGTTCTTCCCCGCCTTCAACTGGTGGGGGAATCTGCTACTATACCTGGTCACCCCGCTGCTGCCGTCGCTGTGGGTGGTTTATATCTACGCGCAGACCCGGGACGGCGGCCTTCCGGGGGGCGCGCTCATTGGGCTGCTGCTGATCAACGCCGCAAACGCGCTGACGGTGGCCGCCTCGCAGTTCACCGGCTGGTATTACGCCATCGGCCCGGACAACATCTACCACCGGGGCCCGTTTTATCCACACCATCACTTGGTCACGCTGATCCTGCTGATTTGGGCGTTTGTGGTCATCCTCCGGAACCGCCGCAAGCTTGAGAAGCGCGTCCGGTACTCGCTGTTCTTTTTCCCGATCCCGTCCATACTGGGCGGCGTTTTGCAGGTGGCCTTCTACAGCTACGCGTTCGCGCTGGTCGCCTCGGTGCCGGCGCTATTGGTTGTGCTGCTCTACGCACAGGACGACAGCATCTTTACCGACTACCTGACCGGCGTGGGCAACCGGAAAAAGCTGGAGGCGGTGCTCAAGGAGAAGGTCGCGAAAAGTTCGCCCAACCGGACGTTCGGCTTCGTCATGCTGGATATCGACCACTTTAAGAAGATCAACGATTCGCTGGGCCACGAGACCGGCGACCGGGTGCTCAAGACCGCGGCGGACCTGCTCAAAAGATGCGTCCGGACCAACGACTATGTGACCCGCTACGGCGGCGACGAGTTCTGCCTGATCCTGGACGTCAGCACCCAAGAGGGGCTGGACCATGTGGTGGGCCGCATCCGCTCGGCGCTGGCCGCGTTCAACCAGGCGAACGCCCAGACTGTGCCGCTGTCGTTCAGCATGGGCTACGAGGTCTACGACTTGGGCGAGCACCTGGCGCCCGAGGCGTTTCTGAAGCGGATGGACATGCTGATGTACGAGGACAAGCGGAACAAGGCCACCCTCCCCGCCGGAGCGTGACCGGTATCCTGCAAAAAAGCGGAGGGGCGCGCGCCCTTCCGCTTCACTATTCCCAAACCCCCATAGCTCTTTCCAATCATCCCCATCGACCCGCGTGACCTTTTGGGCTTCATTCATTCCCACCGACTTGTCGGTGGGAATCAAGTTTCCATAACCAGTGCGCACACTGGTGGAGGAAACAATACCTCAAGTCAGCGCGCCGCCCGGAAATGCCGCAGCATTTCAGGCGCGCGCAGTTCTTCCCTCCGCACCCAAAAGACGCGAAGCGGATTTTGGGTGCCTTGTAAAAGAAGCCACACTGGGTTCAGGCCAGGCGTTCCCGCGGCGCGCGCCAACTTCCGCTTATTGCTGCTGCCTTCCGGCCCTGACAAGGTTCGCGGCATGACGCCGCACAGGGCCCAACCGTCATCACCCGTGTGGCAACGGATATTGTACCACAGCCGCGGAATCCGCGCAAGCCCTTGATGCGCATTTGACCCCCTCGCGCCTTGTATTTTAACGCGCGCCATGCTATACTGAATCATAGTATGTACCATAGGAGTTGATTTTCGTCCATGGACCCGGACAGTTGGCCTATCGTGCTGACGCTTTTCCTGACCATTGTGCTGAGCGGCTTGACGTCTGCCATTGAGATGAGCTACAACGCGGCCAACCGCGTTCGCATCAAAACCAGCGCGGAAGACGGCGATAAAAATGCCCGCCGCGTACTTCAGATCCTGTCGCGCTTCGAAGAAGCGCTTACGACGATCCTGATCCTTTACAACATTCTGTCGATCGCGGCGGCCGCGCTGGCGACGGTGCTGGTCACGCGGCTTTGGGGCAGCGGCGCCGTGGCCTGGTCCACGATCGCGCTGACCTTGATCTTTTACGTGTTCGTGGACATGCTGCCCAAGACCGTCGCGCGCCGCCGGGCGGACGACTTTTCGCTGAAGGCGTCGGGCGCGCTGCTCGCCTTGATGCGGGTGATGAAGCCGTTCACGTTCCTGTTCACCAAGTGGGGCGAATTCATCTCCCGGCATTTCCCGGAGCCGGACGACCCATCCTTCACTGAGGACGAATTGCACGACATCATCGAGACCATCGAGGACGAAGGCCTTTTGGAGCCCAGCAAGCAGGAACTGGTGCAGTCCGCGTTCGAGTTCGGCGCGATCACGGCCAAGGACATCCTGATCCCGCTGGACAAGGTGGTCATGATCGATTCCGCCTCCACCCAGGATCAGATCGCGGACAAGATCGCCGCCTATAAATACTCGCGCTTCCCGGTGTGGGATGAAAGGCGCGGCCGCGTGACCGGCATCCTGCAGGTCAACCGCTTTTTGACCGCGCGGCTGACCGGCACCTACGCGCGGCTGAGGCAGCTTTTGATCCCCATTCGCAGCTACCGGCAGGACATGCACATCGACGATTTGATGACCCAGATGAACCAGCACCGCGGCCACATGGCGCTGATCGCGGACGAGACCGGAAAGGCGCTGGGCATCGTCACGATGGAGGACATCCTGGAGGAACTGGTCGGCGAGATCTACGACGAGAGCGACCCGGCGGCCGAGCCCGCCCGGGCGCTGTGAATCACGCCATGCTGTATCTAGACATCGCGGCGATCCTGCTGCTGCTTGGCGCCTCCGCCTACCTTTCGGCGGGGGAATTCGCCTACACGTCGGTCAACGCCCGGCGCATGCGCCGCGCCGCCGAGGAGGGCGACAAGCAGAGCGCGCTGGCCGTCAAGATCTACGACCGGTTCGACGACGCGCTCTCCGCCATCCTGCTCAGCAACAACTTCGTCAGCATCTGCGCATCGTCGCTGGCGACGGTGGTGGCCCTCGGCCTCGCGGGCGAAAAAGGCGCGGGCGTCGCGTCCATCCTGATGACGGTGCTGTTTCTGATGTTCGGCGACATCGCGCCCAAGATCATCGGCAAGCGCCACGCGGATTCCTTCGCCCGGCGGTCGGCCTATCCGCTGCGCGCGATCATGGTGGCCTTTAGGCCGCTGGTCAAGGCGTCGGTATTCGTGGTGGAGCGGCTGGCGCTCCTCATGGGCGCGGGCGAAAAGGCCGCCCCGGCGATGACCGAGGAGGACCTGACCGCGATCCTCGAAACCGCCGAGGACGAGGGCGTGATCGACGAGGAGCGGACGGACCTGGTGCAGTCGGCGCTGGAGTTTGACGACCTGACCATCGGCCAGGTGCTGACCCCGCGCATCGACATGGTGGCCGTGGACGTGGAGGACTCGCTGGACGACATCCTGCGGGTGATCATCGAATCCCAGTTCTCCCGCATCCCGGTCTACGAGGACACCATCGACAACGTGATCGGCATCCTGCACGTCAATCAGTTCCTGCGCGCGCTGGACGACAAGGCGGAGATTGACCTCAAAAAGATGCTGATGCCGCCGCTCGTCGTCCACAAGACGCTGAAGCTGGACGACGCGCTGAAGATGCTGCAGCGCGCCCGCACCCACATCGCGGTGGTGGCCGACGAGTACGGCGGCACGATGGGCATCATCACGCTGGAGGACATCCTGGAGCAGCTGGTGGGCGAGATCTGGGACGAGAACGACGACATCGTGGAGCCTTGCGTGGAGGTTGCGGAGAACGAGTACGAGTGCAGCGGCCTGATGGGGCTGCACGACTTCTTCGACGAGATCGACTACGACGGCAGGAACTTTGAGAGCGAGTACACCACGCTGGGCGGCTGGGCCGTGGAAATGCTGGACGCGAGGCCCGAGGCGGGCCGCTCCTTCGACTACGACACGCTGCACGTGACCGTGGAAAAGATGGACGGCGTGCGCGTCGACAAGCTGCATGTCTCCGTGAGCCGCCCGCCGGAGGAACCGCTGGAATAATGACTGACGAAGGCCCGCGCTCGCGGGCTTTTCTATCGCCTCCGTGTTGACAGAATTCGCCTGCGCTTCTATAATAAATTGCGGAAAACGTGCGGGGAGCCGAAGAAGATGTCAAACCAAGACGAAACATTATTGCGTCCAAAGCGGCGAGGGATTTTCGATGCAGGGCAAGGAGCCGGAGCGAGCCGTAGCAGCGTTACGGCCCCGCGGAAGGCGACACAGCCCTGCGCGAAAAGGCCCGCCGCGACGACGCAAGAATGTTTTGGATTGGTATCGCAAAGGCGCGTGCTGTGGTTCATTATCTGTCTGGCGCTGCTCAGGTGTGTCGCGCTCGCGCTGGGCGGCTCTGCGCTCGCGTCCGGCTCGGAGCAGGCGGCATCCGCCGAGCCCCGCCTGTGGATCAGTGCGCGGACCGCGGCGCCGGCGGCCCTCATGTTCGGGCTGGCGGCAGGCACGGTGTACGGCGCGTGGCGGCTCTCCCAGCGAAAGCGGGAGCGCCTCCGAGAACAGCGGCTGGCCCGCGAGGCGGAGGCGCCTGCCTCCGGCGGGCTTCGCGCGATCGCGGTGGTCGACGTGCCGGGCCTCAGCCGTCTCTCCTGCTCCGGGCGCCACGGCGCGATGGAGTGCCTGAGGCTGTACCTTCAAACCTCGCTGGAGCCGGGCGAGCGCTTCTACCGCATCCGGCAGTATGAATACGGCCTGTGCCTGGGCTTTCGCGACCGTGAAGCGTTCGAACGGCGGCTTCAAACGCTGGAGCAGGACGTGTCCTTCCTGTACATGGCCGCCCACCCGGGTCTGAACGTGGGCGCGCGCGTCGCCGGCTGCCCGCTGGGCGAGGCGGAGGGCGCGATGGACGCGCTCCGGCGGTCGAGGGGGCAGGCGGGCGGACGCGCTCAAAACGAGCATGGAGAATAGGCGGCTGCCGATGAAAATTCTCATGATTACCACCGGCGGCACGATCGCCGCCGTTCCCACGCCGGAGGGCCTGGCCCCCGACGCCCACGGCGGCGCGCTGCCCGAGGCGCTGCGGACGCTGGGCGGGCGGTACTCCATCGAGCACATCCCGCTGTTCAGCATGGACAGCGCCAACATGCAGCCCGAGGAGTGGCGGGAGATCGCCCGCTGCGTGTACGACCGCGCCCAAGGGCACGACGGGGTGGTCATCACCCACGGCACCGACACGATGGCCTACACCGCCTCGGCGCTGTCGTTCATGCTGCGGGGGCTGACGCTGCCGGTGGTGCTGACCGGTTCCCAACTGCCCGCCGCGCACCCGCTCTCGGACGCTTCGGAAAACCTGCGCTGCGCGTTCGCGATGGCGGCCACCGGCATCCCGGGCGTATTCATCGCCTTCGACCGGATGGTCATGCTGGGCGCCCGGGCGGTCAAGGTGCGCACCACCGGCTTTCGCGCCTTCGAGAGCGTCAACCTGCCGCCGGTGGGCGTGGTGGACGGCGAGGGGCTGACCCTCCGGCGCGAGCTGATTCCCCGCGATTCCGGGCCCTTCACGCTGAAGGACGAATTGTGCAACGACGTGTTCCTGCTGAAGCTCACGCCCGGCTTCCAGCCGGAGTTTTTGAGCGCGCTGGGCAAAATGCAGACCCGCGGCGTGGTGATCGAGGCCTTCGGCGCGGGCGGGCTGCACTTCATCCGCAGGAATCTGGTGGAGCAGCTGGAGCAGCTGGTCAAGGGCGGCATGGCGGTGGCGGTCTCCAGCCAGTGCCTGTACGAGCGCAGCGACTTCTCACTTTATCAGACCGGCCGCAAGGCGCTGGACGCCGGGGTCATCCAGTGCTACGATATGACCACCGAGGCCGCGGTCACCAAGCTCAAGTGGGCGCTGGGCCAGACCCGGAACCTGGACGAGGTCCGCAGGATGTTCTCGACCAGCTACGCGGGCGAGGTCACGCTGCCATAATCATCCCAATCATTAAATTTCAGCCGCCGGTTTTTGAGCCGGCGGCTGATGTTTGTTTTCCGGGGTTCCGAAGGGCCAGATCAATCGATGATCTCGCCCTCGTACAGCGGGAACTTCTCGCAGAGCGCGAGCACCTGCCGCTTGACCTCCGGGATGGCCTCCTCGCCCTTTTCGGTCAAGAGCGCGATAAAGGAGGCGATCTTCTCCATCTCCGGCTCCTTCATGCCGCGGGTGGTGACGGCGGGCGTGCCCACGCGGACGCCGCTGGTGATGAAGGGGCTGAGCGTCTCAAACGGCACGGTGTTTTTGTTGACGGTCACGTTGGCGCGGACCAGCAGGTTTTCCAGCTCCTTGCCGGTCCTGCCGGTGCCGGTCAGGTTGATCAGCATCATGTGGTTGTCGGTGCCGCCGGAGACCAGGCGCAGGCCCTTTTTCGTCAGCGCCGCCGCCAGCGCCCTGGCGTTTAAGATGATCTGGTGCTGGTAGGCCTTAAAGCCCTCCCCCGTCGCCTCTTTGAAGCATACCGCCTTGGCCGCGATCACGTGCATCAGCGGCCCTCCCTGCGTGCCGGGGAAGATCGCCTTGTCGATCGCCTTGGCGTACTTCTCGCGGCACAGGATCATGCCGCCGCGGGGGCCGCGCAGCGTCTTGTGGGTGGTGGTGGTCACGATGTCCGCGTAGGGCACCGGGCTCATGTGCTCGCCCGCGGCGACGAGGCCGGCGATGTGGGCCATGTCCACCATCAAAAGCGCGCCGCATGCGTCCGCGATCTCCCGGAAGGCCTTGAAATCGATGGCGCGCGGGTAGGCGCTGGCGCCCGCCACGATCATCTTCGGCTTTGACTCCAGCGCAAGCTTCATGAGCGCGTCGTAGTCGATGGTCTCGTCGCCCTCCCGGACGCCGTAGGGCACGAAGTGGTACAGCTTGCCGGACATGTTGACCGGGCTGCCGTGGGTCAGGTGGCCGCCGTGGGACAGATTCATGCCCAGGATGGTGTCGCCCGGCTCCAGGAGGCCAAAGTAGACCGCCAGATTCGCCTGCGCGCCCGAGTGGGGCTGCACGTTGGCGTGCTCCGCGCCAAACAGGGCACATGCCCGGTCCCGAGCCAGGTTTTCAACGATGTCCACGCACTCGCAGCCGCCGTAGTAGCGTTTTCCGGGGTAACCCTCCGCGTATTTGTTGGTCAGGTGGGAACCCATCGCGGCCAGCACCGCCGGGCTCACGAAGTTTTCGGAAGCGATCAGCTCGATGTGCTGGCGCTGCCGGTTGAGTTCCAACTGCATGGCCCCGGCCGTCTCCGGATCGGCCGCGCGGATGGTGCGAAAATCGATCATGGCGCATTCCTCCATACCATCGGTGGGGTGAAAACTTGTGTCCCTCCACTATACATGCTTTTGGGCCGCCGTTCAACCCCCGACGCGCGGTTTTCCGCAAAATTCATCGAATCACGATCTATAATGTACGGATTTGCCGCATTGAAAAATCCTGAGGGATTTTTCAATGCATCAGAAAAAGCCCTGCGCGCGCCTGAAATCCTGCGGGATTTCCGGGCGGCGCGCTGACTTAGGGTATTGTTTCCTCCACCAGTGTGCGCACTGATTCCGGAAACGCATTCCCACCGCACAGGTCGGTGGGAATGAATAAAGCCCGAAAGGGCGTGTGGGCCGGTGGGAATGAATGAAGCCCGGAGGGGCATGCGGGTCGGCAGGAACGATTGGGAGCAGTCGCGAAGCTTGCCGATGTGCCGCACGGATTTTTCGAGGGCCGCCCGCGCAAAATAACGCAAACGTAATTTGACTTTTCCTGCCTGCCATTTTATAATGGTCAAAGAAGATCAGTAACCGCAGGAGGGTTCCCCATGAACGCGCAGAAGTTCACGCAAAAGTCGCTGGAGGCGATCCAGCAGGCGCAGAATATCGCCATCCAATACCAGAATCAGCAGGTGGACCAGCCCCACCTTTTGTACGCGCTGGCGGATCAGGAGGGCGGGTTGATCCCGGAACTGCTGAAGAAGCTGAACGCGGATCCGTCGCAGGTGATTCAGGCGCTGGAGCAGTTGATTGCGCGCATCCCGAAGGTGACCGGCGGCGGCCGCGCCCAGGGCACGGTGTACGTGTCCCAGGACCTCGACCGGACGCTGGTGGAGGCCGAGCAGGCCGCGGAGCGCATGACCGACGAGTACGTGTCGGTGGAGCACATCCTGCTGGCGCTCGTTGACACCGCGAGCCCGCAGATGAAGGAGCTGTTCGCGCGGTTTGGCCTCCGCAAGGACGCGCTTTTAACCGCGCTGCAGTCGGTGCGCGGCGGCCAGCGGGTGACCAGCGACCAGCCGGAAGCCACCTACGACGCGCTGAAGAAGTACGGCCAGGATCTGGTAGAACTGGCGAGAAAGCAGAAGCTGGACCCGGTGATCGGCAGGGACAGCGAGATCCGCAACGTCGTGCGCATCCTGTCCAGAAAGACCAAGAACAACCCAGTATTGATCGGCGAGCCGGGCGTCGGCAAGACAGCCATCGCCGAGGGCCTCGCCCAGCGCATCGTGCGGGGCGACGTGCCGGACTCGCTGAAGGAGCGCCAGATCTTTGCGCTCGACATGGGCGCCTTGATCGCGGGCGCGAAGTTCCGCGGCGAGTTCGAGGAGCGGCTGAAGGCGGTGCTGGCCGAGATCAAGAAGTCCGAAGGCCGCATCATCCTGTTCATTGATGAGTTGCATCTGATCGTCGGCGCGGGCAAGACCGAAGGCTCGATGGATGCGGGCAACCTCTTAAAGCCGATGCTGGCGCGGGGCGAACTGCACTGCATCGGCGCGACGACGCTCGACGAGTACCGCAAGTACATCGAGAAGGACGCGGCGCTCGAGCGGCGCTTCCAGCCGGTCTTGGTGGGCGAGCCGACCTTGGAGGACACGATCTCGATCCTGCGCGGCCTCAAGGAGCGCTACGAGGTGTTCCACGGCGTCAAGATCACCGACCAGGCGCTGATCGCGGCGGCGACGCTGAGTAACCGCTACGTGTCCGACCGGTTCCTGCCCGATAAGGCGATCGACCTGGTGGACGAGGCCTGCGCGATGATCCGCACCGAGATTGACTCCATGCCCGCCGAGCTGGACGAGATCTCCCGCAAGATCATGCAGCATGAGATTGAAGAGGCCGCGCTGAAGAAGGAGACCGGCGAACTGGCCCGGGAGCACCTGGCCGAGATACAGAAGGAACTCGCCGACATGCGCGAGCAGTTCAAGGAGATGAAGGCCCGCTGGGAGCGGGAGAAGGGCGCCATCGGCACGGTGCAGAAGCTCCGCGAGGAGATCGAGAAGGTCAACGCCGAAATCGAATTGGCCCAGCGCCAGTACGACCTGAACAAGGCCGCGGAGCTGAAGTACGGCAGGCTCCCCCAGCTCACCAAACAGCTGGAGGAGGAGGAAGCGCTGGCCGAAAAAAATAAGGGAAGCGCGACGCTTCTCCGCGACAAGGTGACCGAGGACGAGATCGCGAAGATCGTGTCCCGCTGGACCGGCATTCCGGTGGCAAAGCTGATGGAGGGCGAGCGGGAGAAGCTTTTGCACCTGGAGGACATCCTGCATAAGCGCGTGATCGGCCAGGACGAGGCGGTGTCGCTGGTCAGCCAGGCCATCCTGCGCTCCCGCGCGGGCATCTCGGACCCGGGCAAGCCCATCGGCTCCTTCCTGTTCCTGGGGCCCACCGGCGTGGGCAAGACGGAACTGGCGAAGGCGCTGGCCCAGGCGCTGTTCGACGACGAGCACAACCTGGTGCGCATCGACATGAGCGAGTACATGGAGAAGTTCTCGGTGTCCAGGCTCGTCGGGGCGCCTCCGGGATACGTGGGCTACGAGGAGGGCGGCCAACTGACCGAGGCGGTTCGCCGCAAGCCCTACTGCGTGCTGCTGTTCGACGAGGTGGAGAAGGCCCATCCGGACGTGTTCAATATCCTGCTGCAGGTGCTGGACGACGGCCGCATCACCGACTCCCAGGGCCGCACCGTGGACTTCAAGAACACCATCATCATCCTGACCTCGAACCTGGGTTCCAACTACATCCTGGAGGGCATCGACGGCAGCGGGCAGATCACCTCTTCCGCGAAGGCCGCGGTGGAGCGGCTGCTCAAGACACAATTCCGTCCCGAATTCTTAAACAGACTTGACGAAATCGTGTTCTATAAACCGTTGACCCGGGACGAGATTGGGAAGATCATAGACCTGATGGTGGCGGAATTGAACCAGCGGCTCGCCGATCGGCAGTTGACGGTGGAACTGACCCCCGCCGCGAAGGCGCTGGTCGCCGAGATCGGCTACGACCCGGTGTTCGGCGCGAGGCCGCTCAGGCGGTCGCTGCAGCGGCGCGTGGAGACGCCGATCAGCCGCATGATCATCGCGGATCAGGCGCCGCCCCGCAGCCATCTGACGGTCGACGCGAAGGACGATGATTTTGCGATCACGGTTTTGTGAGGTCTGCCGATATTACTACGGATGAGTTATGTTTTTGCGCAGTTTTCATCTCTTCATTGTGTTGACTTGACAACGTGCGACGTATTTTGCTAAAATCGAGTTGCGGAAAACGAAAAACGAGTGTTTTGCGCTGTCGCAAACACTCGTTTTCATGAATCCGAAAGAGACAGCACACAAGGAAGGTACGCACCATGCAGAGGAAATCGGCGCTCAAGGCTCGCCACAACACGGCCATGCCCTATGTCACCAGCGAAATGGCTGCGATCATGGAGCACGTAAAGGCTGAGACGGGCGACGAGGCGCTGGCGCAAGGGTTACACTTTAGTCCGACCGCCCTCACGCTGGTTCGGCGCGTGATGATGACCGGCGGAACGATTGTCTGCGATACTGAGCTGGCGCTCTCCGACATCGACAAGCAAAGCGCCCACAAGCTGGGCGTTTCAACGGTATGCTATATTGACGATCCGCAGGTTCTCGCGCTGGCGGAACAGCGGCGCACCACCCGCGCCGAGGTGGCGCTGGACTTCGCGCTGTCCAAGCCCGGGGCGAAGCTGCTCGTGGTGGGCAGCGCGCCCACCGCGCTGGACCGGCTGCTGCGCCGGCACCAGGCGGACGGCGTGGGCGACCTGGTGGCGTTGGCCGCGCCCACCGGCTTTGCCAGCGTGGTGCAGCTCAAGGAGCGCATCTGGGAGAGCGACATCCCCTCCATCGTGGTGCGCGGGAAGCGGGGCGGCACCAGCGCCGCCGTCTCCATCGTCAACGCGCTGATGGCGGAGTTCATAAGGCAACTCAATTTATAAGAAATGGTTCACGCGGTCAAACAGGATATGCTTCATTGCCAACAAAAACTGCCCTCACTTCCGTGGGAGCAGTTTTTGTTGCCGGCAAGGAGATATTCGCCGCGTCCGCGCAAATGGCGGCCGAGGAGATGCTGTTCACCATCAACTACCGCCCCGCCATTACGCCCACGCACGTTATACGGTACAACAGGGCGCTGTACGATACGCACGCGGACACGTCCGAAGGGTACAAGAGGGACGTGAAGCTGTATGCAACAAAAAGAGGGTAGGAACGCCCAATCTTTCCGGCTTTGACATTTAAAATCGGTTGAAATCGGGGGGTAAATACGCTAGAATATTATAGACGCGGTTTCCTAAGCGGCATGGCTTCTGCGTATTTATGAACTTACTGCGCCGTCAGAGAGGGCAAATATAAATGTTTGATGATTATATAGGTTATTCGACAAGCAGGGGCACCTGCATTTGTGGCGATTCGCTGGCCATGCTGGAAAAGCTGGAAAATGAGAGCATCGACTTAGTTGTCACAAGTCCGCCCTTTGCGCTGCAACGAAAAAAGGAATATGGTAATGAAAGCCAAGACCAATATGTTGACTGGCTCTGCCAATTTGGGAGTATTGTGTTTCGCAAGTTGAAAAAGACCGGAAGTTTTGTTATTGACATTGGTGGGGCCTATGAACAGGGGCAACCATCATATAGCCTATACCAATTCCGCGTTTTACTAAAGCTATGCGATGAAATCGGCTTTTTTCTAGCGCAGCCGTTCTATTGGCACAACCCAAGCGCTTTACCCGCACCTATTGAATGGGTTAATAAGCGAAAAATCAGAGCAAAGACTTCCGTCAATACTGTATGGTGGTTGTCGAAATCCCCTTATTGTAAAGCGGATGTTAGGAACGTTCTCGCTCCTTATTCTTCCCGTATGGAACGGTTGATAAGCAACCCGGAAGAATTTGTTAAGAATGAAGGAACAGTAAGACCATCAGGGCATGTCTTGGGGAAATCATCGTGGAGCAAGAACAACGGAGGTGCAATTCCACCCAACATGCTACAAATTCCAAATAGCGAAAGCAACAGTCAATACCTTAGGTATTGTAAGGAGCTTTGTGTAAAAAGTCACCCTGCACGTTTTCCGTCTGCATTGCCAGAATTCTTTATTAAGTTTCTAACTGATGAAGGCGATTTGGTAGTTGATATATTTGCCGGAAGTAACACAACTGGCTATGCGTCTGAGAAGCTAAATCGTAATTGGTTCTCTTTCGATCTCTCAAAAGAGTATGTGGCCGCGTCTGTTTTTAGATTCGCAAACTCCCAAGCAGACGCGGGAACATACTATTCACAGATACTTAACGGCGGGCATATCGTTATCCCATCGATTCCTTTTCAGATCGCCATTGCTTTAGGTTAATGCTATCAGGGTCAAAAGGTTTGTCCTTGTTAATGGGATAGACCTTTATTCCATTTTCCCGGACAAATGACACAGGTATCTTTGGGTTATTCAAGTGACTCATAGTCTTTAATTTTTCTTCCCAATGTTTATACAATGGTTCAAGCATTTCGGGTGTCATAACGTATATTTCACATAACGTTATACCATGATATATTGCAAACGTCCACGGAACCTTACGGTATTTTGCGATTATATCATGATTTGTATGATGATTTGTGCTAAACCCCGTAGCACTAGTAGATAGATTGATCGACTTCATTTCCCATTCTGTATGACTCTGCGAAACACAGTCATTGCCTTCTCGACCAGGAAGAAACTTCATATTCAAATAGACTAATTGTTGGAGTATCTTCGCTCCATTGTCTTGAAAAATATCTCCAATACCGAATTCTTGTGCCATATCCGCCAAGTCATGGAGATTAGCCCAAAGGGACTCAAGACGTTTAATCAACGCCTTATGTTCGCTGCCGTAAAACTCCATAATACCTCCTATAAGCCTTTGAACAAATCAGAAAGGGAAACATCCAGACCATCAGCAATTTTCTTGATGTTGTTGATAGCGATGTTTCGCTTCCCCCCCTCAACTGACGCAAAATAGGTTCTGTCCATGCCGATCAGCAAAGCGAATTTCTCTTGACTTAGCCCTTTTTGTTTTCTCAATTCCTGTATTCTTTCGCCAAGCTGCTGTGTTATCATGCGCAATCACCATCCCATATTATTGTAAGAGCAACGGACAATGAATCAACGGATTATAAGCAACAATCCAAAAAGTATCATGCGATGCCCAATCGAATGTTTTTTAATATCACTCAAAAGATTCAAATAAAAAACTAACGAAAACATGGTAGAAACCCAATAAAAATCAGGGGTTTCCGCCATGTTATATGTTCTCTTTCTCAAACAAAACTGCCCTCACTTCCGTGGGAGCAGTTTTATGTATATCCGTTTGATGGGGGGGCAGGGGGCCTCCCCCGTCACTCCTTCGCCTTGATGTACTCGTCGATGGAGGCGGCGGCCTGCTTGCCCGCGCCCATCGCCAGGATGACGGTAGCCGCGCCGGTCACGGCGTCGCCGCCGGCGTAGACGCCTTCCTTAGAGGTCTTGCAGGTGGCCTCGTCCACGATGATGCCGCCCCACTTCTGCGCGGCCAGCCCCTCGGTGGTGGAGATGATCAGCGGGTTCGGGGAGTTTCCGATGGCGACGACGACCGTCTCCACGTCCATCACGAACTCGCTGCCCTTTTCGGCCACCGGGCGGCGGCGTCCGGAGGCGTCCGGCTCGCCCAGCGCCATGCGCACGCACTCCATGCCGGCCACGTTGCCCTTGCCGTCGCTTAAGATCTTCGTCGGGTTGGTCAGCAGGTGGAACTCGATGCCTTCTTCTTTGGCGTGGTGGATCTCCTCGATCCGGGCGGGCATCTCCGCCTCGCCGCGGCGGTAGACGATGTACACCTTCTCCGCGCCCATCCGCAGCGCGCTCCTGGCGGCGTCCATCGCCACGTTGCCGCCGCCGATCACCGCCACGCGCTTGCCTACCTTGACGGGGGTCGCGTGGTTCGGGAAGTCGTAGGCCTTCATCAGGTTGATGCGGGTCAGGAATTCGTTGGCGGAGTAGACGCCGCACAGCGCCTCGCCCTCGATGCCCTGGAAGCGCGGGAGGCCCGCGCCGCTGCCCACGAACACCGCCTCAAAGCCCTCCTGCTCGACCAGTTCGTCCAGCAGGATGCTGCGGCCGACGATCACGTTGGTCAGAATCTTGACGCCCATTTCGCGCAGGTTGTCGATCTCCCGCTGCACCAATGCCTTCGGCAGCCGGAACTCCGGAATGCCGTACATCAGCACGCCGCCGGGGGTGTGCAGCGCCTCGAAGATGGTCACGTCGTAGCCCTTCGCCCTCAGCGCGCCGGCGCAGGAGAGGCCGGCGGGGCCGGAGCCCACCACCGCCACCTTGTGGCCGTTGTCCGGCGCGGGCCGCCCCGGCTTTTTGCCCGCGGCCATCGCCCAGTCCGCCACGTAGCGCTCCAGGCGGCCGATGCCCACCGGCTCGCCCTTGATGCCGCGCACGCACACCTGCTCGCACTGGGTCTCCTGCGGGCACACGCGGCCGCACACCGCGGGCAGCGAATTGCAGGAGCTCAGGATTTCGTAGGACTTCTCCAGGTTCCCCTCCTTGACGCAGGCGATGAACTCGGGGATCTTTACGCCCACCGGGCAACCGTTTACGCAGGGCTTATTTTTGCAGTTCAGGCAGCGCTCGGCTTCCTGCTTCGCCATTTCATCGGTATAGCCCAGCGCGACCTCCTGAAAGTTGTGGCCGCGCGCCTGCGCGTCCTGTTCGGGCATCTGGGTTTTGTTTTTCTGCATGTTGGCCATCAGCGAACATCTCCCGTCAGGCGGCAGAGGTGGGACTCCTTCGCCAGCTTCTCTTGTTCCATGTACATCCTGCCGCGGGTGATCGCGGAATCGAAATCCACCTGGTGGCCGTCAAAGTCCGGCCCGTCGACGCAGGCGAACTTGGTTTCGCCGCCGACGATCACGCGGCAGCCGCCGCACATGCCGGTGCCGTCGATCATGATGGAGTTGAGGGAGACGATCGTCTTGATGCCGTAGGGCTTCGTCATGTCGGAGACCGCCTTCATCATCATCAGCGGGCCGATGGCGATGACCACGTCGTAGGTCTTCCCCGCCTCCAGCTTTTCCTTCAGCGCCTGGGTCACGAAGCCCTTGTGGCCGTTGGAGCCGTCGTCGGTCATGATGGTCAGATCGTCGCAGGCGGCCGTCAATTCATCCTTCAGGATAATCAGGCCCTCGTTTCGGAAGCCCACGATCAGGTCCACTTCGACGCCCGCGTCGTGCAGCGCCTTGGCCTGCGGATAGGCGATCGCCACGCCCAGGCCGCCGCCGATCACCGCGGCCTTTTTGTATCCCTCGGTCTCGGAAGGCCTGCCGAGCGGGCCCGCGAAATCCTGAAGGCTCTCGCCCTCGTTCAGTTCGTCCAGCATCCGCGTCGTAGCGCCCACCTTCTGGAAAATCACCGTGATGGTACCCGCTTCCCGGTCGTACCCGGCGATGGTCAGCGGAATCCGCTCGCCGTTTTCGTCCACGCGCAGCATCACGAACTGGCCGGGCTTGGCGCGCCGCGCCGCGTAGGGCGCCTCCACGCGCATCAGCGTGACTTCGTCGTTCAGCCTGCGCTTCTCCACGATCTTGTACATGATCCGACTCCTTTTTTCGCTGGTATATTTATGCTCGAGCGCCCGCGGAAGCCGATTCGGCGGCTTTCAGAACGTCCGGGAACCAATGGGTCATCTCCGCGAGCAGCTTCTCGCGGTTTGCCGCGCTCATGGGGACCAGCGGCGGCCGCGTCTTTCCGTTGCCATAGCCGATGACGCAGAGCGCCTCCTTGATCGGGATCGGGCTGACCTCCAGGAACAGCGCGTCGATCAGCGGGTTCAGCTGCAGCTGCTTGATCCGGCTGCCCTCGATGTCGCCGCCGCGGAAGCGATCCGCCACCGCCATGACCGCCCGGGGCACGAGGTTTGACGCCACCGAGATCACGCCGTCCGCGCCCAGCGCGAGCGCGGTGAATGCGTGCTCGTCGTTGCCGCAGTAGACGGCCATCTTGCCGGTCAGAAGCCTGGCGTCCTCGGTCATCTGCCGAAGGTCGGCGTTGGCCTCCTTCAGCGCCCGGATCAGCGGGTGGCCGGAGAGGCGCATCGCCGTCTCGGGCGCGAGGTTCAGCCCGGTGCGGGAGGGCACGTTGTAGAGCACCACCGGCAGCTCCGCGGCGTCCGCCACGCGGGTAAAGTGCTCGATCAGCCCCGCCTGCGTGGTCTTGTTATAGTAAGGCGTCACCGCCAGGATCGCGTCCGCGCCCAGGGAGCGCGCAATCTGAGATCGGCGGCACACCCGCTTTGTGTCGTTTCCGCCGACGCCCGCGATCACCACCGCCCGCCCGGCGGCGCGCCGCACGGTGAAGCCGATCGCCTCGTCCTGCTCCGCCTCGGTCATGGTGGCGGGTTCGCCGGTGGTGCCGCAGACGATGAGCGCGGGAATGCCCGCCTCGATCTGCCGGTCGATCAAGCGGCCGAAGGTGTCAAAATCGATGGAGTCATCGGCCGCGAACGGCGTTATCAGCGCCGTGCCCACGCCGGAAAAAAGCGCTTTCACGGGAAAGCCCCCTCTCAGGTCGAAGAGCTTGCTGTAGCGACCCGGGGGGCGATTCTCATTTGCGCGCGATCCATCCCTCGTGGGCCAGCAGTTCCGCGGTCAGCACCGCGCCGCCCGCCGCGCCCCGGAGCGTGTTGTGGGAGAGGCTGACGAACTTGTAATCCATCAGCACATCCTCCCGGAGGCGCCCGATGGCGATGCCCATGCCGCGATACAGATCCCGATCCAGCTTGGTCTGCGGCCGGTTGTCCTCCTCGAAGTAAGTCAGGAACTTTTCCGGCGCGCTGGGCAGCTTGTATTTCTGCGGCAGACCCTCGAAGGCGTCCCAGCGGGCCAGGATCTCGTCCCGGGGCGGCTTCTTGGCAAAGCTCACCGACACGGCGGCCATGTGGCCGTCGGAGACCGGCACGCGGATGCACTGGGCGCTGATCACCGGCTTGACCGCCGGCACGATGCGCCCGCCTTCCACGCTTCCCCAGATCTTGAGCGGCTCCTGCTCGCTCTTTTGCTCCTCGCCGCCGATGTACGGGATCACGTTGTCCGTCATTTCAGGCCAAGTACGCAGCGTCTTGCCCGCGCCCGAAATCGCCTGGTAGGTGGCCACCATCACCTTCTCGAGGCCGAAGTCGCGCAGCGGTTCCAGCGCGGGCACGTAGCCCTGGATGGAACAGTTGGGCTTGCAGGTGACGAAGCCCGACTTCGTGCCCAGGCGCTTCCGCTGCGCCTTGATGACCGCCGCGTGGCCGAAGTTGATCTCCGGGATCATCATCGGCACGTCGTCCGCCATGCGCAGCGCGGAGTTGTTGGACACCACCGGCGTCTCGGCTCTTGCGTAGGCGGTTTCCAATTCGCGGATCTGGTCCTTGGGCATGTCGACCGCGCAGAATACGAAGTCGACCTGGGACGCGATTTTGTCCACCAGCGCCGCGTCCGTCACGGTCATCTCCCGTACGCCCTCCGGCACCGGCCACTCGAACGCCCAGCGTCCGCCCACCGCGTCGATGTAGGGCTGCCCGGCGGAGCGCGAACTTGCCGCCAGCACCGTCACATCAAACCACGGATGCCCCGCCAGGATCGAGACAAACCGCTGCCCCACCATGCCCGTCGCCCCGATGATGCCAACCCGGTATTTCACTTTCTCGCTCCCCCCGTCCCCACAGTATTCCGCCCGCGCCCGCCGCGTTAGCTTCAATCGACGTCGATGGTCGGATAGCGCATCAGCGTCTGAGCCGGACGGAAGCCCGAGGTGGCCGCCAGCCTCGACGCCCCGGTCAGCCGGGTTCTAACGTCAAACAGCGCCTCGGCGATGCCCTTGTCCAAAAAATACCAGCGAGCCATGTCCATCAGGTAGCTGGCGACGCCCTTCCTCTGCCAGGCGGGGGTGGTCTGCACGATGCCGATGACCCCGCGCCCCTCCTCCGACCAGACGGCCATCTCGCCCGCGAGGCCCGTGGGCGCGACGACCAAGAGCCTGGTGAAGTCGGGCAGGCGCTTGAGCGCCTTTAACCAGGCCATGTCGCGGCTGCAGCCGAACATCAGGTTGTAGCGCTCCAGGAAGAACTTGCTCTCGCTCTCGTCGAACAGGTAGTCCCGGACGATGGTGCAGCCCGCCGGGAGCTTTTTGATGATGGGCCCGTGCTTCAAAGCCCTGCGCGTGCGCACCAGCTTGTCCTCGTCCCGGTAGCCCAGCGCCGTGAGCGCGTTCAGCCGGGCGGAATCCTTCGGCTCGCACTCGCAGTAGACCAGCGAGCGCACGTCCGGCTTCTGCCGGGCCAGAACCAGCGCCCGGGTCGTGGCCGCGCCCAAGAGCGCGCTCTCCGCCGCCGGGTCGCAGCTGGCCCTGACCAGGATCTGGTGGGGCCGGTCTGGGCACAGTACCGGGGTCATCGTCTCCTGCACGCTGGCTTCGCCGATCTTGGACTCCAGGTCGTCCAGTGCGATAAACGTATTTTCGACGGGCAGCCCGGCCGCCGCGTCGGCGTGACGTATCTTCATGCCGCCTCCATCAGTATCGGGTTCGCGCCTGACCAAGGGACAAACCTCGCGGCTGCTTCAATCGTTTCCGGCATTTCCATACCGGGGGATTTCCAGCGCTTCGCTATTCGTCCTCCCACTCGACCAGCGCGGGCGGGTGCCCCGTCATATCGTAGGCGACGCGGTTGATGCCGTCCACCTCGCTCGTCACGCGCTCCACCACGCGCTCCAGCAGGTCGTAGGGCAGGCGGAAGGCGTTCAGGCCGTTCATCGCCCGGAGCGCCAGCGTGCAGCCCATCTCCCCGCCCGCGCCGCGGGTGGCGCTTCCGGTCAGCACGGCGAAGTACTGGCGGATGCGCTTGTCCAGCCCGGCTTTTTGGATCTCCTCGCAGAAGATCGCGTCGGCGTCCCGCAGCATGGTGAGCCGCTCCGGCGTCGCCGGGCCCATCATGCGCACGGCCAGCCCGGCCGTCGGGAACGGGGGCCGCTGCGCCAATTCCGGCGGCAGGTTCAGCTGCTCGGCCGCCTGCCGCACCTCTTCCTTGAAGATCTTGCGGAGCGGCTCGATCAGCACCTTGAAGGGGGATTCGGGCGACAGCGACCTGTCCATCAGCGCGCTGCCGTCCAGAAGGTCCGAATAGGTGACGCCCAGCCCCAGCGCCCGCGCCCCGATGGAGCGGGCCTCCTCCTCCAATACCGTGAGGATCTCCTGATCGACCAGCGCCGTCTTGCGGGCGCTGCCCTGCACGCCCTCGAGGCGGCGGATGAACCGCTCCCGCGCGTCGATCATGCGGAGCTTCACGCCCTGCGGTTCGAGGCACCGCTTGGTCAGATCCAGTTCGCCCTTTCGCATCAGGCCCGTGTCCACGTGCACGCAGGAGAGCTGGTCGCCCAGCGCCTTGTTCATCAGGATGGCGCAGACCACCGAATCCACGCCGCCCGACACGGCCAGCAGCACCCTGCCCCCCTGCGCCTGGGCCTGGATTCGGGTGATCGTCTCCTCAAAGAAGCGGGGGAAGTTCCACAGCGGCTCGCACTTGCACACGCCGCGGGCGAAATTGCGGAGGATCTGGAAGCCGTCCGGGTCGTTCTGCTCGGCGTAAAACTGAAGGCCGAAGATGCGGTCGTCCACCGAAAACGCGGCGATCTGCCCGTCCTCGGTGGTGGCGATGGCGCGGGCGCCCTCGGGCAATTCCAGCGCGTCCATGCACTCGAAGTAGCGCTCGCTCTCGCCCAGCCCCAGGAACAGCGGCGAGCCCTCAAAGGTCACCTGCGCGGTGCACTCGCTGAGCGCCGTGGGGGTGTAGGCGCCGCCCAGCGCCTTCAGCAGCAGGCGCGCGCCCTGGCCCATCGCCAGCACCGGCACGCCCAGGTTCAGCAGTTCCGGAAGGATCGGGACGCCGCGGCCGCCATTGCCCGCGATCAGAATGCCCATCGGGGAAGCGGCGCGCACCGCCTCGACGGAGGCGTCCGCGCTCAGCACCTCGCTGTATACCTGCTCGCTGCGCACTCTGCGCGCCACGGCGCTGCCGCGGCCGTCGCCCAGATCCAGCACCAGGATCATGTTACTCATGCGTCGCGCCCTCCCGATCCCAGCGGCTGTTGCGCCGGCCGTTGACGATCTCTATTTTGCGCAGGATGGCCCGGGTTATGTCGAAGCCCAGTGTGCGCGTCAATTGCAGCCCATACATCATGACGTCGGCGAATTCCTCGGCGATCTGATCGACCTCACCGGGGTTCCCGCCGTTCATCAGGCGCTGAACCTGATCTTCGTCCAGCCATTGGAAGTGCTCCAGCAGTTCGCTCATCTCGACGGTCATGGCCATCGCCACGTGCTGCGGGTTCTGTACGCCGTCCACGCCCCAGCCCTTGCGCAGGCAGAGCGCGTGCACCTCATCCTTGAGCGTCTCGAGGGTGGTGTCCCGGTCGTTCATGACATACTTCCTTCTGTTGGCGCTTGCTACCAATCCGAAACATTCTTTCGTCGTCGTATTATTGCTTCCATTATACAGATTTTTGACGATTGCGCAAGCCGCGGCAGTTGAAAATGCGTTAACACGGGGAAAGCGCCGCCCGCATGGGGGGCGACGCTTTCCGGCAAACACGCGAACTTACTTGATCTCGACGGTCGCGCCGACCTCGGCGAACGCCTTCTTGATCTTCTCGGCCTCTTCCTTGTTGACGCCTTCCTTGAGGGTCTTGGGGGCGCCGTCCACCAGGTCCTTGGCTTCCTTCAGGCCCAGGCCGGAAACGACTTCGCGGACGACCTTGATGACCTTGATCTTCTCGGTGCCGACTTCCTTCAGCACGACGTCGAACTCGGTCTTCTCCTCGGCGGCCTCAGTGGGGGCGGCGGTGGGGGCGACGGCAGCGGCGGCCACCGGCGCGGTGGCGGACACGCCGAACTTCTCTTCCAGGGCCTTGACGAGCTCGGCCAGCTCCAGAACGGTCATCGACTCGATGGCGGAAATGATCTCTTCGCGGTTCATGATGATATCCTCCTCATAAAATAGCTCAAATTGGGGTGGAGATTACTCTCCGGCTTTCTGCTTGCGCACGGCGTCGACCGCGTACACCAGCGACCTGAGCGTCGCGCTGAGCACGCCGACGAAGTTGGTGATCGGAGCGTTCAGGCTGCCCATCATCTTGGCGATCAAGACTTCCTTCGGCGGCAGCTCGCTGAGCGCCTGCACGCCGTCGGCATTGATGACCTTCCGGTCGACCACGCCGCACTTGATGGTGATCTTCTTGGCCTTCTTGATGAACTCGGTGAGCACCTTGGCGGGGGCCACCGCGTCCTTCAGGCCGAAGGCGACGGCGGTGGGGCCGTTCAGGTAGGGTTCCAGGCCCACGATTCCCAGTTCCTCGGCGGCGAGGCGCACCATCGTGTTCTTGAGCACGACGTACTCCACGCCCCGTTCGCGGCACTGGCGGCGAAGCTCGGTGACCTCCGCGACCGTCAGGCCGCGGTAGTCGACCAGCACCACGGAGTGAGCCTTCTCTATCTTCTCCCGGATGTCTGCCACGACGACCTTTTTGAGTTCCATATTATTGGACATTCGTTACACCTCGCTTCTCGTCCCGTCTCGAACGCTAAAAAATATCGCCCTTGCGCCAAACGCGCAAGCGGCGACAGAAGTATGTCTCCGGCTGCGCCTCGGCGAGCGGCCCTCGGGCCTTACGCTTTCGCGCTCGCTGTCTATGGCACGGCTATATTTTTAAGCACTCAATAAGCATACTTCGCCAAGTATGTCTTGTCAAGTTAAATTTGACAAAAACGCCGGAAACCCCGAGGGGCTTCCGGCGCGATTTAAATCGTTTAATACTTCAGCGGATTCAGTTTGATGCCCGGGCCCATCGTGCTGGAGATCACCGCGGAGCGAATGTAGGTGCCCTTCGCGGTGGACGGCTTGGCCTTGATGATGGCCTCCATCAGCGTCTTCAGGTTCTCGCCCAGCTTGGTCTCGTCGAAGGAAGCCTTGCCTACGGGGCAGTGGATGATGGCGGTCTTGTCCACGCGGTACTCGACCTTACCGGCTTTGATCTCGGTGATCGCCCTCGCAATGTCCATCGTGACGGTGCCGGTCTTCGGGTTAGGCATCAAGCCCTTGGGGCCGAGCACGCGGCCCAGGCGGCCGACCAGGCCCATCATGTCGGGGGTGGCGACCATCACGTCGAAGTCGAACCAGCCGCCCTGGATCTTCGCGATCATGTCCTCGGCGCCCACGAAGTCCGCGCCGGCGGCCTCGGCTTCCTTGGCCTTGTCAGCCTTGCAGATGACGAGCACCGTCTTGGATTTGCCGGTGCCGTGGGGCAGCACGACGGTGCCGCGCACCTGCTGATCGGCGTGGCGGGGATCGACGCCCAGCCGCACGTGGAGCTCGACCGTCTCGTCAAACTTGGCCTTGGCGGTCTGCTTGATCAGGGAAACGGCTTCCTCCGGGTCGTACTGCTTGAGGCGATCGATCAGCTTCATGCTGTCGGTATACTTCTTGCCCTGCTTCATGAATATCCTCCTTGTGGTGTTAACGGCGCTATTGTCCTCCCACATTATTTCGGCTGACTCAGTCGACGACGACGACGCCCATCGAGCGCGCGGTGCCGGAGACCATGCTCACCGCGGCCTCGACGGAGGCGGCGTTAAGGTCTTGCATCTTCAATTCCGCGATCTCGCGGACCTGCGCCTTGGTGATGTTGGCGACCTTGTCCACGTTCGGCTTGCCGGAGGCGTGCTCCAGACCGCAGGCCTTCTTGATCAGCACGGCGGCGGGCGGCGTCTTGGTGATAAAGGTGAAGGAGCGGTCCTGATACACGGTGATGACCACCGGGATGACCAGGCCGACCTGCTTGGCGGTGCGGTCGTTGAACTCCTTGCAGAAGCCGGGGATGTTCACGCCGTGCTGGCCCAGCGCCGGGCCGATCGGCGGGGCGGGCGTCGCCTTGCCGGCGTTAACCTGCAGCTTGATCATTGCTGTGACTTTCTTGGCCATGGGGGTTCCTCCTCTACAATATGTGGTGAAGCGGAACAGCGCTTAGCTGCCCCTCCCACTCTGAAGCCCGCAAAACGCGGGAATTCAGCGTTATGAAGCGTCTCGGTAGCAGACAAACCAAGGCTTCCATTCATTCCCACCGACTTGTCGGCGGGAATCAAGTTTCCATAACCAGTGCGCACACTGGTGAAGGACAATACCTTAAGTCAGCGGGCACCCGAGCGTCGTCCTCCTCGGGCTTCATTCATTCCCACCGACTTGTCGGTGGGAATGCCGTTTCCATAACCAGTGCGCACACTGGTGGAGGAAACATTTCCTTCCGTCAGCGGGCCGCCCGGAAAATCCGCGGATTTTCAGGCCCGCGCAGTCCCTCTTAATGCAATGAAAGACGCGCAGCGGATTTCATTGCCCTCTATTCCGCGCGGACGACCTCGTCGTACTCCAGATCCACGGCGGTCTCGCGCTTGAGCATGGGCACCATCACGCGCACCTTCTGCGCGCCGGAGTCGATGGACACCACGCGCCCGGTGAAGTTCTCAAACAGGCCCGCGAGGATGCGCACCTCGTCGCCCGGCTGGATGTCGATCCGGGTGGCGGTGCGGTTCTCGCCGATGGAGTCGAAGTCGGTCTCCGAAAGCGGCGTGGGGCGAGACCCCGGGCCGACGAACCCGGTCACCCCGCGCGTGTTGCGCACCAGATACCAGGACTCGTTGGTCATGATCATGCGAACCATCACATAGCCCGGCAGCAGCTTGCGCTGAACGGTCTTGCGCTTGTTGTTTTTGACCTCGACCGCTTCCTCGACGGGAATCTTGACCTCCAGGATCAGATCCTGCATGCCGTTGTTCTCGACGGACTTTTCGAGGTTGGCTTTGACCTTGTTCTCATACCCGGAATAGGTATGCACAACGTACCACTGGACCTCCTGGCGTTCTGACATACTTACTCCTTAGGTCGCCGATCCGATAATCCACTGGGCGAACTTGGCCGCGCCGGAATCGATGACGCCGATGATAATCGCCATGGTGATCATGAAGGCCAGCACCACCAGCGAGTAGTTGATCAGCTCCGCCCGGGTAGGCCAGGTGACCTTCTTAAGCTCGAAGGCCATGTTCTTAAAGCTGTCCACAACCCTCTTAGAAAGGTTCTTAAAGAACAGGCCGATCTTCTTGAAGAAGCCAACCTTCTCCTGGGCGGCCTCGTTGTCCTTAGCCATGCGCTTCACTCCTCGTCTTCAGGCTCAAGCCTCAGCGGGTCTCCTTGTGCGCGGTATGCTTCTTGCAGAAGCGGCAGTACTTGCTCATCTCCAGGCGGTCCGGGTCGTTTTTCTTGTTCTTCATGGTATTGTAGTTGCGCTGCTTGCACTCGCCGCAGGCCAGCGTAACCTTGACACGCTTGTCGGATGCCACTCGCTTTCCCTCCCAGCCGGATCAAATTCTATCATCACAACCAAAGCCCCCAACGGGGGCAAGCCAAATAACTTTATCATAGCCGGCGAACTCTGTCAATACTTCCCGCACGGCCCGAAGCGCATTTTTTATGTTGAATTGCTGTGAACAACCGTCACCGAGGAGGCCGCTCCCGCCGGATTTCCATCCAATTGCCCGCCCGCTTCGTCTCCTCAAACCCCAGCGCGCGGTAGAACTCCTGCGCCTGGGAGGTAAAGAGCAGCCACTGGTATACGCCGGCAAGCTCCGGATGATTCAGGATGCGCTTCACCATCGCGCTGCCGACGCCGTTCCTCCGGCTGTCCGGATCGACGGCCACGTCCATCAGGTAGCAGAAGCGGGTCTTGTCGGAGAGCGCCCGGGCGTAGCCGATCTGCTTCTCCCCGTCGAAGGCGCCCACCAGGATCGTCGCGCCCGCCGCGCCCTTTTCGACCTCCGCCCGGGAGATGCCGAGGCTCCAGGGCATTCCGGCGAGCAGCCGGGTCACCTGGGCGAAGTCCATGCGCTCATAGCCCTCGCGCAGCTCGAAGTCCTGGGGATTCGCCTCCAGCAGGGAAACGGCCTCCGGAAGCTCCGAAATGTCGCGGATCACCGCATCCGCGCCCGCTTCCCTCAGCGCCGCCTCGCTGAAGGAGGTTGTAATCGCGATCGCGCGCGCGCCCGCCGCCTTGGCCGCCCGGACGCCGGAGACCGCGTCCTCCACCACCACGCAGTCGGAAGCCGGCACGCCGGCCTTCTCCGCCGCCGTCAGGTAGATGTCGGGAAAGGGCTTCTTCCTGGCCACGTCGTCGCCGGTCAGAACCGCCCGAAACGTGGAAAACGGGATGCCCGCGACCCGGAGGTTGTGCCGCACCTTAATCAAGTCCGCGCTCGAGGCCAGCGCCATCACCCGGCCCTGGGCCTTGAATGCCTCCAGCATCGGCTTCGTGCCGGGGTAGATTTTGAGCTCCCGGTCCACCAGCTGCCCGTAGATCTCGTAGCACAGCGCCTTCATCGGCAGTTCAAACGTCCGGCCGTACTTTTCGGCAACGCCGCCGATAAAGCGGTTCTCGCCCATGCCCGTGAACGGCTTGAAGTCCTCGCGCTTGGCCGGAACGCCGTAGCGGTTCAGCGCCTCGCAGGCCGCGGCCGTGATCACCGGCTCGGAGTCCACCAGCACGCCGTCCATGTCGAACAGTATCCCCAGCTTTCTCATCCCCGCACCATCCTTCGCGGGGATATCATACCATAGCCCGGTGAAAAAGCAAGGTATTTTGGGCAAATATAGAGTTGTGAACGCGCGCAAAAACGCGATGCCGGGCGATTGACCTTCGCACTGCTTCGATCATTTCAGGCGCCGCGCGCCGGAAATGGTTTCCGTAACCAGTGCGCACACTGGTGGAGGAAACAGTTCCATAAGTCAGCGGGCCGCCCGGAAACTCCGCAGGGTTTTAGTCCCGCGCAGTCTCTCTTTTCTGCGTTGAAAGACGCGCAGCGGATTTTAACGCATTGCATACAAAGCGCGGGATTTGTGCAAGCTTCCTCCAGAATTGCGCTTTGAAACGGAGGAGCCGCCATGAATCAACCCGAGGACCAGCTGGCGCGGCGGATGCGCGCGCTGGCCGTGACGCTGAACGCGACCGAACGCGCGCCGATGCGCCTTGCCGGTGCGAGGCCGGGCGCGCTCCGGCGGCTGGCGCTCGAGGTGGCGCGGTATTCCGACGGCCCCGGCGCGCCCGCGATGGAGTGGCTTCGGGACAACGTGCGGGCGGTGGGCGAGAGCGCGCTGTCGCTCCGAAAGGGCGCGCCCCTTCCGGCTTCGGACGGCATGCCCCGGGTGCAGCACCTGGCCCGGGCGCTGGTGGCGGGCGGCGACGAGCTGGTCACGCTGGAGCGCGTGACGAAGGCGGTGGGCGCCTTCGACGAGATCCAGCCGCTGACCATGCGGGAATTGTGGCGCATCCCGGAGGCGCTGCGCATCGAATTGTGCCAGGCGTTCGAATCGGTAGGGCGGCAGGTGGTCTCCGCGCAGAAGGAGCGCCTTTTGGCCGAGGACTGGGTGCAGTCGGGCGCGAAGACCGCCGCGCTGCGCGTGCAGCACTCCGGCGCGTTCTACGAGCGGGCGCTGCAGTTGACCCACGAGCAGGAGATGCCCGCGGCGCGGCGGGCCCTCGACCAGTGGCTGGGGCGGCACGGCGAGGAGTCCGATGTGGTGATCCGCCTCGAGCATGAGCGGCAGGCGCTGGACAAGCTGTGGCTGTCCAACATCATGGCGGGCTTCCGGATGCTGGAGGCGCTGGATTGGGCGAGCCAGTACGACCAGCTGTGCCGGGCGGAGAAGCTGCTCCGGCTGGACCCATCGGGCGTGTACCCGAGGATGGACGAGGAGTCCCGCTCGCTGATCCGCGAGGAAGTCGCGCGCCTGGCGCGCTCGACCGGCCAGAGCGAACTGACCCTCGCCCGCCGGGCGGTGGACGAGGCAGCGGGCCTCGAGGGCGCGCAGGGAACGGTGTGCTGGTGGCTGTACGACGACGACGGGCGAAGGGCGCTCGTGCGCGCGCTGGGCCAGCCGAACGCACCGCTGAACCGGATGGTGCCGGACCCCACTGGGAACCGCACGGCCCTCGCGCTGTCGGCGGGGACGCTGGCGATTCTGATCCTGTTGACCGCGTTTTTGGGAAATCCGCTGTGGATCTTCCCGGCGCTGCCGCTGTCCTGGCGATTTGCCGAGCTGATCGCGGGCTACGCGGGCGCGCGGGGTCTCAGGCCCCGGAAGCTGTTGCGGCTGGACATGGCGAGTGTGCCGGACGACGCCCGGACGCTGGTGTGCGTGCCGGCGCTTTTGTCTGGGGAGTCCCGCGCCAGGGCGCTGGCGGAGGGCTTTGAGGCGCTGGGCGCGCTGGGCACCGATCCCAACGTGGAATACCTGCTATTGTGCGACTTCTCCGACTCCCCGGACCGGGAGGTGCCAGGCGAGGAGGCGCTGGTATCCTTTCTGCGCAGCCACGTGGCGCAGATGAACGCGCGCGCCGGGGCGAACAAATACCACTACCTGCAGCGGGAGCGCCGCTTCGCCCAGGCCGATCAATTGTGGCGGGGCCACGAGCGCAAGCGCGGCGCGGTGAAGGCGCTGAACCAACTGCTCCTGACCGGGGACGAGGCGCAGTTCACGCCCGAGCGCGCCAGCGCCCAGTACCTCTACGAGCGGGATTTCCGGTACGTGCTGACGCTGGACGCCGACACCCGGGCGCTGCCGGACGCGGTGCAAAAGCTGATCGGCGCGATCGCCCACCCGCTCAACCGCCCCCGCATCGAGGACGGAACCCACAAGGGCTACGCGCTGATCGCGCCCCGGGTGGAGCAGGGCTGCGCCCGGAGCCGCTTCGCGCGGCTGATCGGCGGCGAGGGCGGACTGGACAGCTATCCGGTCTCGGCCTCGAACCTTCTGATGGACGCCTCCGGCCGCGGCGCGTTCCCTGGCAAGGGCGTCTACGACGTGCGCGCCTTCGACCAGGCGGCCGGCAAGCTCCCCGACAACGCGATCTTGAGCCACGACCTGATCGAGGGCCTGCTGGCGGGCGCGGGACTGGCCTCGGACGTAGCGGTGTACGACGACTTCCCGCCCTCGCTGCCCGGATACCTGAAGCGCCTGGAGCGCTGGACCCGGGGCGACTGGCAGCTGGTGCGCTTTGTGAAGCTCGCCCCGGACGCGCTGGGCAAGTGGATGCTGCTCTCAAACCTCGTCCGCAGCCTCTCGCCGGGCGCGGCGCTTCTGACGCTGATCGTAGGCCTCTGGTCGGGCAATGCCGCGGCGCTTTTGATCGGCTTCGCCTACGCGTTCTTGCCCGCGCTGCTGCCCCCGTCGCTTCCGTCGATCCAAAGGGCGGCGGCGCTCTTGGCTCTACTGCCATCGGAGGCTCTGTTCACGCTGTCCGCGGCCGCCCGGGCGCTATACCGGCAGTTCAAGACGGGAAGGGGCCTACTCGAGTGGGTGCCCGCCGCCGACGCGGAGGGCGCTTCCGGCCGGGATCTTTCCATCGTCGCCGCCCGGGCGGCGGCGCTTCTGACGCTGCCCGCGCTGTTCAACCTGCCCTTCCTCTTGCCCGCGGCGGCGCTCGCCGCGCTGTTCTTGGTCGCGCCCGGCTGGATGCGGCTGCTGGCCCAGAGCGCGGAGGGCCAGGCGCTGACCGACGGCCAAAGGGACCTGCTCACGGGCCTGGCCCGCGCCACCTGGCGCTTCTTCGAGTCCCAGACGCCGGAGGACGGCCCCGGCCTGCCGCCGGACAACCTGCAGCTGGATCCGCCGGTGGGCAAGGCGCCCCGCACGTCGCCCACCAACATCGGGCTGTACGTGATCGCCTGCGCCTCGGCCCACCGGATGGACATCATCGGCCGGGAGGAACTGCTGCGCCGCCTTACCCGCACCGTGGAGACGCTGGAAAACCTGGAGAAGTGGCACGGCCACCTGTACAACTGGTTCGACACCGGCACGCTGAAGCCGCTCCGCCCGCGCTACGTGTCCAGCGTGGACGGCGGCAACCTGGCCGCGTGCCTACTGACGGCCGCGCAAATGATCCGCCCGCTGGACGAAGCCCTCGCCGGCCGCCTCGATTCGCTGGCGCGGGACATGGACTTCACAAAGCTCTACGACAAGTCCCGGAACCTGTTCCACATCGGCTTCGACTGCGAGCGGGGCATTTTATCCTCCGGCCACTACGACCTGCTGGCCTCGGAGTCCCGCATCCTGAGCTTCGTCTCGATGGCGCTCCGGCAGGTGCCGGTCAAGCACTGGTCAAAGCTCGGCCGCGGCATGGCGCGCACCGGGCGGCACGCAGCGCTGATCTCCTGGAGCGGCACCATGTTCGAATACCTGATGCCGATGCTGTTCGTGCGCGCGCCGAAGGGCTCTCTGCTCTATGGCACGGAGCGGGCGGTGACGGCGGCGCAGCGCTCGCTGGGCGCGCCCTGGGGCGTGTCCGAGTCGGGCTACAACGCCTTCGACCTGATGATGAACTACCAGTACCGCGCCTTCGGCCTGCCCAGCCTGTCGCTTCGGGGCACCGCGTTTGAGCGGGTGATCGCGCCCTACGCGTCCATCCTGGCGCTGCCGGTGGACCCGGAAGCGGTGCTGAATAACCTGGAGTCCCTGCAGCGGGCGGGCTTTCAGGGGCCGATGGGGCTCTACGAGGCCATCGACTACGCGCCCCAGCGGCTGCCGGAGGGCGAGCCGTGCCGGGTGGTGATGAGCCACATGGCCCACCACCAGGGGATGATCCTGGCCTCCATCTGCAACCAACTGTGCGACGGCGCGCTGGTGAACGCGTTTTCCGGCATCCCGGAAGTGAAGGCGCTGACGCTGCTGCTCAGCGAAAAGCCGGTGCGCGGCGCGTTCCGCCGGGCGCAGTCCGAGCCGGAGCCGGAGGAGGAGCGCCCGCGCCAGGGCGTCCACGCGGGCTGTCCCGCCGCGGGGCCGGGCGACGCCCATTTGATCTACGGCGGCGGCACCACCGCGTTTCTGACCGCCTCGGGCGCCGGCTTCGTGCGCACGAAGGGCATATTGCTGAACCGCTGGACCGCCCGGCAGGGCACGGACGACGGCGTGTGGGTGCACATTAAGATCCCGTCCCGCAGGCTGTCGTTCACCGCCAGCGGCGTCTGCCCCCGCATGGCTTCGTGCCAGCGGGCGCGCTTCGAGGCGGGCTGCTTCTCCGTGCTCACAAAGACCGACGAACTGGAGTGCCGCATGACCGCCTGCGTCTCGCCGGAGGACGGCGCGCTGATTCAGCGGCTGGAATTGACCAGCCACGCCGCCCAGCCGCTCGACGTGGAGGTCACCGGCTGCTTCAAGGTGGCGCTCTCCGCCGAGGCCGACATGCGCGCGCACCCGGCGTTCCAGAACCTGTTCGTGCGCGCCCGGCTGGAGGAGGGCGCGCTGGTGTTCACCCGGAAGCCCCGGCAGGGTGGCAGCCACCCGCTGCTGCTCTACCAGATGGCCGGCGCGGACGACCTCAAGACCTCCCACGAGATCGACCTGGAGAAGCTGACCGGCCGGGAGGGCGCGCTCTCCGACCCGGACTCGCTGGAGAGGATGTTCTCAAACGCCTCCGGCGCCACGCTGAACCCCTGCGCGGCGATCAGGGCGCGGCTGACGCTGGCCCCGGGCGGGCGGCGGCAGCTGGCCTTTGTCGCCGGCCTCGCGGACGATCCGGAGGCGCTCTCCAAGATGCGCGCGCGCCACGCGGCGCCGGAGGACACGCGAAGGTCGCTGCTCCTCTCCGGCTCCCAGGCCCGGTCGATGCTGGACTTCCTCAGCCTCGCCCCGGCCAGGCACCAGCTATTGCAGCGGGCGAGCCGCCTGCTCATGTTCCCGAAGCGCGGCACCGCCCAGCCCTCCTGCCGGCTCAACGCCTCCGGGCTGTGGGCGCTGGGCATCTCCGGCGATCTGCCGCTGATCTCGGTCAGGGTCAGTTCCACGCAGCAGATGGCGCTGGTCAAGGACGCGCTGCGCGCCCACGAGTTCTACCGCGCGATGGGCGTGTGGTGCGACCTGGTGCTGATCAACGACTACGGCAACGATTACGAGCAGCCGGTTCGGGATTCGCTCAGGGATCAGGTGGCGGCGAGCCACCTGGCCGACATGGTGCTGGAGCCGGGCGGCGCGTTCCTCTTGGAGGGCGCGACCCTGACCGCCGCCCAGCGCGCGCTGCTCGAGGCGGTGTCGTCGATCTTTCTGGACGGCTCGGAGCCGCTGGACGCCGGGATCCGGGCGCTGCTCCGCGCGCTGCCGGAGCCGCAGGAGACGCCGAAGGCCCGGCTGCGCGGCGGCTTTTCGCTGCCCGAGGAGCCGCGGGAGAAGTTCAACGGCTGGGGCGGCTTTTCCAAGGGCGGCTACGTGATCGACCTGATGCCCGGCCGGCCCACCCCCGCGCCCTGGTGCAACATGCTGGTGAACGCGGGCGGCTTCGGCTCTCTGGTTTCGGAGCGGGGCGGCGGCTTCACGTTCGCCAAAAACAGCCGCGGCATGCGCTTGACCCCGTTCACCAACGATCCGCTCCGGGAGGGCGAGGGCGAAAAGCTGATCCTGTCGGACGGCCGCGCCTACGCGTCGCTGCTCCCGGAGCAGCGGGGCCTGATGCAGCCGTTCCGCGTGGAGCATCGGCCGGGCGTCAGCCGGTTCGCCTCGGGCGCGGGCACGCTGAACTGGACGATCGAGACGTTCGTGGACTGCGATCTTCCGGTCAAGTGCCTGATGCTGACGCTGCACAACGCCGGGGGCCTGGCGCGCTCACTCAAATTGACCGCGGCGGTGGACTGGCTGATGGGCGTGGATTCCGGCGACGCGCGGCTGGCCTGCGCGTTCCCCGACCCGCCGATGGTGGTGGCCTCCGGCTCGATGGAGGGCTTCGGCTTTGCCGCGCTCTTGACCTACGAGGGCCGCGCGCCGGAGGGCCTCGAGGCCGACCCCGCCGGGATGACCGCGCCGCTCTCGCTGCCGCCGGGCGGCTCCGCAAGGCTGCAATTTCTCTTGGGCTGGGCCGCCGCGCGGGAGGGCTGCCGGGAGGCGCTCTCCGCCTGGGGCGACGGCGGCGCGCGCCTGGCCCGCGCCCGCGAGAAGTGGGAGGAACTGCTGTCCCGCGTGGTGCCCGAAACCGGCGACGCGCTGACCGACCAGATGCTGGGCCGGTGGCTTCCGGCGCAGGCGCTGGCGGGCCGCGTGTGGGGCCGGGTGGGTCTGTATCAGGCGGGCGGCGCGTTCGGCTTCCGCGATCAGCTGCAGGACATGCTGGCGCTGATCCCCATCGAGCCGCAGCTGGTCCGGGCGCACCTGATGACCTGCGCCGCGCGCCAGTTCGAGGCGGGCGACGTGCTGCACTGGTGGCACCCGGAGCGCACCGGCGTGCGCACCCGGATTTCGGACGACCTGCTGTTCCTGCCCTATGTGGCGGCGGCCTACGTTTCGGAGACCGGCGATTCGGGCGTGCTCCGGGAGGAAGCCCCGTACCTTCAGGACGTGGCCATCCCGGAGGACGACGACGACTGGTACGGCACGCCGGAGGTGTCCCCGCTCGTGGAGAGCCTGGACGGCCATTGCATGCGCGCGTTCCGCCGGGCCGCCTCGATGACCGGCGCCCACGGCCTGCCACTGATGGGCGCGGGCGACTGGAACGACGGCATGAACCTGGTGGGCGCGGGCGGCGGCGAGAGCGTGTGGCTGGGCCAATTCCTGTCGGTCGCGGCGGAGGACTACGCCCGCGTCACCGAACCGGCGGAACAGAAGGAAGAGCTGAAGTCCCTCGCCGCCCGGATGCGGGAGGCGGTGGAGGCCTCCGGCTGGGACGGCGCGTGGTACCGCCGCGCCTGGTATGCGGACGGCGCGCCGCTGGGCTCCAACAGCTCCGAGGGCGGCTGCCGGATCGACCTGATCGCCCAGTGCTGGGCGGTGGCGGCGGGGCTGGACAGGGAGCGCTGCCGCCAGGCGATGGACAGCGCCTGGAGCCAGCTCTACGACCCGGACAACAAGCTGATTAAGCTTCTGACCCCGCCGCTTACCGATTCGCCCCGGGACCCGGGCTACATCGCGAGGTATCCCGCCGGCATCCGGGAGAACGGCGGCCAGTACACCCACGCCTCCTGCTGGGCGGTGATGGCGTTCGCGCTCCTGGGCGACGCGGAGCGGGCCTGGCAGGCGCTGGACGCGCTGCTGCCGATGAACCACGCGGACACCGAGGAGGGCGCGCTCAAATACCGGGTGGAACCCTACGTGATGGCGGGCGACGTGTACGGCGAAGCGCCTTTTTCGGGCCGCGGCGGCTGGAGCTGGTACACCGGCTCGGCCAGCTGGCTCTGCCGCGCGGCGATCAAATACCTGCTCGGCTACGAGCGGCAGGGAAACCGCGCGAAGCTGTCGGCCCTGCTCCGCCCGGGCCGCGAGGAGGCGGCGCTGACCGTCCGGATGGGCGCGTCCAGCTACCGCCTGAGGTGCCTGAAGGGGCAGGAGGGCGTCACGCTGGACGGGCGCGTCCTGGACGGCGACTTCATCGACCTGATCGACGACGGCCGCGCCCACGAGGCGATCTTCCCGGAGAGAAAACCGTTGTGACATACGGCGAAACATGGTAAAATAATCCCCATGAGATTGGATCGATGGGTGGGCGAGGCGCTGTCCTCCCGGGCGAAGGCGCGGGAAGCCATCGCCCAGGGGCGCGTCAAGGTCAACGGGGCCACGGTGCGGGACGGCGCGTTCGGCGTGTCCGAGGGCGACCGGGTGCTGCTCGACGGGGCGGCCGTCGGCGCGCGGGAAACGCTGCACCTGATGCTTCATAAACCCGCCGGCTGCGTCACCGCCCGGGAGGACGCGGCGCTTTCGACGGTGTTTGATCTATTGCCGCCGGGGCTTCGCACGTCAGAATTGTCCGCCGTCGGGCGGCTGGACCGGGACGTGACGGGCCTCCTTTTGCTCACCGAGGACGGGCAGTTGGCCCACCGGCTGATCTCCCCCCGCTTCGAGGTGGAGAAGGTCTACCGCGCGATTGTGGAAGGCCGCCTGACGGAAGCGGACGTTCGGCGCATGGCGGAGGGCGTGGCGCTCTCCGATTTCACCGCCCGCCCGGCGCGCCTTGCGATCCTTTCGGCAGCGGACGATTCTTCGGCCGCGCTGCTCACCGTCCACGAGGGCAAGTTCCACCAGGTCAAGCGGATGTTCGCGGCGCTCCACCACCCGGTGAAGGCGCTTCACCGGCAATCGGTGGGCGGCATCGAGCTGGACGCGGCCCTCGCGCCCGGCGAATTCCGGAAGCTGACGTCGGAGGAAACCGCGCATCTGTACAAATTGACGGAGATGAATCCATGAGCGAGCAATACTTCACGCCCGACCCGTCCGCGCCTCACCGGCCCCGGAAGTTTGCGCTCCATGTGCTGGGGCTGGAACTTGCGATGCACACCGACGCCGGGGTGTTCTCCTCCGACGGGCTGGACCCGGGCAGCCGCCTCTTGATGGAGTCGCTGCCGCCCCTTTCCGGCCGGGTGGCGGACTTGGGCTGCGGCTGGGGCGCGATGGGCGTGCCGCTGGCGCTGAAAAACCCAGGCGCGGAGTTCCTCTTGATTGACGTAAACCAACGCGCGGTGGACCTGGCCCGCAAAAACATCGTCCAGAATCAGGCGAAGAACGCCCGCGCCGTGACCGGCGACGGGCTGAAGGCGCAAAGCGGCCCGTTCCAGGCGGTGATCACCAACCCGCCAATCCGCGCGGGCAAGCAGGTGATCTACGGCCTGTTCCAAGAGGCGAAGGAAAAGCTGGCTCCGGGCGGAAAGCTGTACGTCGTGATCCGCAAGCAGCAGGGCGCGCCGTCGGCGCTGAAGTACCTCGGGGAGCTGTTTGCAGCCGCCCAGGTCGTAGAAAAGGGCGGCGGCTACTGGGTGATCGAATCTACAAAGGAGACTTGAATCATGAAGGCTTCCCGGCTGGACCGCGTGATGAGGGGCATGGAAAATATGGGGCTGAACCAGGCGCTGGTGACCGCCACCGAGTCGGTCTACTACCTGACGGGGCAGTGGATCGCGCCGGGCGAGCGGCTGCTGGCGCTTTTGATCGGCCCGAAGGGCGTGAAACTGTTCGTCAACCACATGTTCCAGGCGCCGGAAATCGAGGGGCTGGAACTGATCGAGTTTGACGACGCGGACGACAGCGTGGCGGCGTTGGCCGGGCACGTATCCTCCGGGCGGCTGGGCGTCGACAAAGCCTGGCCCAGCCGGTTCCTGCTGTCCTTGATGGAGAAGCGGCCGGACGTCCAGCCGGTCAACGGCTCCGCGCCGGTGGACGAGGCCCGGATGCGGAAGGACGCGGAAGAAATCGCGGCGCTCAAGATCAGCTCCCACATGAACGACCGGGTGACCGGCGCGCTCCGGAAGAGCCTGGCCGAGGGCGAGACCGAGCTGGACGCGGCCCGGCGCTACGGAGAGTTGGCCGCCGCGGAGGGCGCGTCCGGGTTGGGCTTCGAGCCGCTGATCTGCTTTGGCGCGGGCTGCGCCGAGCCCCACCACGTGACCGGAAAAGCGCGGCTCAAAAAGGGCGACTCGGTGATTCTGGACGTGGGCGTGAACATAGACCACGCGCTTTCCGATATGACGCGCACGGTGTTCTTCGGCGGCGCGACGGACGAGCAGAAGAAAGTCTACGAAACCGTGAAGGCAGCCAACGCAGCGGGCAAGGCGGCGGTCAAGCCGGGGGTGCCGCTTTGCGAGATCGACCGGGCGGCCAGAAGCGTCATCGAACAGGCGGGCTACGGGCCAAACTTCCTGCACCGCACCGGCCACGGGCTGGGACTGGAGGTGCACGAGCCGCCGGACGTCAGTTCGGTCAGCCCGGCGATCGCGCAGCCGGGCATGGTGTTCTCGGTCGAGCCGGGCGTGTACCTGCCGGGCAAATTCGGCGTGCGCGTCGAGGACCTGGTGCTGGTCATGGAAGACGGCTGCGAATGCCTGAACGAACTGGACCGGGAGTTCATGATCGTGTAGCGGGGCGGCCCCGCTTACGGGGCACCGGGGCCGCGGCCCCGGTTTCGCCTTAAAACGCCCTGCGTTTTGAGGCGGATAAAAGGCTGCCGCAAGGCAGCTACCGCTTCCTCAAGCACAAAACACCGCAGGCCAGAGCCTGCGGTGTTTTGCGCGTATCGGTTTTTCAGCGTTACGCGCGAACCTTCTTAAGCTTTACGAAGCGCGGCAGGCCGTCCTCCATCGTCAGCTTGGTCTGGCCCTGGATCAGCGGCAGCGCGTAGTCGATGAAGCCCTGCTTGATGCCGTCGCCGGTCTCGGTGATCCACTCCAGCGGCAGCTTCTTCTCGGCGTTGGCGACCACTTCCAGGTCGAACAGCTTGATCTTGCACTGGTATTTGCCGTCCGGGCCGGTCACGCGCTCGAAGCCCACCATCTTGTCGGTGACGCCTTGGGCCGCGTTCTCCACCGCGGCGCGGCCGGCAGCGTAGGACTCATCCACATCGGTCTGGGAAGCGGCGTGGGCGGCACAGCGCTGCAAGAGGCTCAGTTCGATGCCGCGAACCTTGGCGCCGGTGGCCTTCTTGACTTCGTTGGCCAGGAACGCGGCCAGGCCGCCCAGCTGGGCGTGGCCGAAGCTGTCCTTGGTGGCGTTCTTGTTGGCATACTCGGTGATGAACACGCCGTCCACATCGTGGATGCCCTCGGACACCGCCACGATGCACTTCTTGTTCGCGTCGTAGATGGCCTTGACGGAGGCGATGAACTTGTCCATGTCGAAGGCGACCTCGGGCACGTAGATCAAATCCGGGCCGTTGCCCTTGTACTGGGCCAGCGCGGCGGCGGCGGTCAGCCAGCCGGCGTGGCGGCCCATGCACTCGACGATGGTGACCATGCCGGTGTCGTACACGCGGGCGTCGTGGTAGACCTCCATGATGGAGGTGGCGATGTACTTGGCGGCGGAGGGAAAGCCCGGGCAGTGGTCGGTGCCGGCCAGGTCGTTGTCGATGGTCTTGGGGATGCCCATCACGCGGCAGGGGTAATTGTGCTGCATCATGTACTTGGAGATCTTGTTGCAGGTGTCCATGGAGTCGTTGCCGCCGTTGTAGAAGAAGTAGCGCACGTCATACTTTTTGAAGATCTCGAGGATGCGCTTGTAGTCGGTCTCGTCCTCCTCGGCCTTTTTCAGCTTGTAGCGGCAGGAGCCCAGCGCCGAGGACGGCGTGTACTTCATCAGCGCCAGTTCCTTCGGGTCCTCCTTGCCCAGGTCTATCAGCCTGTCCTGCAATACGCCCTGGATGCCGTTTTCCGCGCCCAGCACGCGGGTGATCGAGGGATTTTCAAGCGCCGCGGAGATGGCGCCGTAAGCGCTGGCGTTGATGACGGCCGAAGGGCCGCCGGACTGCCCGATGATGCAAGCGCCCTTGAGTTCAGACATGGTACCTTCATCCTTCCACGTAGAATTCTTCCACCCATCAATGTAGCACAATCGGCGGGAAAAGTCAATTTTCGCAAGGCTAAATTCGCGGTTCAAAAGCCTTGCCGCCCGGCCATTTAGTCGTTCTCTGCGACCTCGGGATGCTTACGAACCCCGTCGCCTTTCAATCGTTCCCGCCGGCTTGCCGGCGGGAACGGTTTCCGTAACCAGTTCGCGAACTGGTGGAGGAAACACTTCCACAAGTCAGCGGGCCGCCCGGAAACGCCGCAGCGTTTCAGGCCCGCGCAGTTCCTTCCCCTTGCGTTGAAAGACACGAAGTGGATTTCAACGCCTGGCTGACGGGCACGCCGCGCAGCCGCCCTCGCCGGTCTCCCGGAGGGATGCGGGCAGCGACCGGCCTACTCGCGCCATCGCGTCGATCACCTCGTCCGCGGGCAGAGGGCTCCGGATGCCGGCCATCGCCATGTCCGACGCGGACACGGCGTTGACCACGCCCAGCACGTTCCGGTACACGCAGGGCACCTCGACCAAGCCCCCCACCGGATCGCACACCAGCCCCATCACGTTCATCAGCGCGAACGCCACCGCGCTCGCCGCCGCCTCCGCGCTTCCGCCGGACAATTCGGTGAGCGCCGCCGCCGCCATCGCGCTGGCCGCGCCGCACTCCGCCTGGCAGCCCGCCTGCGCGCCGGAGATCGACGCCCTGGCCGCGATCACGCCGCCGACCCCCGCCGCGGTGAACAGCGCCGCCACCAGGTCATCGTCCGCCGCGCCCCGCGCCTTGCCGTAGGTCAGCAGCACCCCCGGCAGGATGCCGCAAGCGCCGGCGGTGGGCGCGGCCACGATGCGGCCCATCGCCGCGTTCAATTCCGCGACGCCCAGCGCCACCGCCATCGCTTCCCCCGTCACCGCCCCGGCGGCGGAGGAACCGGACGCGACGCGCTCGATCAGCTTCGCCGCCTGGCCGCCGGTCATGCCGGACATCGACTTCAGATCCGGCGAAAGCCCCTGCTGCGCCGACTGGCGCATCACCTGCAGCGTGCCCCGCATCTTCTCGACCAGCGACTGCTCCGGCACGCCGTCCCGCTCCGCCTGATCGCTCAGCACCACCTGCGAGATCGGGCCCTCCCCCGCCTCGCGCACCAGTTCCTCCAACGAATCGGTCTTCAGCATAGCGCCCTCCGCTACAGCTTTTCCATCAAAATGGCGTCCCGGACGCCGCGGATCGCGCGCAGGCACAGCATGGCGCTTTCGCCGGGCAATTCGTCCACCTCCAGCACCATCACCGCGTCGCCGTGAAACACGCTCCGGAACACCTGCATCGTGGCGATGTTGACGCCCTGCCCCGCGAGCAGCCCCGACACCTGCGCGATCACGCCCGGCTCGTCCCGGTGGCGGATCACGATGGTATTGGCCTCGCCGGAGAACTCCACCGGAAGGCCGTTCAGCTTCTTCACCCGGATCGAGCCGCCGCCCACCGACGACGCCTCGACGGTGACCGACCGGGTCTTCCCCTCCGCGCGGATCACGGCAGTGTTCGGGTGGGCGTCCTTGAGCTCCACCGGGTGGAACCCAATCGCGATGCCCGCCTCCTCCGCCAGCCGCAGCGCGTCGCGGATGCGCTCGTCGTCCACGCCCATGTCCTGCAGCCCCGCCGCGATCGCCCGGTCGGTGCCGTGGCCGCGGTAGGTGCTTGCAAACGACCCGTAAAGCCCCACGTCGGCCACGACCGGCACCTCTCCCAAGAGCCTCCTGGCCACCCGGCCGATGCGCGCCGCGCCCGCCGTGTGGGAGCTGGACGGGCCGATCATCACCGGCCCGATGATGTCAAACACGTGCATGCGCTCGCCTCCCAGTTTATGGTATCATCCGCCGGCGCCGCCGTCAAGAAGAAAGAGGCGCGCGCGAGCGCACCTCTTTCGTTAGCATGTGCGAAGCGGTGAATTCTATCCCTTCTTCGGCTTCTTGGCGCAGGAGCCGGAACAGCTGCCGGAGTACGGGCAGTGGTCGCAGGCGGACTGGCCGCCGGTTTGAATGAACGACCGGACGCCCCGGTAGATGAGCCAGGCCGCCAGGCCCAGGATGACCGCCGCCGCGATATAGGCGATCCACGTCATGTGAAGAACAGCCTCCCAACCTGGTAGACGATGAGGGACACCAGGTAAGCCGCGCCCACCTGGATGCCGATGGACAGCCATAGGTACTTCGCCTTGCCCACCTCGCGCCGGATGGACGCCATCGCGGCGACGCAGGGCGGGTAGAGCAGCGTGAACACCAGGAACGAATAGGCGCTAAGCGGCGTGAAGTACTGCTGAAGCATCCCCACCAGCCGCCCGGTGTCGGGCGCGGCGTAGAGCACCTGGAGCGTGGAAACCACCGCCTCCTTGGCCACGAGGCCCGAGAGCAGCGCCACGCCCTTTCGCCAGTCGCCAAAGCCCAGCGGCGCGAGGAGAGGCGATATGAACCTTCCCAGCCATCCGAAGATGCTTTTCTCGCTGTCGGCCACGTACTGGAGGCTGAAGGAAAAGCTCTGCAAAAACCAGATGAGTACGCTCATCGCGAAGATCAAGGTGCCCGCCCGGGTCAAAAAGTCCTTGGCGCGCTCCCACAGCCGCCTGAGAACGTTTACGGGCGTCGGCCAGCGGTAGGGCGGCAGCTCCATCAAAAACGGCGTGTCCCCCTCCCGGAACGTGGTCTTTCGAAGGATCAGCCCGACCAGCACCATCATCAGCATGCCGAGCAGGTACAAGCTGAACACGACCAACCCCTGGCCCCTGGCGAAGAACGCCGCCGCGAACAGCCCGTACACCGGCAGCTTCGCGCCGCAGGACATGAACGGGGTCAACAGGATGGTCATCCGCCGGTCGCGCTCGTTCTCGACGGCGCGCGCGCCGATGACCGCGGTGGTGGTGCAGCCAAAGCCCATCAGCATCGGGATGAACGAGCGCCCCGACAGGCCGAACTTCCGGAGCAGCCGGTCGGTGATGAACGCCGCGCGGGACATGTAGCCGCTGTCCTCCAGGATCGACAAGAACAGGAAGATCATCAGAATCTGCGGCAGAAACGTGACCACGCCGCCGACGCCCGCGATCACGCCCTCCAGGATCAGCGACTGAATCCACTGGGGCGCGGAAGCCGCCAACAATAGCCGCCGCACGCCAGCGCCCAATACGTTATTGATCAGCGCCCCCACCCAGCCGGACAGCGTCTGCCCCACCGGGCCGAAGGTCACCGCGAACATCAGCCCCATGATCGCAAGGAAGATCGGGAACGCGAACACCCTGTGGGTCATCACCCGGTCGATCCGGTCGGAGAGATCGCTCCCCGTATCGTCCGCGCGCTTGAACCCGGCTTCTTTGAGCATTGTCTCGATGGCCGAGTACCTTCCATCCGCCATCAGCGTCAGCCCGTCGATGCCCGGGTGGCGCTTCCGGCCCTGGTTCAGATAGCCCTGAACGGCGGAGCGGATCTTGGCGCGCTGGTCCTCGGTCAGGTAGGCGGAAGATAGGATCTGGTCGTCGCCCTCCAGCAGCTTCAGCGCCACCCAGGCGGTGGGCGGCGCGTAGTCCAGGTCGCCCTCGTCCACATAGCCGCCGATGTGGGCGTGGGGCGCCTCGGCGGTGTGGTCGTCGTCCCGGTGGCGGGCGTCCCGGTGGCCGAAGTGCTCGGACACGTCGAACGCCGAGTGGGCCTCCGCGCCGCCCAGCGCCGCCACGATCGAGGCCACCGCCATGCGGGTGGCGGCGTCGTAGCGCCTGAGCGCGCTGGCGGTCACGGGGTGGTGGGCCTGGCTGTGCAGCGCCGCGAACAATTCGTCAAACCCGGTGCGCTTCTTGGCGGAGATGGGCACCACCGGCGCGCCTAAAAGCTCCGACAGCCTTTCGCCGTCGATGTGCCCGCCATGCCGCTCAACCTCGTCCATCAAATTGAGCGCGATCACCATCGGCCGCTCCAATTCCATCAGCTGCAGCGTCAGAAAGAGATTGCGCTCGAGGTTGGTGGCGTCCACAATGTTCAGAACCACGTCCGGGTGGTGCTGGGCAATGAAGTGACGGGTGATGTTCTCCTCGATGGAATAGGGCGACAGCGAGTAGACGCCCGGAAGGTCGGTCAGCGTGGCGGTGTCCTCGCCCAGTTCGAACAGCGCCTCCTTGCGCTCCACCGTCACGCCCGGCCAGTTGCCCACGTACTGGTTGGAGCCGGTCAGCGCGTTGAACAGCGTGGTCTTGCCGCTGTTGGGGTTGCCCGCGAGGGCGATGGAAATCTTCACGCGCTCACCCTCCCCGTCACCCGGATACCTTGGGCGTCCTGTTGGCGGATGGTCAGCTTGTAGCCCCTCAGTTGGATCTCGATCGGGTCCCCCAGCGGCGCGCGCTTTGTGACGGTGACGCGGGTGCCCGGCGTGATGCCCATCTCCACCAGCCTGCGCTTGATCTTCCCCGTGACCAGCACCTGGGTGACCTCGCCGCTTTCGCCGTTTTTCAGGTGATCCAGCGTTTGCTCCCGCATCGGCGCACCCTCCATGTTGGATAATTCTGAGGAGTTAGCTATCTCTAACTTAGAAAATTATAGCCCCGCGCCCGGCCCCCTGTCAACCGGTCTATGCGTTAAAGTTGGATAAAATGACGGACAGCCCGCCCCGGCCTGCGTTATAATGTGAAAAACGCGACAAAGAGGATATTTAATGACTCCCGAACGATTCGACGCCGTGGTGATCGGCGCGGGCCACGCGGGCTGCGAAGCAGCGCTGGCGCTGGCCCGGACGGGGCAAAAAACGCTGCTCACCACGCTCAACCTGGACAGCGTGGCGCTGATGCCCTGTAACCCGTCCATCGGCGGCACGGCCAAGGGCCACCTGGTGCGGGAGGTGGACGCGCTGGGCGGCGAGATGGGCCTGGCCATCGACGACACCATGCTGCAGTCCCGGATGCTGAACCTTTCAAAAGGCCCCGCGGTGCACTCGCTCCGGGCGCAGGCCGACAAGCGCGCCTACCAGAAGCGCATGCGGCGTGCGCTGGACGAGGCGGAAAACCTGGTGCTCCGCCAGGCCGAGGTGTGCGAGATCGAGGTTGAGGGCGGGCGGATCATGGCGGTCAAGACCACCACCGGCGCGCGCATCCCCTGCCGGGCGGTGGTCGTGGCCAGCGGCGTGTATCTGAAAAGCCGCATCATCATCGGCGAGTGCTGCTGGCAGGGTGGCCCGCAGGGGCTTTTGTCCTGCCAGCACCTGGGGCAGTCGCTGGAGCGGCTGGGCTTTCCGCTCCGGCGCTTCAAGACCGGCACGCCCGCGCGGCTGGACGGCCGGACGATCGATTTTTCCAAGATGGAACCCCAGCCGGGCGACGAGCCGGTGGTGCCCTTTTCGTTTTTGACCGACCGGAAGCTCAAAAACAAGCGGCTGTGCTACCTGACCTACACCACGCCCGAGACCCGCGAGATCATCCTCCGGAACCTGCACCGCGCGCCGATGTACTCCGGCGGCATCCACGGCACCGGCGCGCGCTACTGCCCCTCCATCGAGGACAAGATGGTGCGCTTCCCGGACAAGGAGCGCCACCCGGCGTTCCTGGAACCGGAGGGGGCGGACACCGTCGAATGGTACGTGCAGGGCATGTCCACCTCGATGCCGGAGGACGTGCAGCGGGAGATCTACGCCAGCATCCCCGGCCTGGAGCGCGCCAGGGTATTGCGGCTGGCCTACGCGATCGAGTACGACTGCATCGACCCGACGCAATTGACCAGCGCGCTTGCCGCGCGGGAGATCGAGGGGCTGTACTTCGCAGGGCAGATCAACGGCACCTCCGGCTACGAGGAGGCCGCGGCCCAGGGCGTCTACGCCGGGCTGAACGCCTCGCTGTGGCTGAGGGGCGAAGCGCCGCTCCTCCTCACCCGGTCGGACGCCTACCTGGGCGTGCTGGTGGACGATCTGACGGTCAAGGGTGTGGACGAACCCTACCGGATGATGACCTCCCGGGCCGAGTACCGGCTGAACCTTCGGCAGGACAACGCCGATTTGCGGCTGACGGAGCTGGGCTTTCGTGCGGGCCTTGCCAGCCGCGAACGCTGTCAGCGGATGCTGAAAAAACGGGAAAATACCGAAAAAGCGGTCCGGCTGATCGGGGAATTGGGGCTGGAGGGCGCGCTGAAGCGGCCGGAGGCGCAGCTTTCCGGACTGGCGGCAGGCACGGCGCTCACGAGCCTGCCGGAGGACGCGCTCAAGCAGGCGGAAATCCTGGTCAAGTACGAGGGGTATCTCACCCGGCAGCAGTCGCAGATCGACCGCTTCAACCGGGCGGAAGCGCTGCTGATCCCGGAGGGCATCGACTACCTGTCCGTCCAGGCGCTGCGCATCGAGGCCCGGCAGAAGCTGCAAGCTCAGCGGCCCCGCTCGCTGGGGCAGGCGTCCCGGATCCCCGGGGTGTCGCCGGGGGATATCCAGGTGCTGATGGTACTATTGGAGCGACTCAGGAGAGCCGAGCGTTGAAAATCCGCTTCGCGTCTTTTCAACGAATTGGGAAAGCCTGCGCGGGCCTGAAACGCTGCGGCGTTTCCGGGCGGCCCGCTGACTGAAGGAAGTGTTTCCTCCACCAGTGTGCGCACTGGTTATGGAAACACGTTTCCGCCGCGCGGGTCGCCGGAAACGATTGAATCATGGATGCTCGACGAAATTTAACATGTTCTCCGCATGACAGAAATGCATTTCTTGGCATAGGATGGCAACATGGGGTTTTTGAAAGGGGGAATGTCCATGCGGTAAGCTCGGGAACCTGCAAGCGCCGGGACTGCCCGATCCCGAAAGGGGCCGATTGCGGGCAGTTGACGAGGGGAGCGGTCATCGAAAGATTCGGCGGATGCCGCTCGGGTGGGATGCGCCCATCCTCAGACGCGTGGAAAATATGCGGGCGACCGCAGAACAAAGCGCGCGTTTCACGATGACATTGAAATAACGGGCTGCCGCGCCGGGAATAATGGCGTAGGAGGCCTTGCTGAGCGTTTGCCCTTTACGCAAACCCGGCAGGGTTTTCTGCCCGTACCCGTCGTGCGGCGCCGTGAAAAGAGGTTTTCCTTCATGTGCGGAATCATCGGTTACACCGGGCGCGAGGACGCGGTCTCGAGGATCATGGCGGGGCTGACGGCGCTGGAATACCGGGGCTACGACTCCTCGGGGCTGGCGGCGTTTGAAAACGGGGCGCTGAAGATCGTCAAGGCCAAGGGGCGGCTGAAGAATATCCAAAAAATGCTGGATGAGCGCCCGATTTCCTCCCACTGCGGCATCGGCCACACGCGCTGGGCCACCCACGGCGAGCCGTCGGACGTGAACGCCCACCCCCACGGCACCGGGCAACTGTACCTGGTGCACAACGGCATCGTGGAGAACTACCTGGAGTGGAAGCGGTTCCTCGAAAGCCACGGCTACCAGTTCCAATCCGACACCGACACCGAGGTGGCGGCCAAGCTCATCGACTACCACTACACAAAGACCCGCGACCCGTTCCAGGCGCTGGTGAAAGCCGCGGGCGAGCTGACCGGCGCCTACGCCTTCGGCGTGGTGTTCCGGGACGCGCCCGGCACCATCTACGCCGCCCGCAAGGACAGCCCGCTGATTGTGGCGCCCGGGGAGGACGGCAGCTACATGGCGTCGGACATCCCGGCGCTGCTCCGCTACACCCGCTCCTACTACCAGCTGGAGCCGGGCGAAATCGCCATTCTGAAGCCCGAGGGCATCCGGATCGTCGATTTCACCGGCGCGCCGGTTGAGAAGAAGTTGGAGACCGCCCAGTGGGACGTAGAGGCGGCCGAGAAGGGCGGCTTCGCCCACTTCATGCTGAAGGAGATCCACGAAGAACCCGAGGCGATCCTGAGGACGCTTCGCCCCCGCGTCCGGGACGGCCTGCCCTCGCTGGGGCTCCCGGCGCTGACCCCGGAAAAGCTGAAAGGGCTGAACCGGCTGATCATCGTGGGCTGCGGCACCGCGATGCACGCGGGGCTGGTGGGCAAGGGCGTCATCGAAAAGCTGGCGCGCCTCCCGGTGGAGGTGGTGATCTCCTCGGAGTTCCGCTATCAGGACCCGATCCTGACGGAAAAAGACCTGGTGATCCTGATCTCCCAGTCGGGCGAGACGGCGGACTCGCTGGCGGCGCTCAGGCTCTCGAAGTCCCGCGGCGCGCTGACGCTGGGCGTGGTCAACGCGGTGGGTTCGTCCATCGCCCGGGAGGCCGACGCGGTGCTCTACACCTGGGCGGGGCCGGAGATCGCGGTGGCCTCCACCAAGGCGTTCACAGTGCAGCTGATCGCGATGTACCTGGTGGCGCTGACCGTCGCGCTGGCGCGGGGGACCATCGACGCCGGGGAGGCGAAATCGATCGTCTCCGACATGGCGAGCCAGATTCCTCAGGCGGTGCAGCAGGTGATCGACCAGAAGGAGGCGATCCAGGCGATGGCCGACGGCTACCGCCACGCGGAGAACCTGTTCTTCATCGGCCGGGGGCTGGACTGGGCGCTGTCCCAGGAGGGGTCTTTAAAGCTCAAGGAGATTTCCTACATTCACTCGGAGGCCTACGCGGCCGGGGAACTGAAGCACGGCGCGATTTCGCTGATCACCAAGGGCATGCCGGTGATCGCGCTGGCCACCGACGAGGCGCTGTACCCAAAGCTGCTGTCCGGCGTCAAAGAGGTCAAGGCCCGGGGCGCCCGGGTGATCCTGATCGAGTCGGAGGGCGCGCCGGACGACGGCGCGGCGGACGACGTGTTCCGCCTCCCCCGCGTCCGGCCGCTTCTGACCCCGCTGGTCAGCGCCACCATGCTGCAGCTGTTCGCCTATTACGTGGCGGTGCTGCGCGGCTGCGACGTCGACAAGCCCCGGAACCTGGCGAAGTCCGTGACGGTGGAATGACCGTCGTGCGCCCTTGGTAGCCGCAAACGTCGTTTCAGATCGCCTTTGTCGGAATTTACGCGCCCGGCCTTTCGCAAAGGCCGGGTTTGTGCTATACTGTCGGCGAATTGTGCATGGGGGAGGCCGGGGGAGGCACATGGGCAAGCGTCGAAACCGCGAAAGCGCGGAGGATCTGGAGAGCTGGGTCCCCGCGATCATCATGCTGGTGATCTTCTGGCCGGTGGGCCTCATCATGCTGGCCAAAAGATTCCAGCGGCTGTCGGACTATGAGGTCTCGGAGCGCCGCGCCCGTCCGCTGTCGGCGGTGGGCTGGGCGCTGATGGTGCTGGGCATTTTGACGCTGATCGGCGGCATAGGCAGCGGCACATTCATGGCCGCCATGTTCCTGGGGCTGGGCGGCCTGGCGCTGACCGGCTACTCCGGCCACCTGAAGAAGCTGCGCCGCCGCTTCGACAAGTACTTGAACGTGATCGGCAGCCGCAAGGTGATGCGCATCCGCGACATCGCGGCGGCCATCCCGGTCTCCGAGCAGCAGGCCTGCCAGGATCTGGAGCAGATGATCGACGACGGCCGCTTCCCGGAGGGGACGTATCTGGACATGAGCACCCGCGCGCTGGTGATCGACGGCGGCGCGGTGGAGCAGGAAGCGCCCGCGCGGGAGATCAAGCTGAGCTTCGAGCCGGAGGCCGCGAAACCCGAACCCAAGCCGGAGCCGAAGCCGGAGCCCAAGCCCGCGGCCGACCCGTACCTTTCGAAGCTGGAAGAAATCCGCCGCATGGACGAATTGATCGAAAACGAGGAGGTCTCCCAGAAGATCCGCCGGATCGGGGAGGTCACCGCCTCGATCTTCGACCAGGTCAAGCAGAACCCGGCCAAACTCGACCAGATCCGCACCTTTATGAACTACTACCTGCCCACCACGCTGAAATTGTTGAACGCCTACGCGCAGCTGGAAAAGCAGAAGGTGGCGGGCGAGAACATCCGGGTCAGCAAGGAGCGCATCGAAAAGATGCTGTCGCAGCTGGTGTTCGCCTTTGAGCAGCAGCTGGATCAGATGTTCGAGGCCGACGCGCTGGACATCTCCTCCGACATCAAGGTGCTGGAGCGCATGATGGCCAAGGATGGCCTGTCCGAAGGCCCCTATACGCTGCCCAAGTGCCCGCCAAAGGCCGAGGCTCAGGGCGGCGCGGCGCAGACGATCGCCCCCTGGGATTCGAGCGCGGCGCAGGCCCGGGAGGAGAAATCATGAACCCGAAGCGCCCGTCGGAGTCCTATACCGAGCAGGTGCAGATCCTGACCCAGGGCACGATCAACGGCTTCAAGCGGCTGTTCGGCGGCCAGCTGATGCAGTGGATCGACGTGGTGGCCGCGGTGGCCGCCCGGCGGCACTCGGGCCGCAACGTGACCACCGTCGCGGTGGACAACCTGCAGTTCTCCGGCCCCGCCCGCGCCAACGACGTGGTGCTGCTGGCCGCGAAGCTCACCTACGTGGGCCGCACCTCGATGGAGGTCTGCGTGAAGACCTATGTGGAGGCGCTGGACGGCGAGCGGGGGCTGATCAATACCGCGTACCTGGTGATGGTGGCGCTGGACGAATTCGAGCGCCCCACGCCGGTGCCGGCGCTGCTGCCGGAGACGGACGAGGAAAAGGAAGCCTGGCTGGCCGGGGAAAAGCGCAAGCAGCTGCGCAAGGCCCGTTTCAAGGAAAATTACTGATCCTGCGGCCGGCCCCCTCGTGGAGCCGGCTCTGACTATGCGGGTAACTATACGAAAAGAATTGAATCGAGGGTTGACAGCGCGAAAAGCGCTGTGCTATGCTTCATCACGGTATTACAATGCGAAGGGAAAGCGCCCATGAGTGAACTCACCATCCCAAAGGGATACGCGCCGGCATTGTCGGTATACGAAACCCAAACCGCCATCGGCATGATTAAGAGAACGTTTGAGGATCGGCTGGCCGCGGCCCTGAACCTGAAGCGGGTGTCCGCCCCGCTGTTTGTCGAACCGCAGACGGGCCTGAACGACGACTTGAACGGCGTGGAGCGCCCGGTGGAGTTCGACGTCCGCGAGACGCATGAATGCGTGCAGGTCGTGCATTCGCTGGCGAAATGGAAGCGCATGGCGCTGCACAAGTACGGTTTTCCCGTGGGCGAAGGGCTGTACACCGACATGAACGCCATCCGGCGCGACGAGGACATGGACAACCTCCACTCCATTTACGTGGATCAGTGGGACTGGGAGGTGGTCATCGACCGCCCCGCCCGCAGCCAGAAGGCGCTGATGGAGACCGTCCGGAAGATCGTCGGCGCGATCTGCGACACGCAGGATGCGCTTGCCGCCGCGTTTCCAAAGCTCACGGGCCGCCTTGAGCGGGATATCTACTTCGTTACCACGCAGCAGTTGGAGGACAGGTATCCCCATCTCTCGCCCAAGGAGCGGGAGGCCGCCTGCCTGGAGGAGCACGGAACCGCGTTCATCATGCAGATTGGGGATCGGCTCCGGTCGGGCATCCGGCACGACGGCCGGGCGCCGGACTACGACGACTGGGCGCTGAACGGGGACATCCTGTTCTGGAACGACCTGCTCGGCTGCGCGTTCGAGGTGTCCTCGATGGGCATCCGCGTGGATGAGAAATCGCTGGACGAGCAGCTCACAAAGGCCGGGTGCGATTCCCGGCGCAAGCTGCCGTTCCACCGGGCGCTGCTGGCGGGCGAGCTTCCGCTGACGATGGGCGGCGGAATCGGTCAATCCCGGCTGTGCATGCTGCTGCTCGAAAAAGCCCACATCGGCGAGGTTCAGGTCTCCGTGTGGGACGACGGAACGCTGAACGGCTGCGCCGCCGCCGGCATTCATCTGCTGTGATCCCAGAAAAGCTCCCCTTGCCGCCCTGGCAGGGGGAGCTTTCAAGCTGTTGACAAACCTCGTCGTGCTTTCAATTCGTTCCCGGCGACCCGTGCGCCGGGAACGCGTTTCTTCCATCAGTGCGCACACTGGTGGAAGAAACAATCCCTCGTATAATAAAGTCGATGTTTCTGTCAAGGGAAGGGTGGAGATTTGCGAAGCAAATACGACCCGACCTTGACAGGGGTAGTCAAAGAAAATGGAGT
>Ga0268263_1000601_pt1 | contig 49988 bp, 35 predicted proteins | sample Biomet5_FD_190358 | JGI IMG/M metagenome (GOLD analysis project Ga0268263, IMG submission 190358) | Microbial communities from bioreactor (seeded with sewage sludge) at LBNL, California, USA - Biofuel metagenome 5 (SPAdes) (version 4) | ecosystem: Engineered > Bioreactor > Anaerobic >... | reverse complement strand
ACTGCAAGTGCGCGCCTAAAAGACCTTTGATTGCAAGAGATTGCCGGAGGTTACTATACAATATAATAAATAATCCTGTTCCCTCATAACCCGAAGGTCGTAGGTTCAAATCCTGCCTCCGCAACCAAACAAAAACCCAGGAAACAAGCCGTTTTCTGGGTTTTTACTTTTTACCTTTGATCCGCAAAATAGTAGTTTGACAGTCAATTTGACAGTCAATGCTTATTAATTGAAATTTTTAAGAAGGCAAAAATGAGAAAAAATTCAAATTAAAAAGCCATTTTGACAGTTTATTTGACAGTTTAACCTCGCGCAAACCCAGATGTATCAAGGCCTCCCAGACTTTTTATTTTTCAAGTTTTCATTTTTGTTGTTGGTGTTTCACAAAGTTTAAAATGCGGTTTTGTGTAAGGTCGACAGATGTTTTGAACATATTCTGGTACAGAAAAAGAATATTAAATCTAAGGGTGAGAATGATGAGTGAAAATGTAGAAGAAAAATTCAGACAGAAATTACTTCGGTATTCCACTGCGAACAACGGTAAGTTCAGCACACAGACTGTTGAACGAATTATATTAACATAATATGAATGTGTTTGTCTTCGAACAAGTGAAAAACATTATAGGTTCATAATTTCTTTTTTCTTTGCATTAAATTCATCGTCAGTAAGAATGCCCGCATCTAAAAGTTCTTTTAGCTTTTTTAATGCTTCCATCTGTTGATCAAATGACATAGAATTTTGTTTTGGCTCTACATTTGTTCCGATTACTTGTGCCATATTCATTCCCATAATCATATTGCCACCCTCGCCAAGTCCATTGTCTTGAATGCCTTGAGCAATCTTTTGTTGTGCGGCAATATTAGATGCTTTTTGAGAAACATCTTCATATGCTCTTAAATTCATCTTATTTGATGAATATTGTTTAACAAGCTCTCTGGAATCATCGGTAAACTCGATATTTTCTATAGCTACTTGAACAATAGAAAGACCAAAGCGTTCCACCCAACTACCAGCATTCTGTGCATCATCTGAAACTATATTAGCCAGTGCATTTGCTTGTGATGGTAATTGAGAAATTCTATATGTATTGGACATTGAATTCAAAGCAACAATAAACGACTGCAAAAATTCTGCCAAAATTTGTGCTCTAACTTTTTTATCATCAAAGGAGTAGAAAGTCACATTCGCTGGAACAAAATTCCTAATAAATTTTATCGGATCAACTACTTTAACTGTAAATGACCCATATGCAAAAATCTCAAGGTCTGTACCATAATATAGATCGTTATATACCTGTGCGCCTCGTGTTCCAAACTTAATATCACGAATTTCTCTGAGATTTACAAATGCTATCTGTTTATTTTCAACAGAAACTCCACCATATCCAAATCTGTCCTTCACTTGACCCAAAATAGCTTTTCCTATACCATCGCCATTGAAGACACTTGCTTGTCCTTTTTGGTATTCGTAACCGCCAGCTTCTGTAATAATTTCTTCAATTCCTGACTGGCTGAAAATGAAAGCTGCAGTGTTTTCAGGTACATAAATCTTTGAACCATTAGAAATAATTCCGCTTGAACCATACATATTTGAACCACGACCGTTATTTGTGGACTTAAGAATACCTGGAGAAACCACTGTATGTTCGTCAAATATTCCAGCAGTAATAACATCTTTCCATTGGTCCGCAAAAGTACCGCCAATCGCACCTGTAAAAGCTCTAATAATGCCCATTTTTATCTCTCCTTTATATTGTTTGGTCGGTATCACAATACTTGCAGCGAACCATTTGACCCTTTTTACCAATCAGTGGTGCAGAACAAGAGATACACTTTTTATTAACCATTATGCTCTCGGGTTGTGCCGCACTGATAACGGTTTTCTTTTTATTTGTGGTCTTAATTCCAAATTGGGATTTAAGATCATTCCAAGCCTCCTTGACTTGACCTATCGGAGAATCTGGATCGATTTCATCATCGTCTTCTTCAAAAACATCACTTCCAAGATTACTGTCTCCAATCAAAATGCTGAAAATCTCTTTTTTCCACTGATTTATTGTTTTTTCATTTTTTGATTGGAAGTTAAAGGATTCACATCCGTTTTGAAAATAAATATCCAAAGTTGCTGTTCCATTAGAAAGTTTTCCGGTTAGCACTTGTGGTTTGCCATTATATATCTTAATTTGATTGAGTGGCCAACAAAATGTTCTTTTTGTATTGCCAAACATTCCCTTACTTACGCAATACAAATTGAAATTTGTTAGCATCAATTCATCAGTGTAAATTGCCATCACACCGCCGTGAGCAACCCCGACTTCCTGTACCACAATGCACTCGTTTGGTTGGAGATTTATTTTTGCCATTGTTCTTTCTTCCCCTCGTGATTTATTTAGAGTAATTAATTGTTTTCGATTTGGTATATGTCACCCATTTAGATACGGTGCAAGACAATCAATCTATGTTTTTTCAATATCCGTATAGGGCATTTTATACTTCTCGCAAAATTGCTTGATTTTCTTCATCGTCGTAAGATTAGGTTTAGCTTTATTCTGAGAGCTCCTCGCTAAGTTTGGCATCCAGCATTTCTATATAATGTTTATCTGTTAATGTTTCACAGATAGCTTGGCTTCCGTTCAATTAAATAATTTCTGGAATTTTATCACGAACAAGCTTGTTATAAACGATTGCCTTCATTTCACTTAGCTTCTCCACAATCTCCACATCTGCCGGACAAAATTCATAATTCTTCAATTCTCTTGGCAATACCCATTGTATATCATTGTGCACATTCATTTTTAACTTTCCGCCTATAATAGCTGTATCAAAAAAGGTAAAAGCAATTTCACGCTCCGGATATTTGTAAGTCGTTTCTGCAAAGATACCTTTGACGGAAATATCGATTTCAAGTTCCTCTTTGCATTCCCGAATCAAGCATTCTTTCAAAGATTCATGGGGCTCTAGTTTTCCGCCTGGAAACTCCCAAAGGAAAGCACAATTTCCGCCTGTTCCACGCTGACAAATTAGAAATTTATCATCTTTTTGAATAATTGCTGCTGCCACTTGTGTCATTAACTATTCTCCTTATCTGGATTGCACGTTTTGCAGCATCTCACTTCTCGGCCTTTGAGACTGCTGGCAAAGCACCATGCATCATTCCAATTTTCAAACGGACCATGCCATGTCCCATTTTTGTTCGTTTTTTCAGGATGAATACCATTTCCACTATTGCAATAACTACAATTTTCTTTATGTATCACAGCTTTCTTTTCTGCAGTCCAATTTTCATATATATAATATTTCATATTGTCACCCAACCACCAATTTATTTGTTTTTCTAAGATACTTTGCCGGAATCGGCTTATGAAGCTTCCATATAATGTTCATAGGCCGCGAACCATCATGTTTCACGTAATCTGCGAGACCTAAGAACGTGTAGGGAGCCGTACCGGCAGTATCGGTTTTAAATTCACGTACAAACAGTAATTCATGAATATTTTGTAGCTTATGATGAATATATCTCTGCCCAGTTTTAGAATCTTCCGACGTTGTACTTTGACTCTGCCAATGAAACAGAGTCTCATTAATTGAATAATCTTTGTACATAGTTGTGGGAGAATAGTCCTTTTCTGATTTATTCAGCGTCACAAAATGAACATCAACTTTTTTATCTGCCAGATATTTTGTTCCTTCACGCACGGTGGCTGGCTTCATAAAATCCATTGCAACTAAAATTTGATCTCGAGTATAGGTGCAATGCAAATCTAGTGGACAGTCAAAATTCATGTCCACCGGTTCGTCAAGAAAGTCAATGTGGTTATAGTTATATTGCAGCAGTTCCAGAAGTTCTGCAAACAGTACAGGGCAGCTTTTTATTTGTAAAAGTCCATTTTTCACACTTTCGAATCCACATTCTTCTGTTGACTCCTGCCACACCGTAAACTGAAACATTTGCAGCAGCCGCTTTTGAATGTCCGGCAGTCTGTCTATATCTACTGCTTCGATTCTTGGCAATATATCAAGCAAAAAAGTAATCCATCTACGGGAATCAATGGCGCATATGCGAGAAAATGCTTTTGTCATAGTTTGTTCAAGCGGTTCCGAAAAATTGTCTTTTACTCCCGCCAAAACGCAAAGACGTGAAAAGTTATTTCGCTCATTATAAATATTGCGGACATCCAAATGATAATAGTCAGCAAAGTTTTCTAAGGTTGGTGCCAAACCTGTGTCTTCTGTAAATGTGGCAATGCGCGCAACGAGTCCGCACTTGGCTCCAAAAGAACTGCGAATATTGTTTAAAATATATTCCTTTGCTTTGCGCTCTAACTGAATGTAACAGCCCTTTGGTGCGGAGGTGAAGCCGTCTTTGATTTCGCGCTGCACACTTTTCGTCGTGTTGGAAAGGAGCGCGGCAAACTTATCTTCAAAGTTATATTTTTTGTTGGCTTGTCCGATAAAGTCAAGTACCGTCAAACATTCTTTATTTTCTGCCAAGCGCAGGCCACGGCCCAACTGCTGCAAGAACACAGTCAAACTTTCGGTAGGGCGTAGGAACAGTACTGTATTTACTTCAGGAATATCAATTCCCTCGTTATAAATATCTACTACAAATATAAAACGCACCTCACCGGAAACCAGCTTTTGTTTTGCAGTGTTTCTTTCCTCATCAACAGATTGCCCTGTGAGATAAATAGAGGGAATTCCGTGCCCATTGAAATAATTTGACATATAGATTGCATGTTCAATTGAAACGCAGAAGCCCAGGCCCTTTACATCGTTAACATCCGTCACATATTTTAAAATGGACTGAATAATTACATTGGCGCGCTGATCTGAAACCATTTGATTCATCGTATAAACATTGGATAATTCCGTTCTATCATAGCCACCACGAGTCCACTTGAGAGAATCCAAATCGACCGTATCTGTTACGCCAAAGTATTGGAACGGGCAAAGCAACTTGCGATCAATGGCCTCCGGTAATCGGATTTCTGCCGCAATACGGTTATCAAAATACTCTAGTATGCTCTTTCCATCCATACGTTCCGGTGTTGCCGTCAACCCCAACAGAACTTTCGGTTTGTAGTAAGAAAGCAATTTCTGATAGGTTGGCGCTGCGGCATGGTGAAATTCATCTACAATGATGAAATCATAGAAATCCGGTGTCGTTTTGGTGTATAACTCTTGAGAATTGAAAGTTTGCACCGAAATAAACAGATGGTCCATATTTTCCGGTTTATAGCTTCCTACAAACAAATCACCAAAATTCGCATCCTTCATCACTCCTCTAAAACAAGCTGCACTCTGTTTTAGGATTTCCTCCCGGTGAGCGACAAATAGCAATCGGTTTGGTTTGCCCGGACTTTCTTTGCAAAAATGCTTGTAATCAAAGGCGGAAATCACCGTTTTGCCAGTGCCGGTTGCAGCAATCACAAGATTTTTATGGTAACCGCGCACTTTGCGCTCTGCATCAAGTTTGTCCAGAATCTCCTGCTGATACGGATATGGTATAATATCAAAAATATATGGTTGACTGCTATTTCCTCCAAATTTTTCTGCTTTCAACGCTTGTTCCAGACGACTTTTCTCATTTTCACTATATAATTCAAACTCTGTGGAATTCCAATAGCTTTCAAAAGTGGCATCAATCTTTTGAATCGTTTCTGGTAAATCTTTTGCAGTTACCTTAACATTCCATTCCAAGCCACTCGAAATAGCAGCATTGGATAAATTGGAAGAACCAACGTAGGCAGTTGTAAAGCCAGTATTACGATAAAACACATACGTTTTTGCGTGAAGCCGTGTGCGTTTGGTATCATAGGAGACCTTAATTTCTACATTTGAAAGTAGTCTTAGTTCCTCTACTGCTTTTACATCTGTGGCACCCATATAGGAAGTTGTGATAATTCGGAGCTGACCACCTCGCTGTGTAAACGCTCGCAGCTCGTCCATAATCAGCCGTAAGCCGCTCCATTTGATAAAGGAAACCAACATATCAATTCTGTCCGCTGAAACGATCTCCTTTTTCAGCTCCGTATACATGCTTGGTTCATGGATAGCGCCGGTAAAAAGGGAGCTTTGCGCAATCGAAGTTTCCGGACGGATAATTTCCGCTTTTTCATTCAGTGCGTAGATGCTGTTTTTCTTATCCAAAAGAGCGAGAAGCTGCTCCGCACGCTCATCGACTGTGAGCATATCCAAAGCAACTTCTCCTGTTTCTTGTATAATGGTGTTGACGATTTTATTAGCAAGGCCCACTTGTGTCTGCAAATCACCGCCATTATCTTTGACATTTTCAAGACCTTTTTCAATTACCTCTGCGATATACTTAGCTAAGGTTTTGGATGCTTCTGCATCATCGATGGGCGCGGTAGACTTGAGCTTGTCCATGTCTTCGTCAAGCTCTTTTCCTAAGCCTTTATTGATAACCTGTTCATACAACCCCGATTTTAGCATATTGTCACCTTATAACTATTCAGTAAATAATCTTTCTGAACGTCTACTTTTCTCAAAATATTTCTAGTTATCAAATTATTATCAATCGATATTTTTAATTTCTCTGCACTTTGGATAGTTCGGGCAACCATAAAATTCTTTTCCCGCTCGCTCACCATGAGCAGCTTTTCTTTTTACCATCTCTACACCGCATTTCGGGCAAATTAGTGTAGAACTATTTTGAGTTTCTTCTGCCTGTTTCGGTGTATCGTTTTGAATGCTTTCCTGAATTTCTGATGGACTAATTGTTTTCTCAATATCAATCAGATCCTGCTTACTGTATCCACTCTTAAGCGGAACATGGATGAGTGGTATCTGAGAAACTTCAAATACTTTATCCATAAACGTATCTCGTTTTTGCCGATCTGGTTTTGCATGGCTGCTGTCATCCAACTCAACCGCACATATGACATTCATTGTAAGGGGGTTGCAGAGAACAAAGTCTACATGCTTTTTTGCAATCCAGTTAAAATACTTCATGTATTCTTTTCCTGTTCCTTTACCAACAAAGACAATTTCTTTGACTGCAACTTTAGGGCAAACAGTAATTTTGTCCGCATAATATATATTTAGGGTGTCATAAAACATCTTTTCCGATTTACTTAGAAAATCATCACGTTTCTTATATGGTAACGCTCCATCTGTTTTTTCCTGTTCTTTGCCTTTTTCAGTTGATTTAGAAATCACAAACAGAATAATAAGACCTGCTATAAAAACATACGGAATCCAACCCATATTAGTTTTCTCCTTCACAATAAAGCTTATTAATATTCTCAAGCATATTCAAGAACTGTTCTTGCACGCTTTGTGGTTCTAAAATTTTAATATCTGTACCCAAACCAAATACCCAGGCTAAAAACTGCGGACTAACCTGAACATTTATTTCAATGCAAAAATGTTCTTGATCTATCTTGCTGATAAAAATATCTTTTCCGAATCGGTCAATAACAACGCCGGCCAAATGATTTGCAAAGCGTAGAGTAACCCGTTCCTCCCTGCCGCCATACATCCCAAATATTTTTTTGGAATATACCGCCATATCAAATTTATTGAATTCTTCTTTTCCAAGGCGGTCAAGGTCTGTTACATCAATTGAGGACATTTTGTCAACGCGATAGTGTTTTATTTTCTGTGCCTGATTGTCATAGCCAATCATATAGTAGTTTTCGTTGTCCCAGGTTAGGGCATAGGGGCTGATACTGTATTTTGCTCCGTCATGGCGAAAGCAGCGCTTCTTGTCCACAGTATATTCAAAATATTGAAATGCAATCCGCTTGTCGGCGCTGATGCCCGCATGAATTTTGTCTATGTTATAGTAAATGCTCTCATTCATCGTCTTAATGCGGTTCGCTACATAAACCTGACGTTGCATAAGCTGTGCTTCATAGACACTGGAAAAAGTCTCAAGTTTCTTGATAAGCTCGTCTGATTTTTTGCGAGTGATAAATTTTGAGGACTGCACTGCATCGACCAAAAGCTTTAATTCCGGCAGCTCGAACTGGCGGTTGGCGACATAGTAATCACAGCTTTTGCCTTTGCGGCACTCAATGTCAATGCCATAAACACGCAGAGCTTCCAAATCATCATAAATGCTTTTGCGTTCTGCATGTATATCATACTGTGCAAGCATCTCAATCATCTGCGCTACTGTGAGAGTATGATCCTCGTCAGTTTTTTCAAGTAGAATCTTCATTAGATATAGTATTTTCTGCTTTTGATTTGCGCTTTTTGGCATGGCTAGCACGTCCTTTTATTTAATTCGTTTCATATTTTTATTGTAGCACAATGTGTGTACAATAAAAAGGACAGATGCTAAGCATTATTTTAGATAGGACATACTGTAAACCTAATTTTTAAAAATAGAGGATTACTGAATTCAGGAGATAAAAACGGCATGCCTGGCAGACTGATTCCCTGATTACCAAGATATTTTAGTGTAGCGCGGTACTCAAACCCCTTAAACCCTTCATGATTAATACGAGGAATACTCTTTAGAATTTCTTCTGGTATAATGTATTCAACATATGTACTTCTACAACTTATAACTATAGCTAAATTACTATATGTTCTGCACTGCTGTAAAAATGTTCCTAATTGATATTTCCAATCTTCTCTTGAACAGCCTTCATTTATTGCATCAATTATAATAAGCACCCTACATTTATACGTTTCTCCTAATGAATCAATTGCCCCTAATACTTGCGTATCTGAATAATTTTGCATATCTATCTTCTCGGCAATAAAACGTATGGGATTTCCTCCTGTATAGTGTTGCCCTAGTAAGAAAACAGTTGGAAGATTACGGGATAACCTTTTTAAAGATATATCGCATAGCAAATGCGATTTTCCGCTTCCTGCTGCTCCTGTAACTAAAAGTGCCTTAGCCTTGCCAGCTTTAATATTTACTCCGGTAAAAAACTCTTCAAAATTTGTAAGCGAATTTATGATACCAATTAAATTGCTATTTTCTTTTCTGAATTCCTCTCTTGTTTCTTTTTGGGATAGATACTGTTCTTCAAGGTAATTCCGCAATTCATCACATATATTTATCAAATCCACAACTAAATTCTTATAATCATCTAAATTATTAAATAAAATCAGATCCGCATTTTCAAATTTAAAGGAATCGTCAACAAATTTTATATATCCGTCAATAAGCTGACTACACAATTCCTTTCTTTCAACTAATAATGAATAAGTTTCGACTGCCTTTATCTCTCTTATAAGATCATATATATCCGACAGAGTGTTTCGTGTTAAATTTTTCCAGTCGTCATCACATCCAATGCATGAAAACGACTTGGAAATTGGTAATTCCACATGACATTTAGGAGTAAATCGTTCACCTAGACACACACGTGAATTATCAGCCAATCTTACAAGGGAATCACTAGAAATTACTGCAGAATCAAACCAATATAAGATTTTGCCTGTATATTGCGGACTATCCTGCTGCAAGAACATTGTGAGTTCATGTTTGCCCCAATACTCAAATTCGACGTGCATCTCCTTTGCTATTGCAAATTGAGTCCACTTTTCAACATATTGATTCCAATAATCGAGTGCCGATTTTACAGGCTTTCCGTTTCTCTCTTGTCTACTATCAGTACGGTCTCGCGGTAAGCAGACATAGTAATGTGTTAGATTTTTATGTTTGCTCATTGCCGTTATTACAGAATCGTTTATTTGATTCCATTGAGAAACCGTAAGTGCTTCCGGAAAATACTTTGCCTGCCAGGCATATTCATCATTATTATTCAGTATCCAAAAGCATTCGACTCCGGCGTCCCCACCCGAACCTTCTTTACGTATGAACTTTTTGGCGCCTTCTGGTTTCTGAATATGAGCAATTTGACAGATTAATTCTTCAAACCCTTTTTCTTTACTTCCATCATATTGGCGTATATTTGAAAAATCAATGTCTATACTCATATTTTCATCTCCATTAATATTACTGCTTAAAATTCACTTGTTTTTAAGGCCCTTTGAACTTTTTGTTATTGTATATCCGGTTCCACACCAACTTCGTATAATTGCTAAACCATGTACCCCCTATAACTGCGTATAAATGCTGAATAATAGGGCGGAATTTTGCCTTGCTTTATCGTCAAAGCTATAAGCAAACTAAATATCATTGTTTTCTATCATTCTCCAACAATTACCAACATTTATTTATATTATAGCCCTATAAAATTCTGAATTCAACATGATTTTCGGTAAATAATAACATCTTGCTTTTTCAGTCAAAAGCTGGCAAACCAGAGGAAACGTTTGCAACAGATGAAATGGAGACTGTAAAGTACTCCTTTTGAACCCTTTGCTTTTATCACATACATATTATGAAAGCTGTGAAAACAGCAACCGCTGTCAAACAGCTGCATCCGCTACAACTGGTTTTATGACTAATACGATAGGGTTGAACCTGCTTTTTCTTTTTCGAATTCTCGAAATAATTATATCTATGTCGAATGATCAGTGATATAATGTTATTTGTAATATTCGGAACTGGAATGCAGAAGTCAAGAGGTGCAACATGAGTGTTAGTTACAATAAACTGTGGAAGCTGCTTATCGACCGTAATATGAGCAAGGCTGATCTGCGCAAAGCGGCAGGAGTGGCTGCAAGTACGTTTTCAAGGATGAATAAAAGCGAGTATATTTCCCTAGAGGTACTGGTTAAAATTTGTGTTACATTAGAATGCAAAATGGACGATGTAATTGATATTATACATGACTAAGTCCTGCTTATGGGACAGATGTACGTGTAAAATAGTATATGGAAAGCTATTTGGAGGAATCGAGTGTGGAAAGAAAAGAATATAGTGCCGGAATGGTTAAACTTTCATTTTGGTTTTCCGAGTTTCGAAAAGTGATTTTACTTTTAAATTCAGGCAAAACGATGCAAGGAATTAAAACCTTGAATGCAAATGAAAATATCTTTTCCGCTCCTACAACAGCACGGGCAATTCAGATTTTTAATACGGTTTCTAATCGAGTGAAAAGTTTGGATCAGAGCTTTTACAAGCTGTTTAAAGAAAGTGACATTGCTACGCAGAAAATCATTGCTCTTATAGCAGTAATGAACGTGGATAGTCTTTTCTTTGATTTTGTGTATGAGGTATACCGTGAGAAGCTGATTATCGGCAGCAACCGACTGACCGACAGTGATATCCGAATTTTCTTTAAGAACAAGCAACTACAGAGCAATAGGGTAGCCAAGTGGACGGACTATACGCTGAAGCGTTTGGGTGCCTGTTATAAAACTATGCTAATGGAAGCAGGCGTTACGGATCGCACATCCGGAGACCGAGAACTTCTGAAACCAATTTTGGATAAGCGTTTAGAAGAATGTCTGAAAGCAAATGACATGGAACTCTATATCAATGCTTTGACGGGGGTGAGATGATGAAAAATTTAGAAGAACGATTGGATGCTGCGGAGCAGAAAATCAAAAGTCCAGATTTTCTTCACAATCAAGGCCTTGGCAACGAGATTGGATATTATGTGTTTGATTATCCGGCAGACAAAGAACTTATCGTACGGGAACGTATTGAGTATATAAAGGCGAAAAACAATAAGGAAACCGATAAGTATGAGCTGGTTGTATTTGATCTTTATGACATCATCATTGATCTATTGGAGCAAGAGGGGTTTATGGAACAGTGCTTCAAATTTGAAAAGAAGAAAGGTATAGAACGAATTACAAAAGCAGTTGGGAACTTACTAAGAATTAATGATGATGAGAGCCTGATTGTAAAATACATTCAGGAACGCACGCCACAGAACGCTGTTGTATTTTTGATCGGCATTGGCAAGTGTTACCCAATTCTGCGTTCGCATAAGGTCCTTAATAATCTCCATCAAGCGATTGATCGCGTTCCGGTTGTTATGTTTTATCCCGGTAAGTATGACGGGCAAGAGTTAGTGTTATTCTCAGAAATTAAAGATGATAACTATTACAGAGCCTTTCCGCTCGTAGATTAAAGGAGTAAAACATTATGCTGATAAAGGAAATGTTTTCTAAACCGATTGACAGAGACATAAAGGGTGTCATCAAGGTTGGGCAGGCCGACGATGAAAACATTCGACAGGAGCTTGAAGAATATGTGGTAACCAGAGAACTGCAAAAGCATTTTGCAGACTTCTTTGCAAGCTATAAAAAAGGCATTAATGGACATACAGATAAGATGGGAGTTTGGATTTCCGGCTTCTTTGGAAGTGGTAAATCTCACTTCCTGAAAATTCTGTCCTACCTTCTTGAAAATAAAGAAGTAAACGGTAAAAGGGCAATCGATTATTTTACAGATGATGATAAAATCGATGATGCCATGGTGCTTGCGGATATGAAACTTGCTGCTAGCATTGCTGCTGACACGGATGTTGTTCTGTTTAATATCGACTCCAAGAGTGAAATGACTGGGAAGCAGTCTAAAGATGCAATTGTATCCGTTTTCCTGAAAGTCTTCAATGAAATGTTGGGCTTTTGCGGTTCCATCCCTGCACTGGCAGATTTGGAACGTGACCTTACGGAGTCTGGACGTTATGACGAATTTAAAGAAAAGTTTGAAGACGACTTTGGGAAACCATGGGTAGATTCCCGTCATAAGTTCGATTTTATTCAAGACAGCATCGTTGATGTACTGGATGAAATGGGTTACATGAGCGAAGCTGCTGCTCGTAACTGGTGTGAGAAGACAACCGAACCATATAACATTAGCATTGAAGACTTTGCCAAGCTTGTAAAAGAGTATATTGACCGTAAGGGCAAGAGTCATCATGTTGTATTTTTGGTGGATGAGATTGGTCAGTACATAGGTACCGACTCTAAATTGATGCTGAACCTGCAAACTGTTACGGAAGATTTGGGTACAGCGTGTCAGGGCAAAGCATGGGTAATTGTTACGAGTCAGCAGGATATCGACTCGATTGCTAAAGATATGGGTTTGAGAAGCAATGACTTCTCAAAAATTCAGGGCCGCTTTGATACCCGTTTGTCACTATCTTCTGCCAATGTGGATGAGGTTATTAAAAAAAGGATTCTTCATAAGAAACCGGTTCCTGAGCAGACTTTAAAACTTTTATATGAACAAAAAGGCACTATAATAAAGAACCTTATTGTTTTCAATGACGGCATAGAGAAAAAACTGTATACTGGTGACATCGACTTTGCTGCCGTTTATCCCTTTGTGCCTTACCAATTTAACCTGTTGGCAAGCGTACTGACCTCTATCAGAACGCATGGTGCTTCTGGTAAGCATCTGTCCGAAGGGGAACGCTCCATGCTTGCTCTGTTTCAGGAATCAGCAATGAACATTAAGAATAAGGAAGCCGGTGCAATCGTTCCATTCAATGTGTTTTATGACGCACTGCATCAGTTTCTGGATCATAGCCACAGCGGTGTTATTAGCCGTGCGTATGATAATGACTATATTAATCCGGAGCATGAAGAAAATTGCTTCAATGTAAATGTGTTGAAAACACTGTTTATGATTAAGTATGTCAAGGAGATCACTTCGAATATTGACAACATTACAAGCTTGATGATCGATAGTATTAATGCCGATCGTATTGAACTGAAAAAGAAAGTGGAAGAAGCGCTAAAAGTCCTAGTTCATCAGACACTTGTTCAAAAGAACGGTGACCTCTATGTTTTCCTGACTGACGAAGAACAGGAAATCAACCGTGAAATAGAAGGCCAGAATGTTGAAATGGCTGATGTTATTAACAAAGTTTCTGAGTTGATTTTTGAGGATATCTTCAAAGATAAAAAATATCGGTATCCTGCATTCAACGGAAGATATAATTTTGCTTTTAATCAAATTGTGGATGATCGCCCATACAAGTCAAATCAGAGTAATGATATTGGCGTCCGTGTGCTGACACCTAATTCGGAGTATGGTGCAGATGAAACCACGCTGCGTATGATGTCCGGGCAGGGCAAAGAAGTGCTGGTCGTGCTGGCAAATGATTCTGCTTTTCTGGATGAACTAAGAAGTGCACTGAAAATAGAAAAATATCTGCGCCTGACTACTACCGGTACGCTTACAAAATTTGAACAGATCAAAGAAGCCAAGCGTGTTGAAATGAGAGAGCGCAGCGATAATGCAAAGTTATTCCTGATAGAGGCTATGAAAAATGCCGATATTTATGTGAATGGAGATAAGGCTCCGATTGCTTCAAAAGATGTTGTGGTTAGAATTAATGATGCTTTGGGCCGCTTGGTTTCCACGGTTTATCATAAGCTTATCTATATCGACGAAGCAATGGGAGAAGCAAATATTCGAGCTTTATTCAAGCCAACTAATCAACAATCGCTCACTTTGGAGGGCGAAGCAGAATCAAATATTCATGCCCTGAACGATATGCTGGGCTTTATTGCTACAAATACTGGTGTACACATGAAGACTTCTATGAAAAGTCTGATGGAACGCTTCATGAAGGCTCCTTATGGCTTTGTAGAAGACGATGTAGAGTGGTTGGTTGCCAAACTGTTTAAAAAAGGGGATATCTCGTTTACCGTCAATGGTAGCAGCATTACCTTGCTTAACAAGAGCGACGATGAAATTGTCCGCTTCATTACAAAAAAGGAATTTGTTGAAAAACTCTTGACGGAGCGTCGTGAAAAAGCCAATGATAATCAGAAAAAGACTGTCCGCGATGTCATGAAGGAAATGTTCGGCGTTTCCAGCGTGAATGACGACGATGACGCCATGATGCAAAAATTCCAGACATATAGCAGCCATTTGCTAAGTGATCTGGAAAAATACGAAATCATGTATCAAAACAACCCGTTGCCGGGGAAAAAGGTGATTACTTCCGGAAAATCCTTGCTGCGAGCAGTGGTGCAGATTCAATCTCCGGCAGAATTTTTTGTAAAAGTTAATTCTGATCAGGACGCATATCTTGATTTTGCAGAAGATTTCGAGCCAGTAAAAGCATTTTTGAATGGGGAACAAAAGCCTATCTTTGAAAACGCATTAAGGCTGATAGGTATCTACGACGAGAGTAAAACTTTTATCGTAAATGAAAAAGTGGAAACGCTGGTTGAAGAAATTAAATCCATATTAAAAAAAGATCAACCTTATTCTGATATTCCAAAACTCCCGGAATTGCTGGAACAATTCAGAAATGAATACAATTCCTTGTTGCAAGCCATCGCAAAGCCAATGAAAGAAGAAGCTGCTCAGGCACGCGCGCGGGTTTTCGATGAGCTTCACGGAAAGCGCTGTGAAAAATTGCTGGCTGACCGCGATGTAAATTTATTTCAGGAACTGACAGATAAAATAAGTGCCTGCAACAATGTGGCAAGGCTGCAAAGTATTCGTGTGGAAATTGATGCTTTAAAGCTTCGCCTGCTCAACGAAATCTCAGCCAAAGAGCAGGAACTGATTGAAAAAGAGGCAAAGGATCATCAGAAGCTAGTACAGCCCGATACTCCCCCGGTACCGCCTGCACCAAAGCCGAAAACGAGGAAAAATATTAGCATCAAAAGCATAGGAGTTTCCACTTCGTGGCAGATTGAGACTCCGCAGGATGTGGACAAGTACATGGCTGCTTTGAAAAATCGGATTCTGGAACAGTTGGACGAAGATACTGTTATCAATATTGAACTCTAAAGGAGATATCGCAAATGAATAAAACAGCGATTAAAAATTTTGCGGTATGGGCAAGAAACAAGCTTATCGCAGATATTACCTATAAAGCGGGTTTGCTCGGCATCTCAGAAAAGGAAATCAAAAGCCCCCTGCCGCAGTCGACAGATAATATTCAATTTTTTGACATTGGCACAAAAGACCCGTATTCGATTTTCGGCACAGAAATTGACCAGCGGGGAAAGCTTGTTGAGACGATTGAGCAAAAAGCTAAGCAGTCTGACTATAAAACTGCCTACAAAGCGGTTGTGGAAGAAGTGGCATACACTTGGTTCAACCGCTTAATTGCAGTGCGCTTTATGGAAGTCAATGATTATCTGCCATCCCGTATACGAGTATTATCAAGCGAGATGCAGGATAAAAACGAACCGGACTTGGTGACCACTCCTTTTGATTCCGATCTTGATTTTTCAGCCGACGAGAAAAATCACATTATACAGATGAAAAATGACAACAAGTTGGACGAGCTGTTCCGTATGCTGTTTATCAAGCAGTGCAACGCTCTGAATGCTATCCTGCCCGAATTGTTTGAAAAGACCAGTGACTACACTGAACTGCTGTTGAACATTGCCTTCACCGACAAAGACGGTGTGGTATATAATCTGGTACATGATATTGATGAGGACGATTTTAAAGAAGCTGTTGAAATTATTGGTTGGTTATACCAATATTACAACGATGAACGAAGAAATGAAGTTATCAATATCTATAAAGGCACAGTCAAAAAAGAAGACATTCCTGCGGCAACTCAGCTATTTACAACTGACTGGGTTGTTCGTTATATGGTGGATAACTCCTTAGGAAGATATTGGATTGAACGTAACCCACAAAGCAAATTGAGAGATAAACTAGAATTCTTTGTTACACCCAAAGATGGCAATATTGCCTATGTAAACGAAAAAGTTAATCCAAACGATTTAACTTTCTTTGATCCTTGCATGGGTAGTGGTCATGTTCTTGTATATGCTTTCGATGTACTTATGGAGATTTATCGTGAGTCTGGTTATTCTGATAAAGATGCTGCTCTTTGCATTTTGCAATTTAATCTATATGGACTTGATATAGATAGCCGTGCTTATCAATTGGCCTATTTTGCAGTTATGATGAAAGCAAGAAGCTATAACCGTCGTGCATTGACAGCGGGTGTATTTAATAATATTTCTACTATTGATGAAAGTAATGAATTAAACGAATTTTATTGCAAAGGTATAACAACTAATAAAGAGCAAAATGAAATTGGAGAATATCTAATTTCGGCTTTCAAAGATGCAAAAGAAATAGGTTCATTATTAACTATTGAGCCGAAAAATTATAAATCGTTTTATCAGTACCTATTTAATCTCAAAGGCAATGATCAGATAGATATAGTTAGTTCTATTTGGATTAAGAATATTTTGCCAATCATCAAAAAGCTCACAAAACAAGCATATATATCTGTCGCATTTATGGTTACGTCATAAACGCCGTCTGGTAGGCTTCTGATATTGAAGGAATATTCTTTGGCCAAATCGGAATAACTGTCCGCCGTCAGGTCAACTGTCTGCGTTTGGCCGCCGTTCACCTGATAGGTTACAGTGCCGACGCCCGCGCCGTTATCTTTTACTTCGACGGGAATAGAAGCGCCCGCACCCAAAGTAATTAGCGAGGAATCGCCGGAGTTTGCCGTAATGACCGGGGCGGTCTTATCCACAACGAACGATTTTGCCACATAGCCGGATACGTTGCCCGCCTTATCAACCGCGCGGGCGTAAACTGTGCCTTTGAAATCCGGGGTAATTGACGGGAAACCCGCCTGCCATGTGCCGTAGGCGTCGAATGCGGAACCATCCTGGACCGTTTGGTATTCATAATGGTCAATGTCACTGCCATTCGAATCATTTGCGGAGAAGTTTACGTCCGTCGTATCGCCGAAGAAGAGGCCGAATGACAAGAAATGCGCAACCGACTTAAACGGATTCTGTTTGAAACTTATGGTCATGCTTATCGGCGCGGTCTTGTCAATTTTCGCGGTAATGGCTTTTATGTCGCTCACAACGCCGCTTGCGCTTGTTGCGCGGAAGGAATAGGTTGTGATACCCTCGGTGGAATCCGTCAGGCTCCCGCCAAATGCCGTCCACGTTTTGCCGCTGTCCGTGCTGTATTCAAGAGTGGTCGTTCCAAGGTTTGCAGCACTGTTGGAAATATCCAGTTTTACATCGTTTTTTGTCCATGCGCCGTCGGTATAGCCGTTGGAATTGATAGTGACCGCCGGTGTCGCCGCGTCAATGGCTGCAACGGTGATCGGAGAACTGCTAACGCTGATACCCGCGTTATTCGTAACGGTAAAGACATAGCTGCCGTTTGTTGTGATCGTGTAACCGCTTTGATAGCTGTCTGTTATGTCCTTGTCGCCCTGCGGCCCGCTGACCGTCACGCTCTTGATGCCTGATGCACCCGCCGTTGCCGCGATGCTGAGTTTTGCGGACTGTACGGGCTTTTCCGGGTTGCCTGAAATGGTAACCGTAGGCTTTGTTTTATCCCACTGAATCCGGGCGGTCTGCGAAACGCTATTGCCTGCGTTATCCGTTGCAGTGGCGGTCAAATTGTAATCTCCTTCGTTGGCAAGCGTAATGTTTCCGCTGTCGTTTGAAATAGAAATCGTGCCCGACTGCGGCGCTGACTCGTTGGTTGTATAGGAAACGCTCTGTACGCCAGCAAGCGCGTCGCCCGCCGTAACGCCAACCGTCATGGTATCGCTGGTCTGCCATCCGGAAGGAACCGAAAGCGCCAGTTCCGGTTTGGTCTGGTCGACAATGACGCCGTTGCTGTTGATAATCACATAGTTTCCGGTGTTGTCGGTAATTTTGGCATAAACAATGTACTTGTTGTCAGGGTTAAGGCTGACGCCGTTTGACGGGTAATCAGTCCATGTGCCATTTTCACTGTAATCGCTCTGATTATGCACAAGCTGGTACTTGATAGAGGCAACGCCGGAGCCGTTGTCACTGGCTGTGACTGTCGCGGTCTGGGTATCTTTGAAGAAATAGCCGAATGTAATAGTATTAAGGAATTTTGCAAATGAATTGTTGCCAATTTTTACGGTTCCAGTTGGTGGGGTATTGTCGAAAATCATGCCGTCGGAACTGAGATAAGTAACGGTTCCTGCGTTGTTTATAATCTTTGCATACACGACGGACTTCTGTCCTTCCGTAAGGGCAGGCTTATTGTTTGCGTTATAGCTCTGCCAGTCGTCATTGGTTTTAGCCGCGAGCTGCTCCTGCGTGTACGTTGTTCCATCGGTGGCAATCAGGTACTGCACGGTTTTCATGCCGCTTTCGCTGTCGGAGGCTTCAATAGTGACCGCATTGGGGTCAACATGGTAATACCCAAATGTGATAGTTGTCAAAAATTTATCCCACCACGAAGCGCCGACGGTAATTTTCCCTGTCGGGGCCGTTTTGTCGATTTTTACTGAAACCGCGAACGGAGTAACCGAGCCGCCCGCGTTCTTAAAGTAAAGCGTCTTGTCCGCACAGGTTTCCGAAACAGCATAGGAATCCGTGAATGTTCCGGTTCCCGAATCGGAAACCGTGAAGCCCGCCGCGGAAACCGTCACATCACTTGTGTACCATTCCTGCAGCGTATTGCTGCCATTGTAAAGCACAGGCAACTGCGCAGTGCTGAATTCTGTCGGGTCACTTTCCGCAGAAGCAAAATTTCCATCTGTTCCGTCAGACTTCTCAACAGCTTTTGTACGCTGGACGAATGTATATGTTGTTGCCGGGTTGAGATTTGTAAATATATTGGAATCCTGATACTGCGGATTTTGTACATCGGTGCCGTTGATTTTCGTCAGCTTGTATTCGGCATTTGCAACCGGATTTAGTGTGATTGACACGGATGTCTGTCCTCCGGAAATAATTGTCGGCTTCGTAACTGCCGGCCTTGCCGGAATCTCTGTCTGAGTCGCCGCACTTGTTTCGTTTCCGCTCGAGGAATGCTTCCGGAAAAAGAGATTGATGGCATCCGTTCCCGTATGTCCGTTCAATATCTGCGTAAGGCTGGCGCCGTTTGCTGTCAGTGCAGTCCAGGAAGATGCGTTTGTGGTAAGCGCATATTCAAGGTTGTAAGAAAGCCCTGCCTTCGCCTTAAACAGTTCATTTGTGTAATCCACACTGACATCCGATTGAGCCGGCGCGGTCATGCCCGTTTTGAACGAAACGCTTCTCACGTCAGAATAATCGCTCCCGCTTTTTACTGCAAAATAGTAGGTGTACTGTGTATCGGCGGTAAGGCCGCTCAACGCAATCGTTCCGCTCCCGGAAGAAGAAAGCGCAATACTTTGACTCCCTGTTGCAGAAGCCACAGCATTACCGTCTGTCAACGCGCTGCCGCTGGACGCATAATACAGCGTAGCGTTCGCCGTGCCTGTAACGGCTATTTTTGCTGAATTATACGTTATTTCCGAAGCGTCTCCCACGGTAACGTAAGCGTTGTTATTTTTGTAACTGGTGCCGTCCTGGTAGACGGTCTTGGAATATTTTTGAAAGGCTGGGTAGCTGTCTGTGCCCAAAGTCTGCCCAAACGCGCCAGTTGTGGAGCTGCCATTCAACAGCCAGCATACTTCGCCGCTTTTAAAGGCGTTGGCATCTTTTTGAGTCCCATAGTTGCTGCCCTTGCCTGCCTGATAATAAAAACAATTCTCAGTACCCCCGATGAGGGCGCCGGCAATGCCATACGATCTGCTGGTGTCGCCGGTAAAATAGGTATAGCAGTTCTTTATGACGGTGCCGCCTGAATGGCGCGCCGAGTATCCGCAAAGCCCCTGCGTGTAGACGCCGTTTGCTATGCTGCCGACAACATAGCAGTTCTGGATCTTGGTTCCCGTGCTTACAATCTCTCCGCAGAGAAACCCGCTGTTAACCATTTGATAGTCGTTATATTTTGGATTGCATGCCATTACGGCATTGGTAAGTCCGAGGTTTTTTATCATGCCGGTCAGATTCAGAACAAATCCCAATGTACAGCCGTTGGTATCCGCCGTATCAAGATAGAGCCCGGATATTACATGAAAATTGCCGTCGAAGGTGCCGCTGTAACATCTGCCCGATACGTTATAACCTATCGGAATCCAGCTTCTGTTTTTGCCGTCTTTTTTCGCAATTGTGATATCCGCAGTCAGTCTTGCGTTCGCACCCAGGTTTCCTTTGCTGACATACTCCGAGAACCAGTAGAGCTCACCGGTGTTGGCAATCTCGTAATATCCGTCGGAAGCCTGCATCGCTGGTTGATATGCGCCGCACGTCTGGTCGATGCCGTCTGCATCATAACTGTAAATATACGAGTTATCCTTAAATAAATTTATTATGTTGCTGTCTCCGTCGGTTACGCTGAGACCAGTTTGCGTAATTGCCTTCCCGCTGTTCAACTGCGGTATAGTAACGGAAATGTCAGTATTCGCACTTCCAGCCGGCAGCCATAGCGTAAGCGCGCAGGTATTGTCTTTTCCCGTGTAATATGACGTTACGGAAGACGGAACAACCATGCTTTCCACCTTAGACGCATCACTTCCGTTCAGCGTCGTACCACCTTGCGAAACCGTTACCTGTGATACCGGAAAAGCGAAATTATTGCTGGTAATGGTGCTTGCTGTAAACAACAGCGTGGTTTTTATAAGCTTAGAGCCGACTGAAAACGTAAGTTTTCCATTCGCGAGCGTCGCCCTGTCGCTTGCCGACCAAGTTTTTCCACCTGCTGTACCGCTGACAGTCACATCTGCGCCGCTCGTAAGCTGCCACGGGAGGTAAAACGCGCCGGAAAAGCTGCCGTGGTAATTGCTCACAGCCATGTTCCTTGTAAATGTTTCAGTATTCGAGCCGTCTTTGACCGTGACGTTCACGGTGCCGCCCTCCGAAAGGGCGCCGTCATAGAGATCGGCTGAAAAATCATAAAGGTATTTTTCGTCTTCGGTAGCCGTTGTGAATTTCAGCACACCGGAGCCCGAATCGTCAGCAGTCGTCAAAATATCGCCGCCATAGGATTTTCCACCGGCTTCCGCCGACAGTACAGCCGCGTTCTGCGGAAGCCAGAGGTACATTTTCCCGTTGCCGTCGGTCGTAATGCTTTGCGCACTGTAAGTATACACGCTGCCGCTGCATTTTGCCGTAATTCCGGTCACGCCGGTGTTCTTCACTGCCTGCGAAGAAGCATCCTGCAGCGTTACCTCCGTTTTGTAAAGTGCCGTTCCGGCGGCGTCCTTCGGTCGCGTTTTTCGAACAGACGACTGGATGTTTCCGCCCGTAATGATGACTGTTTTCGTAAGGTAATCGTCTGTACTGCCTCCTATCCCGTCGGCGTTGCCTTTTTGGTTGACCGCCGTAATGTTTCCACCCGAGATATTGATGCTGCCTGAAACTATGCTATTATATTGATCTTTTTTCCCATCGCCGATTGCCGCACCTGTTTTTGAAGTGGCGTTGATAGTGCCGCCTGTAATATTGATTTCTTCAAACGGTGAATTCTCATTGCCGTTTGAACCTATCGCAGCCCCGCTGTAGGACGTAATTGAATCACCACAGTCGGCGGTTAGATTCAGCGTACCGCCGCTGACGGTGATCTTTCCGGTGGAGTCACTCGATGATTTGGACGCGCCGATTACCGCCGCTCCGTTATTGCTGGACGCCGTCATACTGCCTGTGCTTTTATCCGTAATGGTCAGGCTGGCCCCATTCACCACGCGAATTGCGGGCATAGTACTGCCGTCGGCAAGCATCTGTTGATGAAAGGTATTATTTCCCACAAGTGTCAGGTTCAGTGTGCCGCCGGAAAACACCGTGATTGGCGAAGCATCTGACGAGTCTCCAGTATACAATGTGGTTCCGTCAATCGTCAGGTTTGCCGTTACCCCTTTGGGAATCGATATTTTATTAACGGCCAAATGTTGTCCGCTATAAACCACCTCATTGTTTCCGGTTAGGGTAAGAGGCGTTGACGTGTTTATGACCAAAGTGTAACTATCGTGTACAGTTGTTGAGGTACTGGTCAATATATCGCCGCCCCAAGTGTAGTCAGTCCCTTCCGTGCCGCCCGAAACATTGAGATTCGGATGTATCTGTGTTTCTGCGAAAGCTGTCAGTGACAGCGACGGGACACTCATCAGTGCCACCGAGAAGGCCAGTACTATGCTGAGTAATTTCTTTTTCATGTAGTTCCTCCTAAATTAATTCTGCCTGCTTTCTTTAAAATTTCGGATAGCCATCAAAGCGGGTATAACCGAACTGGTATAGGCAGCGTTAGCCTCATCGGGTAATGAATCTCCTTTTCACAAAAAAGCTGACCGCGAGAATAATGCGCTGCCACGAACCTTTTTATCGTTTGTCGCTTTTGCATAAAGTCACCTCCAAGTATTCCTATGTATCTCAGACTTTTCATTCTTGGGCAAGAGTCTGAAGATGATAATCGTTTTAATATGACTATCTATTAAATAAATTGTATAAGAAATTTCTTCCTGCCGAAAGTGCGAAAAATGTCATGCAGTGAAGCAAAATCCGTGCTTGACAAATTGACATTCCCGTGCATTGCATTTATAATAAAAAAGGATCAATTTTAAGGAGAAAAAAGCGCTTATGGAAGTATTACGGGTGGCTGTTTGTGAGGACAGCCCGGAGGAACAAAACAAACTGCTTGCCCTGATAGAAAAAAGCGGCGTTTCCGCGCATTGCACCGTTTTTGCAAGCGGCGAGGACTTTCTTGCAAATTATCAGGCCGGGAAATACAACCTGATTTTTATGGATATTTACATGGGCGGTATTTCAGGTGTGGAGACTGTCGCCGCGATTCGCAGGGTGGATGAAAACGTGCCGGTAGCGTTTGCCACCACCAGCACGGAACATACGCTGGAGGGCTATCGTCTCGGTGTGCTTAAATACATTGAAAAGCCGGTAAAGGAGAAGGCCGTGCGCGAACTTTTGGAATTTGCCCGCCTGAAACAGGAGAATACGCCTCGTCTAAACCTTAAAATAGACGGCCGAGATTTGGGCGTACCTTTTGAGCGCATCCTGTATGCCGAGCAGAAAGCGCACAATCTGATTCTTTACCTTACTGGCGGCGAGGTTCTACAAGCCATTGAGAGACTTGACATTGTGGAGCCGCAGTTTGAGGGGCAAGGCTTTTTTCGCTGCCACAAAAGTTATCTTGTCAACCTCGTCTATATCAGAAATTTTGACCGCAGGCTGATGGTGTTCAACATGAAAGAAGGCAATAACGTACATATCCGTCGGGAAAGCCTGAGCAATGCACGAAAAGCCTACGAAAACTATCTGTTTGGCAAGGCGAGGGAGGCGGACGATGAATAAAAAAATTGCGGCCTCCGTTTTTGTAGGAGCCGCTTTTCTTGCGCTGCTGCTTGCCTTAATAGCGAGCACCTCTAAATATTTTGCAGATGGCTCACGGGATTCATTTCAATCGCTGAGCAATGTTACTGTAAAGATGAGCGACAAAACAGAATCTGTATCGCTTCCACACACTTTTTCCGGCCTTACGGCCCGCACTGCGGTAACGATTACAATAGATGCGATTCCACGGGTGGGCGATTATCTGTATGTCAAAAGCGTTTATGCACCGATGAAGGTTTATGCGGACGGACAACTCATCTATGAATACGGGCAAACCGGCACCTATCCTGCCTTCATGCAGGACCCCGCCACAGGAACAGAACTGGTGCGGCTGCCGCGAACGGAAACCGCTGCTCATCTGCGTTTGGAATATCTCTCGCCCATGGCACGGAATGATTTGACTGTCTATCCTGTGCTGGTTGGCAGCCAGTCCGCTATTTTCCGATATCTTTGCGGTGAATTCGGCTTTTCATTTCTGTTCGCTGTTCTATTGCTTCTCAGCGGACTTCTTCTATTTCTTATATCACTGTTTATTACATTTTTTGAACGCAGTGGTATTGCTTTTCTGTGGCTGGGATTGTTTGCTCTCGCGGTAGGCTTCTGGACCTTCGGAGAATGTAATTTGACCGGACTTTTTATCCGTAACCCTACGATTTTGTATTTACTGGCATTTACCGGCCTGTTTATTCTGCCCGTCCCGCTGATTCATTTCGGACTTTCCGTGGTAAACTTCCGCAATAAAAAGCCGCTGACCCTGTTGGCTTTTTTGATGGGAACTGCTGCAACAGTAGCTTTACTTTTCCAACTGCTGGGGCTTATGCCGCTTGAGCGAAGTATGTATTTGTTTCACATTCTTGAGCCGTTAGTGTTGTGCTTTTTCGCCGGAAATATCCTGTACGAAAGCCTGCGGTATCATAACTTACTGGCTCAGCGCTTTTTGGTGTCGATGACGGTGCTGGCCTTTTTTTCCATTCTGGAGGTTGTAAATTACAGGGTGCACTTTACTTATATCATGTCGCTGTTCTTCCAAATTGGCGTTCTGCTTTTTATTCTGATAACCGGAATTGTAGGCGGCATCTTCATCCGGGATGCCACACGGCTGCGCAGTAAGGAGCAGCGTCTGGAGTTTGAGATGCGAATGGTGGAATACAGCATGGAGGAACAGAAAAAAATGCAAAAACTGCTTATGGAAAATCAAATGGCTGTTAGGGCACAGCGGCACGACCTACGCCACCAGTTGACGGTCATCCGCAGCTTCAGTGAGCGGGCGGACAACGCAAAACTGACGGAATACCTTGATTCCCTGATTGCCGAGATTCCTTCTGAAAAGGCTCACTCTTATTGTGAAAACGATGCGGTAAACGCCATTGTTTCCCATTATGTGACAATCGGAGAAAATCAGGGTATTGATTTCTCTGTCAAGCTTGTTGTTCCGGGACATACGGAACAGATCAGCGACAGCAGTTTGTGTGTAATTTTTGGTAACATATTGGAAAACGCTGTGGAAGCCTGTAACCGTATGACAGAGGGACATAAATTCATTCGACTACGTAGCCGCTTACAATATAACATTCTTACCATTGCAATGGATAACAGCTTTGACGGCAAAGCTGTTCAGAAAGATGAATTGTTTTTCTCCAGCAAGCGGAATGAGGTGGGTACAGGGCTTCAATCGGTGACTGCCATGGCTGAAAAACACGGCGGCGGCGCAAGGTTTGAAGTTAATGGGAAAGTATTTTTGTCTTCCGTCTATATACGATCATAATGTGGCCATACTTCTTGTAGACCAGTTATCCCGCAAATATAGTTATCCCGAAAGTGGCTGAAAAGCGCACACCGGTGAGCATTTTCGGACAAATCTTTCGGGATAACTTTTTTCCATTAGACTGCGTTTTCTGCCTGTCCGTTTGGAAAGATGCTTGCAAAATTGCGGGATAACTTTTTTCAACGCAAACCGTAAAGGCGCTTCAGGAGCGTCTCGTCATCTACGATGTACTTTGGGACTTCAATGCCGCCGGTAACCTTTCCTCCCATGGATTTTTCAATCGCCTGTCGTTTCTGTTCCGTATCGGCGTGCGCGTAAATCAAAGAGGTCTCAAGATTGGCGTGGCCAAGCCACTGGGAGATAAGTGTCAAATCCATTCCGCGCCGGTATAAATGCATTGCCCTGCTGTGCCTGAACAAATGCGGATGGACATTATCCGGTATGGATGGACAGGCGCTTTTTGCTTCTACAGCGTATTGCTTGAGAAAGTACCTGACCGTATCGTCGGACATCGGCAGCCTTTGCCCTCTGCGTTCCACAAAGAAAAGCGTTTCTTGAGAATAGATACTTTCTCCCGGGTGAAATACAGATATATAATTATTAAAATGCTGCATAGTTTCCGGCATCAAAGGCACAGTGCGAACCTTGGAACCCTTACCGAGCAATGTCGCCGTGGGAGTAGCGCCGGGGCGGATATCGCAGATGCGCAGATCAAGCATCTCCTGAATTCTGGCGGCAGTATCGTACATTAAGATCATAAAGAACTGGTCTCGAAGGCCCTTTCGTGTTTGTGTGTCCGGCTGTTTCAGCAAAGCCTCAACCACAGCCTCATCCATATAGTCCACGCCCGCATACTTGTCCTGCTTTTGAATCGGAACCTTTGTGAGCGCCGCCGAATAAGTGACATTCTCCGGCGCACAGGTAGAAGCATAGGCAAAGAAGGCTCGGATACATGCCAATCTATGGTTTCTTGTATTGGCACAGCATTTCTTTTCTGCTGTCAGCCAATCAAGGAACGAAGACACCGCTTCGGCATCCAGCATTTCAAATGTAAGCGACGCTATCGGGATACCGTTTTTCTTTGTAATATAATCGAAAAGCTGTTCCATCGCTGTTCTGTACGCCTTTATCGTGTGGGGACTGGCGCGTCTCTGCTGGGGAAGATACATTTTCAGATAGTCATGCACCAACCTGAACAGCGTTTCATCCTTTACTTGTCCCACAATTCCACCTCCGGTATCATCCTGCCAAGTGCGTCCCAGTCAATTCCTGCGGATTTTACAAGGTTTTCAGGCAGCAGATGAATATAGTAGGCTGTGGCGGCGAGCTCCTTGTGTCCCATATAGGTACGGAGATACGGTAGACGAGAGTAGAGATCCTTACCCTCATCCAGCCAGCGGTGCAGCGCGGCGGAAGCGAAACGATGACGAAGATCATAAACTCTCACGGGCGGCAGCGTATCCGGGTCAACGTCGTTGTTAGCGGCAGCAAAAAAATCTTTGAACTTGCATTGAAGCCATGACGCAGAATACGGTCGTCCGGTTTTGTTCGGGAAAAAATATTCGCTGTCTGGAAACGCGGCGTTCCGGAGTTTCGCATAGTCGGTTGCCAGCCGACGCATATCGTCGGACATGACCACAATGCGGTCTTTGTTTTTCTTCGTTTCCGTAATCAGTATCTCTCCGGTTTGCAGATTGATGGAGCTTCTGCGCAGCTCGCGTCCTTCATTGGGGCGCAGCCCGCAAGTATAGATTAAGCGAAAGATCACGGACAGAAGATATGACTGGAACGAGTCCCGGGTTTTCGTGCAGTCAATCTCATGGAATACTTCGGCAAGCTCCTTGTCTGTAAATATGTATGGCAAAAACGATGCTTTTCCTCCGGCATATTTGTTTGGAAGCACATATGCTTCTTCTCCGATGGAGGTAAGGTATCCGGCAAAACCGCGTATGAAACAGGCTCTCCCGTGGAAGCCGGAGGCATTGCGGGCGTTTACCCATTGCATTGCCAAGTCCTTTGTAAGAATAGTTTCGGATGGAAAATGCTGCGAGCAATATTTGTCAAAGCTCATAGCCTGTCCCAAATATGTATTGCGTGAATATCCAAGAGCCGTTTTGAACTCAAGCATATCCTCAAGCCTGTCGGCAAAGCAACCAGAAAAAGTATTGCTCACATGACCACCCCCTCGCGAGCCAAGGGGATGGCGCTGAAATCGAGCGCGCACTCCTTTAGATTCTGGCCGTCCAACGACAGGTATTGTTTTACGGATTCCATGCTTTGATGCCCAAGAATCTGAGCAATCGTCGTTACCGGGACACCGGAGGCAATCAGATTTTTAGCCAGATGCCGCCGCAAACCATGAAAGGTTTTGCCGTCATACGGCTTGCGCTCTATCCCGGCTTTTTTCACGTATTGGTCAAACATGTCCCCAACGGGAACGCCGTCTGCCAACGGGCAAATCGGCGCTCTTGCGCGTAGGAATATCTCTCCGTATGCAGAAGCAGGACGGGCATTTAAGATGTAATCCTTTATGAGTTCACCGGTTTCATGAACAAGCGGCAGAGACAGCGATTCGCTTGTTTTACTTTGAGAAATCCTGATCTCACCTTTTCGCCAGTCAATATCTTCGAGCCTCAAATGAACGATGTCCACCGCTCTCAGCCCTGTCGTAGCACCCAGACTTATGATGGCAGCGTCACGCTTTCCCATAGCCGTTTTTGTATTGATTTGCGCCATAATCCGCACAAGCTCGTCATCGGTAATATATCCTTTGATGCGAGTTTTACGTGGAATCGGGTACGACAGAAGCTCTATACAGTCAGGCGCAGCTTCGCCGTTTTCCTGAAGGAAAATGTGAAATTGACGGATATAGCAGAGCAAATTATGCAGGCTGCCGTCAGTCATCTCCGGTGCTGCCGCAACGATGAATTGGCGGACATGCTTCATCGTCACATCTGCCATCCGACGAAATCCCATTTGTTCAAAGAAATACAAATATCTGCGGACAGCCCACGCGAAGTCCCATTTGGTATTCTTGTGAAAATCACGTGAATGCAAAAACGCATCCAGCAGCCTGTTGAATTCATCGCACAGCGTATATTTCGTATTGCGCTTGTTACATGACCACTCCAAGGTTCCGGTGTGGTAGTACTCGTTAAGTCTGGACGCTGCTTTTCGAACGGTATTGTAAAAGCTCCGTTGAATCCTCCCCTCGCGATACTGTTCAGTAGCTTCTCTTACACACGCCTCAGTAATTTCCGGGTCATATACAAGAGTTCCTTGCCTCTGGTAAAATGATTTGATGCGGGAAAATTCGCCGTACATATTCATCCATAAGGTTCGTTTGGAATAACCGTATGTCTCAAGGATGTCAAGTACTTGCGGAATCATTTCATCCACATACATTGTATTATGTTTCATGCCGTTTCCCCTTAAAAAGTAGTCAGGTATGTAAACCTGCCACCTTCAATTGTACCCGGCAATTCTGTACAGGATATTATTATCCCGAAAGGTCATATCTGCTTTAGTAGGTTTTCCCTCCGATGAAGACGATATATGGAAAAAAGTTATCCCGAAAGATTTGTCCGAAAATGCTCACTGGTGTGCGCTTTTCAGCCACTTTCGGGATAACTATATTTGCGGGATAACTGGTCTTATCTTGAGTTCGGGATAATTGTGGCAAGCAATGCATCGTGGTACCCACGATGCCCATTTCCCAATTTTTCGCTTGCGCGAAAATCGGGAAATTGCTTGTTGGTGGCAAGCCCCCAATCCCCTCTGATCGCACAATAAATTGTGCGGCTGCGCGTCCTGCGGACGCTTCCGGGAGCATGGACAGTTCAACGCTGCCCATGTTCTTTTTCCGCTTCGCGCCTGTCGGGGCCAAGCAGATGATCGACGTTTGCTTTCACGGTCAAAAGCTCTTTCATCTCATCGCGGGCCTTGCGATAATCAGCGTAAGCCGCCTTTTTCTCTGTCAGAAGCGCCGCATATTCGGCCTGTAAACTCTTGACGGTGGGAAGTTTTTTCACGCCCAGCTCATCAAACGCTTTTTTCGCCGCCTTATGCAAAAGGGTGTCACTCTCATGCTCCGAGAGAAACTTTTTTGAATACCCCGTCTTGCGGTAGGCAACATAGGTGTCGCGGGTTTTAGCATAATTGATGATCTGCGTTTTCAGAACGGCGATCTCGGCCAGTCGTTTTTCAGCCGTTTTGATTTGTGTGGAAAGCTCGTTGTACCGGGCGGCTGCCGCCGATGTTTTTTCAACCAGCGCATCGTACTCCAACAGGTTGTGCTCGGTTAGATAATTTACTGTCTGAGCCATCTGCTTGAGGTTGAACACCTTGGCCCAGCGTTCGTAACCAACGCCTTTTCCGGCGCGGAGTTTGGCCTGAATATCCACCAGCAGATTGACTTGTTTTTCCGGCATGGGCCGGATGATTTTCTTGCGTGGTTTGTGCGTTTTTTCGCCGGAGAGGACGGCCCGAAGCTCCGCTTCACTGTAGCCGCTGCCCAGCGTATCCAGCCGGATAAACCGCTTTTGATTCTTTCCGCGCAGGGATGGGATTTTTCCCGATTTGATTTCATATCCTGTGTCCCGCAAGAGCTTCAGGAGCGCATCAAAATCGGCGGGCTTTTGAGCTAAAGCCGCGTCTATTGCCATACGCAAAAGCTCCCGGTTTGAGGGCTTTGCCTGATCGCCCAGCCACTTGTTATAGCTCTTGCCGTGACGTTTCGGATTTTCCACGATGGACAAACCGTTCTCAATGCACAGTGTATCATTCAGCCGTCGCACGGCTCTGGTGCTTCCCCAAAAGTTTCGGAACTTCCGTGTGCAGTCGAGGGACGTGGAATTCCAGATGATATGATTATGGATGTGGTGTTTGTCGATGTGGGTGCAGACAATAAAAGCGTGGTTCCCGTTCGTAAAGCGTTTGGCAAGCTCACAGCCGATGCGGTTCGCTTCCTCCGGCGTGACCTCGCCGGGGACAAAGGACTGCCGGAGATGATAGGCGATCACATCGTCCGCACCGCGCGTCCTGCCGGTGAGCGCGGCATACTGCCGCTTGGAAAAAAGAAACTCGGCGTCGGCTGTTCGGCTGTCGCATTCATAACCGGTGATAAGCCTGCCGTAATCCGTTTTCTCCGGATTTTCCGCGTAATCAATAATGTCGCTGATTGCCGTGCCAACGTCCCGGCCCTTGCCGGTATGCAGCGGCATCAGCCGCGTCGTTGCCATAAGCCGCCCCTCCTTCCGTAAGAAAAACGGCCTGCTCACGGCAGACCGTTTTAGGAACTTTCTCAGCTTTCGCTTTTATATCTTATGACTGGAACCTGCTTAACCTTTTTCCCGATGGTTTTGCGCTCCAAAGCAAAAACCATGTCGGGAGCGCGCTCAAAATAGCCGATGTCCTTTTTCCAGCTCATGCCGCATCTGCAATGCTGCAAGCCTATAAATTGCTGCTTCATTTTTCTTCCGCACCGGACGCAGACCTTATTGCTTTTTCCCATATAACATCATCCTCTCGGATATATGAATATTGTATCATATCCCGGAGCAGATTTCAGCCGTAAACCCGGTCCTGAATCGCATACCGCAAATCCTGTATCTTGCTGATCAGCCACGCCGCCGCCATCGGGATTCCATATGGACTGACAAGGAACGCCATCACCAGCAGAATGATCCCGTTTGTGATCTGATGGGTAATCAGCGCCAGCACACCGAAGATGCCGAGGACCGTTCCAGCAAGACCGAACACCCACGCCGAGCAGTTCAGCAGACCGGAGCAGATCCAGACGAAAACGGTCAGAACCACGATGACCGGAGCGACGAGTATTTTCAGTATCAGCCTCATAAAATCGGCCCCCTTTACAATTTCTAATACAACTATAACGCCTATGCTGTTTTTTGCAAGGATGCGGCAAAAAAATAACGGGGCGGCTTACACGTCGTAAACCGCCCCATTTTTCGGGGCATACGCCCCTATTTTAATTTCGCAAGCACAGCGAGAATATCGTTAGCCGCCTGCCACAGTCGTTCCTGATTCTGGACAATATCCTCCAAATCCGCGTCGTAAACGCGCCCCGTTTCATGCACCCGCTTGGTAAGCTGGTTTAAGTTGTTGCTGGACCGGCGCAGGAGCGAAACCATCTCTTTCAACTCCGGCAGTTCCAGCCGGATGACATACCCGTCGATGGAGATTTTGCGAAGATATGCCGCCATATTTTTCGTACCGAGCTGCGCCATCTTCTGTTCGATCATTTCACGCTCCTGCGGGGTAACACGGAATTTTAGCTGGATTTGCCGGTTGCGATTCGCCATGTTACAGCTCCATTTCTTTGCCCTTGGATGAGGCGGGCGGCTTTGGCTCTGCCTGTGTTTTTTGCAGCTTTTTTCGGACGGACGGCTTGCGCTGGCGAAGCGGCTGGTCGCGGTTTTCATTCTTTTGGATGAACGCGAAAATCCCTTTCCGATCCTTGAGTGCGGAGAATGACAGAGACTTGAACGGCAACATGGCAAACAGACGATCCTGATCTTTGGTGGAAGCGCGAATCAGAAAATCCGGCGAGAGCTGCACCATGAAATTCGTACCACCGGGGCTGTTCGGCTCACGCTCGGATTGCAGACGCCGGAGCAGCCGCGCGGCCTCCGCCTGAATGTCCTCTTTGGTCAGAGGCTGGGTCAGCAGATATTCGCGCCGCGCCTGATTGATGAAAATATCCGTGAGGCCGGGGTTGACGGCATCCACTTCAAACGATGAGCGCCGGTCATCCCCGAAATAATCCTTATCTTCAAAGACGGGAATGGTTTTCGCCCAATCCTTGTTGTCGCGGGAAATACGCCCATCGAAATTCTTTCTCTGCGCCGTATTCGCCAGCACATAAAACATCCGTTCATAACCGAACTGATCGGCAACCTGTTTTACGCCCTCTTTTCCGAGACGGTTATCGCGGTAATTGTCCCGGATGGCCGTTTCAATTGCGTCCTTGCAGGCCACGTTTGCCTTGTGGGACGCGCGGTATTGTTCCAGTTCATCGTTTTCCCGCGCATAGGCGGCGGGATATTTATATACGGGTATCGTATTCATTTTTAACCTCCTGATTTATGATATAATTTGCGATATGAATGGGGGTGTGCGAAAGGCATACAGCGAACAGATGGGGCAGGACGCAAAAAAGAAATGCCGGTTGAACAATGAGGATATTGAGCTTGCCAAGCGCCTGGGCCTGAACCCGCGCAGCCTTGTCAAAAACATCCCGAATAAAAGCGAACCGTGGAAAGCGCCGGTCAGCGTCTGGCTGCATGAGATAGATGAAAAACGCCGGAAGAAAACCGAGCAAAAACAGAAACGCAGGGCAAAAGCCGCAGCCGCCCGAAATGAAGACTCCGACACAAAATGATTCTGTGCCGGAGCCTTTCTTTATCGGGTCAATTCATGTTTTGACTTTTTACCCGCCCCGCAGACGCAGGGCGTTTTCAGGCTCTCCAGTACGGAGGGCCTTTCGCTTTTTGCTATGACCTCCGACCTCTGGGCGGGAGCGCGGCTGTCGATATCCAGCAGCGCGTTCAGCTCCGCGAGGCGGGCGCTCTTTTGCGCAAGATCCGCTTCCTGCGGGAACGGCTTGCCGATCTCTGCCTTTGCCGCCGCTATCTGCGAATGGAGATTATCCAGCTGGGCGTGAACATTCTGCAACCGCTTCGGCATATCGGAAAGCGCGTTGTCAATGCGGATGAGATTGCCCCGCGCGTCCTTGCCCAGCGTGACGCGGTGGGTCATCTGCCCTTTGAGGGTAAGGATAAAATCCTGTCCGAACCCCTCCACGGACAGCGACATGGTAAAGCCCCGGTAACTGCCGATCTCCATCGGTTCCAGCCCCTTGACTTCTTTGCAGGCTTCGAGAATAGCGGCACCGGCGTTGTCCTTATCGGTGAGGGAATCGCCCCGTACCACCATCCCGGCAAAGCCGTCCTTCGGATGCGGGTGCGCTTCCAGCGTCGCCATATCCGTTTCCAAACCTTTGATGAAACCTTTATTCCGCTCAATTTCCTCCGGGAAGTATTTGAGAAGGTTGTCCTCTAACCGGAACTGCTGGCTCTGATGGTTGGCTTTCATGAGTTTCAGCTTGGCCACGTCCATGTCGAGGTCCATTTTCTCCTTGATCCGCTCGTCCCCGGCGCACAGGGCCTTGATCTCCGCATAGGAAAGCGCCGTTTCGTCGATGTCCTCGCAGGAGCGGACGGGGCTTTTGCTGGTCATGATCTGCGAAATAAATTTTTGCTTATTTTCCACAGTTTGCCAGAGGTACGAATCGAATGTCCCTTCGGTGACGTAACGGAAAATGTGCCCTTCGGGGTTGGTGTTGTACTGCCGGATGATGCGCCCGGACCGCTGTTCCAAATCGCCCGGCCTCCACGGGCAGTCCAGATCGTGGGATGCGATCAAAAGGTCCTGCACGTTCATCCCGGCCCCCATCTTGGCGGTGCTGCCCATCAGGACACGTACCTGTCCGGCGCGCACCTTGGCGAACAGCTCCTTTTTCTTCACTTCGGTATCGGCGTCGTGGATGAACGCGATTTCACCGGCGGGAACGCCCCGCGCGATGAGCTTGTCGCGGATGTCCGAGTAAACACTGAACGATTCCGGCGCGTCGGCCTCCGGCGAGGCGTCCTGCAAAGCGTGAAGCTCCGTGCCGCCCGCGAGCTTTCCACCGGCCCGGACCGCCCGGTCCTCCTTGGCGGCGGCGCGGCCCTTTGGGGTGGAAATGTCGCAGAAAACAAGCTGCGTCAGCTTTTTGTCCTGCCCGTCGTGCCAGAAGCGGAAAACGTTATTGACGCACATGTTGACCTTGCTGCCGGGATTGTCGGGAAGCATGGGGTTGATAACACGTTGATCGAGTCCAAGCTTGCGCCCATCCGACGTAATCTTCAGCATATTATCCACGGTCGGATCGACGGAACCGGAATGGACGGCGGCGGCGCGCTCCGAGAGCTTTTTTACCATTTCCTTCTGAATTTCCGAGGGCTGCGCGACTTCGTTGTGATATACCGGCGTCGGCGTGGGAAGGTTGAGCTGGTCGGCGGTCTTGATATCCGCCGCTTCCTTGAACAGCAGCATCAGCTCCGGCAGATTGTAGAAGCGGGCGAAGCGTGTGCGCGCCCGGTAGCCGGTTCCCTCCGGGGCCAGCTCAATGGCTGTCACAGTTTCCCCGAACGTCGAGGCCCAGCAGTCGAAATGGACGAGGTTCCGTTCTTTCAGGGTTTCATATTGGAGGTAGCGCATCATCGTATACAATTCCGTCATTGAATTGCTGACCGGCGTCCCGGTGGCGAACACGACGCCCCGGCTATGCGTGATCTCGTCGAGATACCGGCATTTCAGGAACATGTCGCTGGATTTCTGCGCGTCGGTGGTGGAAAGGCCCGCCACATTGCGCATTTTGGTGTAGAGAAACAGATTCTTGTAATTGTGCGCCTCGTCTACGAACAGGCGGTCCACGCCGAGCTGCTCAAAGGTCACGACATCATCCTTGCGGGAGTTGTCGTTTAGCCGCTTCAGCCGGGCCTCAAGCCCCTTCTTCGTGCGCTCCAACTGCTTGATGGTAAACTGCTCCGCGCCGCTGTCTTTCAGTTCTTCCAACCCGTTTTCAATTTCCCAAATCTGCTCCTGAATGAGCCTCTTTTGGCGTTCCAGAGAGACGGGGATTTTCTCAAACTGGCTGTGGCCCATGATGATCGCGTCGTAATCGCCGGTGGCGATCCGGGCGCAGAATTTTTTGCGGTTGCGTTTCTCAAAATCCTTTTTGGTAGTAACAAGAATGTTGGCCGAAGGGTACAGCCGCAGGAATTCGGAGGCCCATTGCTCCGTCAGGTGATTCGGAACGGCAAACAGGGATTTCTGACATAGCCCCAGCCGCTTGCCTTCCATTGCGGCGGCAATCATTTCATAGGTTTTGCCCGCGCCCACGACGTGCGCCAGCAGGGTGTTCCCGCCGTAAAGCTGGTGCGCCACGGCGTTGAGCTGATGCTCCCGCAGCTTGATTTCGGGGTTCATACCGGGGAATACAAGATGCCGACCGTCGTATTCACGCGGGCGGCTGGAATTGAACAGCTCGTTATATTTTTTCGTCAGGGTCTGGCGTCGGTCCGGGTCACGCCAAATCCAGTCATGGAAAGCGTCCTTGACGGCCTGCTGCTTCTGCTGGGCAAGGGTCGTTTCCTTGGAATTGAGGACGCGGCGCTCCTTGCCGTCCGGGTCGGTCACGGTATCGTAGATCCGCGTGTCCCGGAGATTGAGCGAATCCTCCAGAATCCGGTAGGCGTTGGCCCGGTCGGTGCCGTAGGTAACATACGCCGCCACATTGTTGTACCCGACGCTGTTTTTATTGGAAACAGACCATTCCGCCGTAAAGGAAGAATAGTTTACCCGAATGCCGTCGCGCACACCGGACGGCGGGTTCAAGAGTTCCTCCATGAACTGTTGGATGTACTCTTTATCGATCCAGGTCGCGCCGAGGCGCACTTCAATTTCCGAGGCGTCCAGGTCCTTTGGCTGGGCGGCTTCCAGCGCCTCGATGTTGGGAGCGATTTTCTCCGCAAGGTCGGGCCGCATTTCCGCCAGAGCCTTGGCCAGCCGCAACTTGCAGCGCACGTTGCCGGAAAGGTATTCGTCGGCAGTCACGAACGGGATATTGTCCAGCTTGTAAAAAGCTTTCGGGACGCTTGCCGGGTCCTGTTCGCCCAAATCGCGGAAAATCACGCCCCGCAACTCGTCGGCCAGCGCCTCCGGCGTTTTGCCGGTGAGGGAGGCCATGTAGTCCATATCCACCCTCGCCTTTTCCGCGATGGAGAGCGAGAGAGCTTCCGACGCGGTGTCCACGGAAGTGACAATTTTCCGCTGCCGAATGGTGCGCTTGGTAAACATGTCGGCCTTGCGTTCCAGTTTACCGTCCTCGTCGATCACTTCCAGTGAGCAGAGCAGATAGTACGAAGAATCCTCCGCAAACGCAAGGCTGTTGCCGCGCGAGTTGATGAGGCCGTATTTCGCGGAAAAAGTGTCATAGAGCCGGCTTAGCTCCGCCTGTGTTTTGCGGATTTCCGCGTCGGAAGCATACTCGTCGAGCTGCTGGTCGATGAGCTTCTGCACACAGTCCCGCAGCTCAACCATGCCCATGACGCGCGCTTTGGCCGTTTCGTTCAGCTCCGGCCGCACCATGCGGGAGTTTTGACGGTAATACAACTCTCCGTCTACGACTGTGTACGAGTAGTTTTTCACATCCGGATCAGCCGGGATGGAATCGTCGATTTCTTCATCTTCACCGAGATCGGGTAGCTCCGTTTCGGCAATCTGTCCCTGAAGGTGGGAAACTGCCTCATGGAGCTGCTGGGCAAGATTGGCGTCAGGGAATGGTTCACACGTCGTTTCCTGCTTGTCGCCGTATATGCTGTCGTCCCATTTGATGGTCCCCAGCACCATCTCCGGACGGTCGGCAAAGTAGCTGTTAATGGGAATTCCATCTTCGGTCTGGCCCAAATGCACCCAATCCGGTTCAATGTCGATGGGGCGGTCGCGCTTCTGGAGAAAAAGGATGTCGGTGGTGACTTCCGTCCCGGCGTTTGCCTTGAAAGCGTTGCTGGGCAGACGAATCGCCCCGAGTAAATCCGCGCGCTGTGCGATGTATCGCCGGACATCCGGGGACTGCTTATCCATCGTGTAGCGGCTGGTCACGAACGCGATTACGCCGCCCGGACGCACCTGATCGAGCGTTTTTGCAAAGAAGTAATCGTGGATCGGAAATCCGAGTTTGTCGTAGGCCCGGTCGGAAACCTTGTAACTGCCGAACGGCACGTTGCCTACGGCGAGGTCAAAAAAGTCTTTCCGGTCGGTGGTTTCAAAGCCCGCCACGGTGATGTTGGCGTTCGGATAGAGCTGTTTGGCAATCCGGCCCGTGATGCTGTCCAACTCAACTCCGTATAAATGACTTCCAGACAGTTCTTCGGGAAGTAACCCAAAGAAATTTCCGATGCCGCAGGCCGGTTCCAGAATGTTGCCGGTCTGAAAGCCGAGATTTTTCACGGCCTCATAAATGGCCTTAATGACCGTGGGGCTGGTGTAGTGAGCGTTCAGGGTGGAGGCCCGCGCCATTTCGTATTCCTCGGCGGTCAGCGCGCCGACCAGCTCGGTATACTCCTTTGACCATGCGGCATTGTCCGGGTCGAACGCCTGCGGGATGCCGCCCCAGCCGACATAGCGGGAGAGAGTTTCCTGTTCTTCCGGCGTCGCCGTGCGTCCCTCGGCCTCGATCTGTTTCAGGGTGCGGATAGCCGCAACATTGTATCCGTACTTGGTTTTCGCGCCGCCCTCGCCCAAATGATTGTCGGTGATGCGGAAGTTTTCGGCGGCGGGCTGTTCCGGTGTAAACAAAGAGGCGTTGCGTTCGTCCTGCCGGATGCCGTTTTCAAAGGCGTCGCGGCTGACCACTTCATGGCTCCACGAATAGGGACCGGTGTCGATGCGAACGTCCTTTTCCCCGACATAGCCCACGGTGCCGGACAGTTCCTGCCCTCCATAATCCAGTACCGCGTGATCGCCCGGTTGATAAAACGGTTTGCCATCCAGATTTGCAGGCCCCCGCAGGACCGGCTCATGGGAAAAGCCGTCCTGCTCCCGCTGATACAGGGCGCGGAGGATAGGGGCGATTTCTTCCCAACGGGCACTCCGTTTGCTGTTGTACTTGTCGTGGATATTGATTTCAAAACCCGTGGTGGTGGCAAAGAGATCCGCCGTCTCGCCGGTGGTCAGCTCCATCGTATCGGAAGTACCGGAATAGGTATCGGAAAGGCGCTGGGCCACGCGGGTGTTGCCCTCGTTTTCGCGGAAATACCCCGCGATATGCTCCTTGTCCCGCTGTTCCAGCAGGCCGGAAGTCAGGGTTTCGCGCAGATCGGCGTCCGTGTGTTCCAAATCCGCAGCGAGAAATTCCGTAATGGGGCCATTCCGGGAATCCCGGCGCAGCATATTTTCAAAGTTCTCCCGGCTCTCTGCGCGAAAAATGGGATAGGCAAGCGCCGGGTCGCGGAGCTGAACGTCGGAAGTGCCAATGTTGGTGATTTCAAAGGGCTTATTGTCCAGATATACCGTGTCGCCCACCTTGTAGGGCAGAGGGATTGTGGCGTTCTCGGGAATTGCCTGCTGGACATCCTCCCTCTGCTCGCCGGAAAGTGACAAGACCACGTTATGGAAAGTGATGCCGTTCTCGATGGTATCGCCGGTGCGGGTGATCGGCTGGCCGCTCAGATCTGACGTTGCCTGTTCTTCCTGTGTGTAAAACCGGTTCTCCCGGATGAGTTGGGCTATGCGCCGCTGCACCTTCGGCCAAGGCAAATCTGTCGATGTATGGCCTACGGTCACGGGAAAGGCCGGAAGATCGTCGCCGTACTCGGAGCGAAGAAACGCCGCCGTGTCCTTGTCGCGGGCGTGTTCCCGCATGTATTCGACAACGGCGTGTTTGTTCTTGATGTCGCCGTTCCATTCCTGAAGGGCGGCGTCAATGTCGGCCTGTGTCGTAACGCGTTTTTCCGGCTTCTGTGGTGCAGGCATAGAAAAAGCGGAGGGCTTTTCGCTCTCCGCTTCATCAATCCGCTGTATTTGTTCCTGCTCCGACGGAAAGAAACTTAGCTGTAGATAAGCTCCGTCAGAATCGTTTCCTCGGCCTGCGCTTTCAGGTCGTTCATGAGGCCCACCCAGCGCATCGGGTCGGAGGCTTTCAGGCTCTCCGTCACGCCCGCCGATTTCATCAGCTCCCGCATCATCCGTTCCAGCCGCGCCGTCGCCGTCCGCTCGGTCTCCAACAGGTGCGGGTACAGCTTCTCCGACAGCAGCAGGTTGCTGTACAGGACCGGACGGTGCTCCTTCAGGTAATTCTTCCGCATCCTCCCGTATTTCCCGATGCTCTCCGTCTGCTCCGTGATCGTCAGATCGGGAATCAGATAATCCCCGTTCTTCGTGTAGGTCAGGTTGTTCTCCATGTGTGGCGCTCCTTTCCGCGAGATGCTCGCGCTCCTGATTTTTGACGGTGACTTCAATTTGCCGCAGCACCCGTTGACTTCCTTCGCTGACCGCCGTGCCGAGGGCGGCGACGGTATCGGGCGTGTTGAAATCAAAAATACTCAGAAAATCCTCATGCTCAAAATATTCGTCGGGTTCCAGTCCGCAGCGGGACAAAACCGCGTAGGTGATGCTGACGGCTGCGGCGGTGCGAAATTGTGCACCGATGTTGAACTCATCATATTCCTCTAAAAAGCTGCCGTCAACGATGTGGAGGATGTCGTACTGATGTTCCTGCCAATATTCGTTCGCCAATTGTCCGGCGATCTGCTCCAACTGATCGGCAAGACCTCTTTCGCTGGAAATCTCATACTCCTGCTCCAACGCCGCCGTAACCGCGTCCTCATGTTCCGGACGGTACTCCCAAAGGAACGGGCGGCGGGAATCGTCCCGGCTTCCCGTGTCGGAAACGTCAAAGACGTACCGGATTCTCGGCCTATCGCCGGAGGCGTCGATGAGCGCAATCCCCTTGCTGCCGCGCCGGATGTACCGGTGCATTTTTTCGTTCCAAAGCTCATACCCGGCGCAGGCTGTCGCTTCGGGCCGCTGGGCGTAGATCATGAGTTGCTCATGATACGGATATTTGTAGAGCCGCGCGGCGGTTTTCAGAAAATCCGTCCAGCTTTCATGACTGGCGGTGATCTGCGTCGCCGCGTGGTTGGCCATTTGTGCCAGAGCCGTTACCGTGCTTGGCATATTGAAAATCCTCCTTTCGGTCTTTGAAGCAAAAAAAGAACAGCCCGAAGGCTGCTCTTTAATAGAAAAGCATTGTGTTCTATTTGTTTATAACTTGGAATTTGTCATTTTATCCGGTCGAATCGACCTAAAACCATATTGCTTTGATAATCAAATATATGATCAGAAGCCACAATAACACAATGGGTAAGGCGAAATACCATTTTTTCGGTTTTCCACCCGCCCAAAGGCCATCCGCTTCCTCTCGGCATTTGTCAAAGATCTCTGGAGGTATCAGCCGTATGGCAAGTGTCGCCAACGAGGGCAACAGAATAACATCGTCCAGATAGCCCAATACCGGAATAAAATCAGGAATTAAGTCTATGGGAGACAAAGCGTAAACAACAGTAAGTCCGGCTACAATTTTTGCCGCAATGGGAGTTTCTTTCTTTTTCATAGCAATGAATAATGCCGGAATATCTGTTTTGAGCTTTTTTGCCCGTTCCTTCAGGTTCATCCGTTATCCTCCGAATATCAGCATGTATGCACCCACAACGCAGAGCAACACAGCAACATAGTTTTGAAACTTTCCCTTCTCCATTTTCTTTATTACGCGGTTTGCTGCAAACGTTCCAATCACCATCGCCGCACCCATGGCAAGACCTGTAAGTAGCGCTTGCAGGTTAAGGCCAACCAGCTTGCTGTATATGACTGTTTTTAGAATGTGCATGGCCGTGGCGGTTGTGGCCTCACTAGCGATATAAGCAACGGGTGGCAGTCCAAGAGTCAGAAATGCTGCCGCCCCAATTGGCCCGCCGCTTCCGGCAAGGCCGGACAGAAGGCCGGTAGCCGCGCCGCCGATCAGCATAGCCTTTTTGCCGTTCTTGAACTCTAATTTCCTAACCACCTTAATCAGTACAAGGAGAATCAGGACCCCACCGATACAACGGGTAACAATCTCTTTGGGAAGCACAGAAAAACCAAACGCGCCAAGAGCGGCCAGTGGGAGCGCCGTCACGCAGAACAGGCCAACTGATTTCCAGTCGATCTGCCAGAACCCAAATGCCATACGGGAGAGGTTTCCGATAAGCTGAGCAAGGGTTAGTACCGGTACGGCAACCTCAGCGCCGACACAGGCAGTTACTACCGGCAACAGAAGCAGGGCACCACCAAAACCGGCAGCGCCCGATACAAAAGCAGCGATAAAACTGGCAAAAATCAAAATAGCGTAGATCATATCTATCTCCAAGCAAAAGCACTTTTATAATTAAGCGTAGTACGGAAATAGAAGTCGGCCTGCTCGACAGATTTCTGTCTATCAGTATATCGCACATTCAGGAAAATGTCACCATACAGGTAAATCTGCTATTCAGCCTCCTCATCAAAATCCGGTAACAGGTCGAGCGCGGCATATTCTTCGTCACTCATGCTCCGGAGTTTTCCCAACGCGGAATCCGTCAGGGCCAGAAGCTCCGTTTCCTCCGCGCCGAGATAGCCGCGCATATGCGTCAGCTCCGCGATCAGGCCCTCCCGCGTCCCGGTGTTGTAAATGCACATCAGGTTGATTTCATCATTGGTAAACATATCACCGCTCCATTTCCGCGCCTCTGTCGGGCGCTGTTTTTTTGTGTTCTCGGCTGACCGGCTGATTTCTGAGCCGTTCCACGACGGACTTTTTCTTTTCGTCGTCTTCCCGCCGAGACGCCTCGGCAAGCTCCAGAAGGGAGATCGGCTGACCGGTTTTGGACTGCTGTTCCAGCTCCGCGACGGTGGGATTTTTTCCGTTGTCGATGATGCCGTCGATCATGTCGTAATCGTCCTCCATCGACATTTCCGCGCTTTTCAGGTAGTTTTCCGGCTTCAGAAAGGCCGGAATCTCCTGAAAACCGAAGCTGTCCACATAGTGACAGGATACAACGCCGTTCTGTTTGAGCGCAACGATGTCGCTGACGGACAGGCTTGGCCTGTGATAATCGGCGGGATGATCGTTGTTAAACCTGTCCCACAAAACGGCCAGTCTTTCCTCTGTATTGCCCTTATCGGTAAGCGGCGCGGTGTAAGCGAGGTCGTAGTTGCCGTGATCCACGGAAACGCCTTTGGATTCCAGCCAACTGAGCGGCTCAAACCGGATGTCGCGCAGCTCGTCGTTGCCCTTCACCTGATAAATGGCAAAAGCGTCCTGAGAGGTTTTCAGAAAAGCGGCTTCGCGCTGCTCCTGATGCTTCATCCGATCCTCTATGGCTGCGGAAAACTCCCGGCTTTCCTCCCATTCCTCGCGGCTCACGGCGAACAGGCCACTGTGAGCTTGAATCTCATCCGGGTCGAATGCCATGCTTGCGCAGCCGTCCTCGATCATGTAAACAGTGAGGTCCTGCTCAAAAAGCTCCAATGCCCGGTCTTTGGAGAGGGGCAGCAGGTCGCCGTCCAGATACCCGCAGGCTTCCAGATCGGCCACGGTCAGGTCCGAATCCGGCATGGGGTATTCGTCGAGCGCCAGCTCCGGTGCGTCCGGCAGCATGTTCGCCGCTTTCGGTTGGTCGGGCGCTGTCTGTGGTTCCGGTTCAGCTTGCTCATGATCGCCTAAATTATTTTTACGGATATATTCCTGTACATCCTGTTCACGCACGGCGGCAATCTTGCTCAAAATATCAAGCGACACCTTTTCCGAGGTTTCAGGAACCAGGTGTTCAAGAACAAGCGCCTGTTCGTAAGCGGTTGGAATGGAACTGACGCCCTCATCGGCAAACCCGCTTGCCGTTTCCCGCAGGCTCTCCTTATCGTAAAGGGTATAGCCGTATCCGTCCTCATTTTCCTTCAAATAAAGATAGGCGGCGTTGTCCAGCAGATACATCGCCTCGGCTTCCCTCGGTGGGTAAATCTTTTCAATTTCATCCAGCCGCCGCAGAAGCTCATCCGGGAACGCCGCGCCCTCGACCTTGGCGGCATTGAGAATAGCTGCACGGGTATCTTTTCCGTAACCGCTTTTCAAATCCTCCACGGTGGCCGGGACTTCTTCCTCAATGGAATTCAGAGGGAACGGCGGTTCCATGACGGAAGCCGTGTACCGATATGCGTCCCCGGCGAACTGTTCCAGAACGGTATCATACTCTTTCAGGACCTCGCGGAAGTTTTGGTCGATGTCGGAGATCAGACCGGAGGCGGTCTTGTTGATGGTTTCCAAAGAGGCCCGCAGCTCAGGCAATTCCTTGCCACGGCTCCATGTGGCAATATAGCCGAAGCTGTTCTCGCCGGTCTGAATGCCGTAATACTGGCAGACGGCGTAAGAAACGCTCTCGGCCTCCACTTCCTCGGTGTGCCGGTCTTTCGGCTTGGGCGGTTCGGCGGTTTCATCACTCTTGGCGGCGGCAAGGCGGGCCTGTTCATAGTTATGCAGCGTGGCGTGAGTGATTTCGTGAACGGCGGCGGAGACGGTCTGCACCTCGCTCATGCCCGACCGGATAGCGATACGCTGGTTTTTCTCGCCGAAATAGCCGTCCGTATTCGGCTCCATCGCTTCAAAAGCAAGCGGAACGGGGGACGAGCGCCGTAGCGCCTCCATGAAAATCTCATATTGCTTCACATTTCCCGTGAGATCGTTGGCCAACATCGGCAGCGGTTTTCCCTCGGTCTGCGACACGTCAAAAACGGAAACCACCTTGTACATGGGGATTTTGATTTCCTTTTCCTCCATGATGACCTTGCCGTCCGCGTCCAGCACGGGAGCCTTGGTATCCGGGTCGAGCTTTTCTTCCTCGATTTTCTTTTTGAACGGCGTGGGCGCGATGATTTTGATGCCTTTTTCGCCACGCATGACGTTTCGGCTGAACTGATCACGCCACTTGTTGAATCCGGCAACCAAAGTGGCGTCCGGCTTCTGCATGTAGATGAGCATGGTGTTGTTGACGGAATAGCGGTGGAACCGGGACATGGTGCGGAGATACTGTGCGTATCGGTCGCTCTGGAACAGGCTTTGGATACCCTGTTCGATGCTGTCGGTGATTTCTTTCAGCCGTTCCTTATTTTTTTCAGCCATTTGTGTGCTCCTTTCACAGTTCATAGAATCGAAAAAAGCGCGCCCCCGCACAGGCCGGGGTAAACCTATGCGTGAGCGCGCTCATTATTTGTTTTCGGAGCGTATGCTCCTGCTGGGAGGGCGTATTGTCGCTGCTTTAGCCCGTAAACTGTCGTCTGCGCGCCGCTGATCGTTATACGGTTCCCGGACGGAAACACAGCGTTTGGGGACAAGATAGCTGACGGACCCGCAATGCTCCGGGCGCTCCGGTTTCACCTTGTCGGGGTATTTCTCCGAAAGCCGTTTGAGTTTTTGGATGAGCTTTTTATTGTGCGTGTAAACGCTGGCCGTCGCTTCTTCCTCGTTATAGCAGATGATTGTTTCCTTCTCATATTTTGTAAGTTTCATGATCCGCCACGCTTTTTCTTCTCCGAATCAAATTCCAGCCTGAAATTGACGTGTTCTCCGGTATCCTCCAAAATCACCGTGGCGTCATAGGTCTTGCCGGTTTTCTCAGAATAGCAGTCGGTGAGCTTTGCGCGCCCGTCCTTCAGGAGCGCGGCGGCGACGGATTTTGTCAGCGCCTTTTTCTTGACAGCGAAAAACCGGTTATCCTTCCAAAGTCCGAATCGGCAACCGTTGCTTTCGCAGAAAAATCCCTTTTTGCTTTCGGTCACGCTGCCGCCGCAGCGGGGGCATTTGCCGATCACTTCACGCGCGGAGGGAAACAGCACATCTGCGCCCTTGACCGGTGTATAGGTTTTTATAAGTTCCCGGAGCATGGATGAAATCCCGTTCATAAAAGCGTCCGATCCCAGCTCGCCGCGCTCCACCTGTTTGAGCCGGTTTTCCCATTCTGCGGTCAGCAGCGGGGATTGAAGCTGCTCCGGTAGAACGGTGACAAGCGACATACCTACTTGCGACGGGATGAGGTTAACGGTTTTCTTCGCTTTTTTCCGTTCTACGAATCCGGTGGTAACGAGCTTTTCCAGAATGGCCGCGCGGGTGGCGGGAGTGCCCAAACCTTTTCTTTCCGCATCGTCGGGCATATCCTTCGCGCCCGCCGTCTCCATTGCGGAAAGCAGAGTGTCCTCGGTGTAGTTTTGTCAAGTGGAGAAGTGGATATTATCCAGCTTTATTTTCCACATCACGAGTAATAACTCGCTTCATTTTATCGTCAAAGGTCTCTGTTGCCTTTTCACTGAAATGCACCTTCACGGTGTAAGTTGTATTTGCAATCTTTCGAGTGAAGCTGGCTGCACCAGCTCCTTGTTTCTGTTTCATAGTGTTTTCTACCATTCAGTTTTCCTCCATAAATGAAATGAGCCGGACAGGGAAGAATGTTCTGACAACGAACTCTGACAACAAAGGTCAAAACATTTCTCAACTTATATCCGGCGGTTCTCTTTTTTACTTATTATTTTTTTCTTTATAATTCTGGTTGCTTTGGTTGTCAAAGGGGCTTAAAGCCTTGTAGGATAAGGTCTTTTCCCGACAACGAGCCTGACAACGAACCGACAACCAGCCGACAACAAACAGCTTATTTTTTGTTCAACCATGCTTCCGGCAATTCCATCTGCTTTGCTTCTTCATCAGAAATTTCGACAAATTCCGCAGTCTGGTTGTCAGAATTGATACGCTCCCAGCCTTTTTGTCTCTTGTATGGCTCTGGGAAATATCGGGGATTTGAAAAAGCTGCCCAATCATGAAAACCAGTGTTCATAATCTTGTTAATCTCTCCCAGTTCCCATTTTTTCGGTTCATCGTATGGGCGATTAAGAGCTTCGTGGAACAACTGCAAGGAACATACCATTTTCCCTGTGTAGTGTTCCAGATAATCTGCAATCATGCCTGTCCATGTATCCTCCGGCATGAACTCACGCTGATACTCTTTCAGATAGCTTTCCACTTCGGAACTGAATTTCAGCTTAAAGCGTCCACTCTTGTAAATCTCCATCACTTCTGCCCACACTTGGAGCATATAGGCTCTGGACTGCCTTTCATTAGCAAGGATATGCACCTCCGAACACTCTGGCTTCACAAGAATAGGGATAAATCTTCTGTTGCCGGTACGGTCAAGGGGTAGAAAATCAAGGGCGTTAGAAGTGCCGCCAAACACGCACTGCCTTGGTCTGTCCTGTGGGTGCTTGTGATAGGGTGTCTTATAGGTCTCTTTCTGTCTGCTTAGAAAAGACTTGATTTCCTCAATGCTCTTTGCATTCGCTGTGGCAAGCATTTCAGACATTTCGATTATCCAGTGACCTTGCAATTTTCGGTACACATTTTCATCGTCCAGTTTTCGTAAATCATCGGTAAACCATTCATCTTTGATGGCAAGAAAACGGAAGAAAGTGGACTTTCCAGCACCTTGCCCACCAGCAAGACACAACATCATTTCAAACTTACTCCCCGGCTTGAATACCCTCAGGACAGCTCCCAGCAGATATACAAGAAGTGCTTCATAAGCATAATCGTTGGTATCAGCTCCGAGGAAATGGTGCAAAGCAAAGCGTATGCGTTCTGTTCCGTCCCATTCCAGAGCGTTCAGCATATCTCTGATAGGGTGGTATCGGTTCTCGTTCGCCACAATCTCAATAGCCTTTTCAATTTTCTTATCATTCGTCAATCCGTAGGTTTCTTCCAGATAGAGATACAGGTAGTTGGTGTCTGTATTTGTCATGGGCAAACCATCTCGTTCCCACCAGACTTTTTTCACAATATCTGTCCGCTCGGTCAAAATGTTGTAGCAGATTGCTCCACGCAAGAGTGGATCAAGCTGCAAGGCAGTTATACAGTTACGGTAATTCTGCTTTATTCGGTCTTTCTCGCCACGCTCCAACATCATTTTTACATCTTCAACGCTCTTTGGCTGTTCCATCGCCGCTATTGTCTGCTTCAATTCCTGTGCTGTTTCCGGCTCTAATGCCTGTAATCCGCTGTTCAAGCTGTACCACCTCCTTTCCATGTTCAATAATCAGTGCCGCTTTTTCCTCGGCTTCTCCGTGTAGCAAAATATCCGTCAAATATTCGATATAAGAAAGCTTCTGCAAGGCTTCTACAAAGCATGGATGCCAGCGTTCATCATCAATCTTTGGTGCATAAACTTCTTTCCAATGTTCCAGCAAATGAAGGTAATCACACAATACGCAGAAGCAATAATTTGTTTTCTGCCGGAGCTGTTGCTCCTGTGATACTTTCCTCTGCACTGGTCTTGGAGAAGCTCGGCTCTTATTGTCATAGCTGATACCAAAGTCAGAAGCCAGCTTCTGGGCGGCTTCCATACTTCCAATCCCATAGAGCTGCATAACAAAATCAATCACATCTCCATCAGCTCCACACCCGAAACAGTGGAAACGATTATCTACTTTCATGCTGGGTGTTCTGTCCTCATGGACAATGCAGCAAGCCATACCGCCACGCCGGACTTTCACACCATACATATCCGCAGCCTGTCTGGTAGAGACTGACTGCTTGACTGCTTCAAATACATTCATAAATTCCTCCCATAAACAGCAAAAGCACCTGTATTTTCTTTTCAAATACAAGTGCTTGGTTACAGTTCCATATTCTTTTTTTTCTTTTCTGATTCTCGGCTCTCCACCTGTTCTTTTGACTGTAAAACGGTATCGACATTATGCTTTACCTGTAACAGCTTTAGCAGTTCTTCTCTCATAGGCTTGAGCTGTGGGGAGAGCTGTGCATACTCACTTTCAAGACCGGCAATCTCTTTTTTCCACGATTGTGGTGCATATTTTCCACCAGCATTGACAACTTCTCCAATCTTCCGTTTTGCGACCTGATACCTTCTCAAATCGCCATCATGCTCCTGTTGATACTTTTCCTTGGCTTTTTTGAATTTGATAGCAGTATAAGCGTCATGAACAGGGCGGCTTTCCTCATACATATCTGCATATCGTAGTAACTCTTTCAGTTCCTTAATGCGTTTCATTTTACTATCCATCTCTGATTTCACACCATCGGTTGAAGTGCGGACACTATCCAGATAATTCTCCAAATCCGAAAGCGTATAAATCTTTTTTTCCATGAGAAAATTTGTACTTTCCACGAATTGCTTTAGGTTGCCAGTCTTAGCTTTTCTTGCTCCATACTTTCCAAAACTGTTTGCCCCAGCGTTTCGTGCGTTGAAATAATCCCGAAGTAAATCTACAAGATTCGGTTCTTGCGGAGCTGCAAGTTCTTCCCGAATTTCCTTTATCCATGAAAACAGGCTCTTGATTTTGTAATGCAAATCTTTCACAAGGGCATTGGTTGCTTTTATCCATCTGTTCAGCTCGCCTTTTTCTGTTTTTATCCCTCTGGCTTCCATCTGCCGGACATTTGCTCCCTCATGAACAGTGGGAATAAGGTCAAGCCCTTGGTCTACATAGGAACGATGGTCTATCCGGCATTCCAGACCTTTTTCCTCAAACTTTGCATTTACCATCTCTGCCCATTTTTCACGCCACATTTCCAGCTTTTCGGGTTCTCCCCAGTCTGTTGTTGGCTCGGAAGTGTAAACATATTTTCCAGATTCATCTTTAATACGATTGCCATCTTCATCAAGGGAATAGACACGGTGCTGCTTATATCCCCATTTGCCATTTTCCTCGATAGGACGGATTGGTGCAAGCACATGGAAGTGGGGATTTGGTATATTGTATGTAAAGTTATACCACATTGTAAGTTTTTTTGCTGTTCATTTGACCTCAAAACCATAAAATATACTCATGATTTTTGCCATGAAAATTGGTCATTTGAATGACTAAAACAGTATTCAGAATAGGACCTGATTTTCAAAGGCTGGAGCAATGGCAGGATAATAGCAAATTGGTTTAATCAAGGTCAAAAAACAACCTTCGGGACAAATGCCCGAAGGTTATTGCTGATTCTATCGAGGTTTAAGACTGTATTTTTGACAGTCAATTTGACAGTATAAGCATTTTACAAAACGGGAAGCATTTAACGCTATGATCCACAAACGAGCAGCTTTGGGAACTATTTTACACGATGATTCAGAAAGGGTGCTACTCATAACCCGAAGGTCGTAGGTTCAAATCCTGCCTCCGCAACCATATTGTGCAAGTAAAAAAGATAACTTGCCAGAAAGCCCAGAAACCGCAGCGGTTTCTGGGCTTTTTCACGCTTATTTTTTTAAGTGCAAAAAAAAGATAACTCTGGTGGTTCCACCCCGTTGGTAGGGACTTGAACTAAATCGCGGGCTGTTTTGACCCTTTTTTGAGGCAAAAAGCAGCGGCGCAGACGCGTCTTTGAAAAAATATTTTGTTAATTTTTTGTGTCTAAAAAGGTCTGTATCACAAAATGATACAGACCAAAACATAGTGACTATATTTTCATTGAGGCCGGTATTCAGAAATGGATACCGGCCTTTTTTACGTTCTGTGAGAAAACGACTGG
>Ga0268263_1000596_pt1 | contig 50306 bp, 49 predicted proteins | sample Biomet5_FD_190358 | JGI IMG/M metagenome (GOLD analysis project Ga0268263, IMG submission 190358) | Microbial communities from bioreactor (seeded with sewage sludge) at LBNL, California, USA - Biofuel metagenome 5 (SPAdes) (version 4) | ecosystem: Engineered > Bioreactor > Anaerobic >... | reverse complement strand
GGGTGGACCATCCTCGGGGTATGTGCGCGCAAGCATCTCGGACATGGCAACATACCTGGAGATGTACCTCAACAGCGGTGAGGGCGTCCTTGATCCGCAGGGCGTGCACCAGATGATCTTCGACCGCGTGCCCGACATAGACGGAGACGCGTCCTATGGCATGGGCTGGTCCTCGTTCACCTGGGATGACGGCGAGCTCGTGCTCGCGCACTCGGGGCAGGTCGAGAACTACGTCGCGGACATGGTCATCATCCCGGACCGTGACATCGGCATCGTGCTGCTCGCGGACGCCGACGATGAGCTCGGCGGCAACGAGGCGTTCTATCAGATGGCCGACGATGTCGTCGCGCTTTCGATCGGTGGCGACGCCACCGGTGTGGACGCGTCGGATTCCGTGGGGAGCCACGTCGGATACGACCTTGCCTACCTTCTCGCCATCGTGGCCGCCGGCATGCCGATTCTGCTCAGGAGGCGCTGGTCCGCCAAATGGCTCGGAACCGAACGGCCGGCCGCGGTGATGTGGGCGATGGTTGCGTTCGAGCACCTCTTCACGCCGCTCCTGGTATGGTCGCTCGTGAGCGAGACGGGCATGCGCTGGCAGGACTACTGCGACTTCCAGCCCGATCAGGCGTTTGTCGTTGCGGCCGTGATGGCGCTGCTCCTGGCGGGCGGCATCGTGAAGCTGGCCGCATGGGTCAGATGGCGGCGCGGTGTCCGGACCTAGCCGAGAAGCGCCTCGGCGTTGGCCTGTACCTCGGCGGCGACGTCGCGAGAGAGCGTCTGCTCGAGTCTGCCGAGGGTGGCGATGAGCGAGCCCATCACGCGGTCAGTGCTCCATGGGATGTCACTGCCGGCGGGTTGGTCCGTCTCAAGAAGCAGACGGTCGTGTGGGATGAGCTTCGCGTACTCTCGACCGCGTCCCGTGGAGAGCATCATCTCGTTGACGGAGAACCAGCAATCCGCACGTATCGCACGCCAGATCTCTTCCGAGGACCCGCTGAACCAATGAAAGACGCAGCGACACGACCCTATCGCTCCCGTGCGCGTCAGGACGTCGAGCACGGTCCCCGCCGCACGGACGGAGTGAACCGAGAGGACCTTGTTCCCCCCTACGTCCGCACAGGCCCGGCAGACGCGCTCGAACGCGGCAATCTGCCGGGCCTCGGACCCTGGCGGTACGTGCCTTGGGGAGAGGTCCAGGCCCACCTCGCCCACGTAGCGAGTGTCGCAGACGAGCTTCTCGAGCACGGCGAGATCCGCCTCGGTGGCGCGGCCGTCCGCCACCCACCACGGATGCAGCCCCACCGCAGGATGGACGTTGGTAAAGCTGTTGCAGGTCTCGCGGATGCGACGGTATCCTGCCGGCGTGACGCTCACGGCGAACAGCGCAAGGCCGCGGACGTCCGCGGCCGAGGCAAACGAGGCTGGGTCGTCAACAAAGTCCAGGTGGAAGTGTGTATCGGTGATGGATGGCATCATGCGTACCCCAAAAGGTCACGAATCACCCGACTGGCGATCATCTGGCCCATGATGGGTGGGAAGTAGCTCATCGTGCCGAGGAGGCTACCGTTTTTCTCCCACTCCTCGTCGGTGATGGGGCGCATGGGCACGGGCTTCTCGTCAGAGAAGAGGACCTGCAGGTCATGAATGCCACGACGACGGCACTCCTTGCGTACGATGCGCGCAAGCGGATCGTTGACGGTGTCCTCGATGCGTGCGAAGCGCAGGCGTGTCGGGTCAAGCCTGTTGCCGCCACCCATGGAGCTTATCAGACGATAGCCATGCCCTCTCGCCCACTCCGCAACCCCCAGCTTCTGCGCCACGGTGTCGATGGCGTCTACCACGTAGTCGGGACGTGGAAGGGCGTCGAGGACATCCGAGAGACCCTCCTTGGGGAGAAATCCGTGCGCTGCCGTGACGCGAGCCTCGGGATTGATGTCTCGTACGATCCTGCTCATGACGTCCGTCTTCGGGAGACCGATGGTGGAGTGGAAGGCCACGGCCTGTCGATTGATGTTGGAGGGAGCCACTACGTCGCGGTCGAGAAGCACGAGTCCTCCCACGCCACCGCGCGCAAGCGCCTCGGCGCAGTTGGAACCCACTCCGCCAAGGCCGATGACCAGGACCGTCGACCCATCGAGCCGAGCCAGGCCCTCGTCGCCCAGGATGAGGCGAAGCCTGTCGTTGGGGCTTTCGGTCGCACTCGCCATCCCTGATCCTCCCCTGTGACAGAATCGCCGCATACTATGGCTTCCTCGGATGCAGGGCGACTCGCATATCGGAATCGTACCCCACCAAGGGCCTATGGTCCGTGGTGGACTTCCGGGCCTATACTCGACAGGACGGCACGCAGGCGGGTGACGCGTCCGCGGACCCTCTCGTCGGTTGGTCGGTTCGTGTGGTGTGCTTGCATGTAGGCCTGCGGGTTTGTCGACCATGCCGACGTTGGGAAAGCGATGGCGTCTGCATGTGGTATAGGCTGACAGGGTGTCTTTTTCGACCATGGGGACAAGGAGCGGGCAATGGGATTCAAGTCTGATATCGAAATCGCGCAGGAAGCCAGGATGCTTCCCATTGGGCAGATCGCCGAGCAGGTGGGTCTTTCCGATGACATGCTCGAGCCGTATGGCCACACCAAGGCGAAGGTGGACATCCGCTCGCTCGGGGACCGTCCTCAGAAGGGCAGGCTCATCCTTGTGACCGCCATCAATCCCACACCTGCGGGCGAAGGCAAGACCACCACGTCGGTCGGTCTCGCTGATGCCCTTCACCGCCTGGGTAAAAACGTCGTCCTCGCCCTTCGCGAGCCCAGCCTCGGTCCCGTCTTCGGTGTCAAGGGCGGTGCGGCCGGAGGTGGCTATGCCCAGGTCGTTCCCATGGAGGACATCAACCTTCATTTTACCGGTGACTTTCACGCCATCGGGGCTGCCAACAACCTTCTGGCCGCGATGCTCGACAACCACATCAAGCAGGGCAACTCGCTCGGCATCGACCCTCGGCGCATCACGTGGAAGCGCGTCGTCGACATGAACGACCGCCAGCTCAGAAACGTCGTCGACGGCCTTGGCGGCGTCGCCGACGGCATGCCGCGCCAGGATGGCTTTGACATCACCGTGGCCTCCGAGGTTATGGCGGTCTTCTGTCTCGCCTCCGACCTCGCCGACCTCAAGGCCCGTCTCGGCCGCATGGTCGTCGGCTACACGTTCGACCGTCGACCCGTCACGGCGCATGACCTGCATGCCGAGGGTGCCATGACGGCGCTGCTCAAGGATGCGATCATGCCGAACCTCGTACAGACGCTCGAGCACACCCCGTCCTTCATCCATGGTGGGCCGTTTGCGAACATCGCACACGGCTGCAACTCCGTCATCGCGACGACGACCGCACTCAAGCTCGGCGACTACGTGGTCACCGAGGCTGGCTTCGGCGCGGACCTTGGTGCCGAGAAGTTCTGCGACATCACCTGCCGTATGGCAGGGCTCACGCCCTCTGCCTGCGTCATCGTCGCTACGGTGCGCGCGCTCAAGCACCACGGCGGCGTCGCCAAGTCCGACCTTTGCACCGAGAACCTCGCGGCCCTCGAGGCAGGTCTGCCGAACCTGCTCCAGCACGTCGAGAACATGCAGAAGGTCTTTGGGCTGAACGTGGTCGTGGCGATAAACGCGTTTCCCACCGACACCAAGGCCGAGCTCGATCTCGTCGAGACCGCGTGCAGGGACCTCGGCGTCAACGTGGCGCTCTCCGAGGTGTGGGCGAAGGGCGGCGAAGGCGGCGAGGCGTTGGCGCACGAGGTCCTGCGCCTCTGCGACGAGCCCAACGACTTCCGCTTCAGCTACGATCTTGATGGCAGCATCGCCGACAAGATCGAGGCCATCGCCACGAAGGTCTACCATGCCGATGGCGTGGACTTCACGCCGGGTGCCATCAAGCAGCTGCAGCAGCTCACCGATCTTGGCTATGACCACCTGCCCATCTGCATGGCCAAGACCCAGTACTCCTTCACGGATGACCAGACCAAGCTCGGCGCTCCGAAAAACTTCCGCATCACGGTGCGCAACGTCAAGGTCTCCGCTGGTGCCGGGTTCCTCGTCGCGCTTACGGGTGACATCATGACCATGCCGGGCCTTCCGAAGGTACCGGCGGCGGAGAAGATCGACGTCACGCCCGACGGCAGGATCATCGGTCTGTTCTAGTCGGGTCCTGCCTTTCGTGCCAAAGCCAAAGGAGTCAGCCATGGCATCAGAGCTCACCAAGATGAGCTGCGAGGATTTCGCGTCCGTTCTTGCAGCCAGACAGCCCGTTCCCGGAGGGGGCGGTGCCGCCGCGTACGTCGGTGCGCTCGGTGTCGCACTCGGCTCGATGGTGGGCACCTACACCTCCGGGAAGAAGAGCGCTGCGGCCTACGAGGGTGACATCCGTCGCATGCTCCTCGCTGCCGAGGACATTCGCGTCCGTCTCGTCGCCCTGGTGGACGCCGATGCCGATGCCTTCTATCCGCTCTCTCAGGCCTATGCCATCCCCAAGGATGACCCGACTCGCGCAGACGTGCTCGAGTCGGCCACCAGGAATGCGATCGTCGGCCCCATGGAGATGATGCACCAGATCGCGTCTGCCATCGAGCTCCTCGAGGAGATGGGCGAGAAGGGCTCGCGCATGCTTATCTCGGACGTGGGCTGTGGCGCGCTCATCTGCCGCGCTGCCTTGGAGGCCGCAAGCCTCAACGTCTTCGTGAACACGAGGGCGCTGCGCGACCGCACGTATGCGGAGTCCGTCGAGGCGGAGTGTGACGGGCTTCTCGCCGAGTGGCGCCCGCGCGCCGAGGCCACGGCCGCCAAGGTCATGAGCTACATCAGGGGAAGGGAATAGGCCATGGCGAGGCTGCTCAGAGGCGCACCCGTCTCCGCGGCGCTTACGGAGGAGCTGGTCGGTAGGGTTGCGACGCTTGGGGAGAGGGGGATCGTGCCCACGCTCGCCATCGTGAGGGTGGGGGAGCGTGAGGATGACCTCTCCTACGAGCGCAGCGCGGAGAAGCGCTGTGGCAGGGTGGGTATCGGCGTGCGCACGTTCGTGCTGCCCCCTGACTGCTCGCAGGACGAGCTCATGGATGTGATCGTCGAGGTCAACACCGACGACTCCATCCATGGCTGTCTCATGCTCCGCCCGCTCCCGAAGACGCTTGACGAGGAGGCCGCCTGCGAGGCGCTCGAGCCCACCAAGGATATCGACTGCATTACCGCTGGGTCTCTCTATGGCGTCTTCTCAAACCGTCCAACGGGCTTTCCGCCCTGCACGGCCGAGGCGTGCATCGAACTGCTCGACTACTATGGCGTCGAACTCGAGGGCGCGCGCGTGGTTGTGGTCGGGCGTTCCCTTGTGGTCGGAAAGCCCGTCTCATGTATGCTGCAGGCGAGAAACGCCACGGTGACCATGTGCCACACCCGCACGAAGAACCTAGTCGATGAGCTGTCGCGCGCAGAGGTCATCGTTGTCGCCGCCGGTCACGTCGGAACCGTGGGCCCTGACTGCGTTCATGAGGGTCAGACGGTGGTCGACGTCGGGATAAACTGGGACGATAAGGCGGGGAGGCTCGTCGGAGACGTGGACTTCGACGCTGTGGAGCCGATCGTCTCCGCCATCACGCCCGTTCCGGGTGGCGTGGGTTCCGTGACTACCGCCGTCCTCTGCAGGCACGTGATAGAGGCAGCCGAAAGGAAAAGGTACTAGCCGTGTGTGATGACATGAACTACAACGCCATCGATACGCCCCGCATCGAAGCTGCGGTGCGGGAGTTTCTTCTGGGTATCGGGGAAGACCCCGATCGCGAGGGTCTTGAGGGTACGCCCGACCGCGTGGCGCGTGCCTGCGAGGAGATCTTCGGAGGCATGCAGGAAGACCCCGGTGCTCATCTGCGCAAGCAGTTCCATGAGCCTGGCAACGAGGAGATGGTGATCGTCAAGGACATCCCGTTCTCCTCGATGTGCGAGCACCACCTCCTACCCTTCGTGGGCAAGGCTCATGTGTGCTACATCCCCAGGGACGGTCGCATCACCGGACTCTCCAAGATCGCTCGCTGCGTGAGTGGTTACGCCCGTCGGCCCCAGCTGCAGGAGCGTCTCACCTCGCAGATCGCTGACGCGATGGTCCGCGAGCTCGGGCCGCTCGGTGTCCTCGTGGTCCTCGAGGCGGAGCATACCTGCATGAACATGCGTGGCATCAAGGCTGCGGGAGCGCTGACGGTGACGTCCGCCGTACGCGGTACGTTCAGAAACGACCTCAAGACGAGGGAAGAGGCCCTGAGGCTTCTTGGCCTCGATCAGTAGGGGCATGGGCATCGCACAATAAGTCTCTGTTACGTTGCCGTCATGCGTCAGCTGGGGAAATGCCCTTTTCGACATGGTGGGGGCGATGAGTATACTTTGGTCTTGCACCGATAGGTCTTGGGCGGAGGTCCAATGATATACGACGACATTCTCGAGGCGGTGGGCGATACGCCCCTCGTCCGTCTCAACAGGGTGGTACCCGCAGGGTCCGCTCGCGTTCTTGCCAAGTTCGAGGGCATGAACGTCGGTGGGTCAATCAAGACGCGAACGGCACTGCACATGATTCGCCAGGCAGAGGCCCGCGGGGAGCTTCACGAGGGAAGCATCATCGTGGAGCCCACGAGTGGCAACCAGGGCATCGGTCTCGCGCTCGTGGCGGCCGTTCTTGGATATCGTGCTCGCATCATCATGCCCGACTCGGTCTCGATGGAGCGCCGAAGGCTCGTGAGCCACTATGGGGCGCTCGTTCTCACGGTTCACGACGCCGGAGACATAGGCGCCTGCATCCAGGAGTGCATCGCCAGGGCACTGCATATGGCAGCAGAGGACGAGAACGTCTACGTGCCCCAACAGTTCGAGAACGCGGACAACGTCACCGCGCACTACGAGGGCACGGGTGCTGAGATCCTCCGTGACGTAGACGGGCCGATCGACGGGTTCTGCTCGGGAATCGGCACAGGCGGGACCATCACCGGCGTAGGGCATGCCCTGCGCGACGCGAACCCCGACGTGCAGATCTGGGCGGTCGAGCCCGAGAACGCCGCCATCCTCTCCGGAGGTACCGTGGGGACTCACCTGCAGATGGGCATAGGTGATGGAATCATACCCGCGATTCTCGACCGCGAGGTCATGGACCGCGTGGTAACGGTCAGCGACCCCGAGGCCATCTCGATGTCACGACGCCTTGCGCGCGAGGAGGGAATCATGTGCGGTATCTCCTCGGGTACGAACGTGGTCGCCGCCCTGAGGATGGCTGCCAAGTTCGGGGAGGGCAGAACCATCGTCACCATACTGCCGGACACCGCAGAACGCTACATTTCGACGAAGCTCTTCTGTGGCGAGTAGGCCATCTGCGGGGCTATGATCTTCACGTCGTTGCTCCTTGCTCCTGTACCTTGCGTTGAGAGGAAGCCATGCACAAAGAATTCCTGATGGGCAACGAGGCCATGGCGCTCGGTGCCCTTGCCGCTGGGGTCAACGTGGTGGCTGGCTATCCCGGCACCCCATCGACCGAGGTCCTCGAGACCATCGCCAAACGAAACCCCGGTGACGTCTACGTCGAATGGTCGGTCAACGAGAAGGCGGGCATGGAGGTCGCGGCAGGAGCCGCCTATTGTGGCGCGAGGACCCTTGTGACCTGCAAGCAGGTTGGGCTCAACGTGGCCTCCGATCCTCTCATGAGCCTTGAGTACATCGGCGTCAGCGGCGGGATGGTCGTCCTCGTCGCCGACGACCCCGGTCCCATCTCGTCCCAGACCGAGCAGGACACCCGCACCTTTGGCATGTTCTCCAAGGTGCCCGTCTTCGATCCCTCCTCGGTGCGTGATGCGTACCAGATGATCCAGGGTGCCTTCGAGCTCTCGGAACGCATCGGAAGTCCCGTGATCATGCGCCCGACGACCCGCGTGGACCATGGCTACGAGGCGATCGAGGTCAAGGACCAGGACGAGTGGAGGTCGGACAAGCCCGAAGGGTTCGTCAAGGACTCGTCGCGCTGGGTCATCTTTCCCCGACTCTCGGTGCGAAACCATGCGCTCATCGAAGAGCGCAACGCCCGTCTCGCAGACGAACTCTCGTCATATCCGGGCAACTTCATCGTTCCGTCGGGTGCGAAGGCCGGACGCGTGGGAATCGCCACGCACGGTGTGAGCTACGAGTACGTGGAGGAGGACCTGTCCGATGATCCGTGCCGCCCGCGCGTGCTTCGCATTGCCACGCCGTTCCCGTTTCCCGAGAGGCTTGCGGTCGAGTTCCTCCAGGGGCTCGACGAGGTCCTCTGCGTAGAGGAGCTCGATCCGGTAATCGAGCGCGCCCTCGTCTACGTATGCGGAAGGTATGGCATCTCGTGCAGGATCCGAGGCAAGCTCACGGGAGACGTCCGCTCCTCGGGCGAGAACTCCGTGGAGTCCGTTGCCGCCGCCATAGATGCGTTTCTGGACCGCCCCAGGCCTGCTGCGCCTGCGCCCGATGACGTGCCGCAGCTTCCCGTGCGCCCTCCGGTGCTCTGTGCCGGCTGCCCGCATCGTGCGAGCTTCCTTGCCGTCAAGCGCGCCATGGCTGGGCGCAAGACGATCTTCTGCGGTGACATCGGCTGCTATACGCTGGGTAACGCCCAACCCCTCGACATGTGCGACACCTGCCTGTGCATGGGGGCGGGCATCGACATCGCGCAGGGCGTCTTCCATGTGGAGCCGGACACCTTGGCCTTCGCCTTCGTCGGTGACTCAACATTCTTCGCCTCGGGCATCACGGGCACCATCAACGCCTTCTACAACCAGGCGGAGATGACCCTCGTCGTTCTCGACAATTCGACCACCGCGATGACCGGACACCAACCCCATCCAGGTACCGGGCGCACCGTCATGGGTGATGTCGTACGGGCAGTGAGTATAGAGAACGTCCTGCGCGGCATCGGTCTCACCACGGTGGAGGTCGTGAACCCGCTCGACCACGAGCTTGCGGTCGAGACGGTCCGTCGGGTCGCTGCCGAGCCCGGGGTCAAGGCGATCATCTTTCGCTCTCCCTGCGTCGTCCTCGCCAAGCCAAAGGCCAAAAGTCGGGTTGATGCGAGTGCCTGCGTGGGTTGCCAGCGCTGCGTGAGGCAGCTGGGTTGTCCCGCCCTCATACCCCAGGCCGACGGACGCGTGGACATCGACCAGTCCCAGTGCACGGGCTGCACGCTCTGCGAGCAGGTCTGTCCCGTTCATGCCATCTCGGGAGGTGAGAGGCTGTGAGCACCAACATCGTCCTGTGCGGCGTGGGAGGACAGGGAACCATCCTCGCGTCCAAGCTCATCGCCACGGCCGCGATGGAACGTGGCATCCCCGTGAAGACCGCCGAGACGATCGGCATGGCCCAGCGCGGTGGCTCCGTGTTCAGCCACGTTCGCGTGGGTGACGAAGCGGTCTCGCCGCTCGTCGGTCGTGGCAAGGCGGATGTCATCGTGGCCTTCGAACCTGCCGAGGCGGTGCGCCAGCTGCCCTTCCTCAGACATGGCGGTACGGTCGTCGTGAGCAACCGTCCCGTGGTCCCCGTCTCGTCCATGACGGGCGGGCCGGCATATGACCTCGATGCGATCATGTCCTATCTTCGTGCGCAGGAGGAATCTGGTCGTATCGGCGTCCTCTCCGTGGTCGAGGCGCGTCGCGCCGAGCTCGAGCTTGGCTCGGCCAAGTGCCTCAACGTGGTCCTCCTCGGCGCCGCCGCGCGCTCCGGCACGCTGGGACTTTCGTTGGAAGACATGCGTCATGCCGTCCACGAGCGTGTGCCCGAGCGCTTCTGGGAGCTCAACGACCACGCGCTCGCGTGGGGATAGACCGGTAGGCTACAGCCCCTGGCCGTGTGGCCAGCAGACGGAAGGGTACGAGAATGCAGATCAACGATCACCAGCTCGAGCTCGTTAACAGGCAGGTCGAGCGGCTCATCGCGGCCGACAACTTCTATGGCCGCAGGCTCAGGGAGGCGGGCATCACCGGTTGCGACTCCGTCGAGGACTTCGTCAGGCTTCCCTTCTCGCAGAAGCAGGACCTTCGTGACGCGTATCCGCTCGGGCTCGCTGCCGTCCCCGAGGAGAAGATCGTCCGCATCCATTCCAGCTCGGGTACCACGGGTACTCCCGTCATCGTGCCCTATACCGCGAAGGACGTGGATGACTGGGCTATCCAGTTTGCGCGCTGCTACGAGTTCGCCGGTTGCACCACTACCGATCGCATTCAGATAACGCCCGGCTACGGTCTTTGGACCGCTGGCATCGGCTTTCAGGCGGGTGCCGAGAAGCTCGGCGCCATGGCCATTCCCATGGGCCCGGGAAACACCGAGAAGCAGCTCCAGTTCATGGTCGACATGCAGTCGACGGTCCTGTGCGCCACGTCATCCTACGCGTTGCTTCTTGCCGAGAAGGTCGGTGAGCTCGGCCTCCGTGACAAGATCGCGCTCAAGCATGGTGTGATCGGGTCCGAGCGCTGGGGCGAGAAGACCCGCAGGCGCATCAAGGACGGACTTGGCATCGACCTCTTCGACATATACGGTCTCACCGAGGTCTATGGCCCTGGCATCGGCATCAACTGCAGGTACGAGACGGGCATGCACATCTGGGATGACTTCGTCTACCTCGAGATCGTTGATCCGGAGACGGGCGAGCCCGTCCCCGATGGCGAGTGGGGCGAAATCTGCATCACCACACTCGTCAAGGAGGGTGCGCCGCTCATTCGCTTCCGTACGCACGACCTCTCGCGCATCATCCCCGGCGAATGCCCCTGCGGGTCGAGGTACCCACGCATCGACACCATCTCGGGCCGCTCCGACGACATGTTCAAGATTCATGGCGTGAACGTCTTCCCGAGGCAGGTCGAGGAGGTTCTCGCTCTGTTCCCTCAGCTTTCGAGCGAGTACCAGATTCGTCTCTCGCACCTCGAGGGCAAAGACACCATGCGCATCTACGTCGAGACCGACGGCACGCAGGACTTCCGGGACGTCGCCGACGCGGTGGCCGAGGAGACCAAGTCCAGAATCGGTCTCACCCCGCTCGTGAAGGTCGTGGAGCTTGGGGTCCTGCCGCGTAGCGAGAAGAAGACCAAGCGCGTCTTCGATGAGAGGTACGAGTAGGATTCGTGGCGGGCGGGCCCAACCCAGCCGATGCCCATACCGTCAAGAGCGACGTGGGTCGGTTGCCTTCCCAGTTGAGGTGGCCGTTCGAATCAGGTCGATCACCTCGGCACAGCGTAGGCTTGCCGCGTGTGGCATGACGGGGCTCTCCATGAGTCCTTGGGTCAGACAGTCATCGAAGTGGCTGATCTCTCCGAAGAAGTCATCGACCACGTACGGTGCCCTGATGTGATGAGAGGTGAAAGTCTCACCGGATCCGTCTAGAGTCCTGACAATCAGCTCGGTCGGGCGATGGAATTGGGGTATCTCGACAGATCCCCTCTCGCAGTGAACGCTCAGGGTGACGCCCATCGCGCGGTCCGAGGCACACTCCAGCTCGCAGGGCACGTCTCCCATCAGGAGGAAAGCGTCATCATACCAGTCGACGGCACCTCGCCTGTCCGCGCTCGCCTTCACCAGAACGGGGCGACCGTGCGTGAGGGCGTCAAGCCATGAGACGCCATAGACACCCGTGTCATAAAGGCATCCACCTTGCGCGGGGTCGACGAAGTAGCCACCGATGTCATCGGGGAAGCGATGGCAGATGCTTGCTCGGACGGAGGTGATCGCACCCAGGGAACCACCCCGGAGAAGGTCCGTCATGCGGCCATAGGCGGGTACGAAGCGGGTCTTCATGGCCTCCATGAAGAGACTGCCATGTCGGTGGGCGCAATCAAGGACGTCCGCAAGCTCATCAGCGGAGAGGCACGCCGGCTTCTCGCAGAGGACCGCCTTTCCGGCCCCGAGCGCACGCATCGCCCATTGCGCATGCAGGCCATGGGGGAGTGCGAGGTAGATGGCATCAACGTCAGGGTCGTCAATGAGGGCCTGGTGGTCGAGGTAGACCTTATCGGGATGGTGTGCCTTGGCGAACTCCGAGACATGGGCCTCGTCACGACCGCTTATCGCAACGAGACGCGCGCGGGGCTCATGAGCCAGTGCGTTGCAGAAGCGATTGGCGATGTTGCCAGCGCCAAGCACCCCCCAACCGAGGGTACGATCGTTTCCCTTACCTTCCGTCTCCGCCTGACCTTGCTCCATGGGATGACCCTTTCGACGATCGCTGCCCTGTCCTTACAGTATTGCAGGAGAAAGTCGGGGAGGGCTTTTCGATCCACACTTTTCGTCATGATTGCAGACGGAGGCCTGTCTCCGACACCCATCCACGACTTGCGATGGTCCTTTTGGGCCCTGCGACCGAGCCCTCCGACGGCCCATCTCGGCCCATTCGGAACGGCATGCCCTTGATGCTTGATAGACTAATACAATTAGTTTATAATGTACTCATATTAGTTTTAGGGAGGCTATGCATGGGTACGAAAAGGGACCTGGATTCACAGGCGATTCTGAATGCGGCGGTAGAGTTGGCCGAGGAAAGGGGACTTGAGAACATCTCCCTGCTTCAGATTGCGGAAAGACTCGGCGTAAAACCACCGTCGCTCTACAACCACCTCAGCGGGTTGCAGGAGATCTCGTCGGGTATCGCAAAACTCGCCATCAGCAGGCTTGGAGATACCATTCGCGATGCAGCGGTTGGTCGTTCAAAGGGAGACGCCCTGGCGGCGATCGCCTCTGCGTATCGCAGGTTCGCGAAAGAGAACCCTGAGCTCTATAAGGCAATCCTGAGGTTCCATGACTATGACGACGGCGGCATTCAGGAGGCGGGCCATGCCGTCGTCCGCATCCTATATCAGGTGATGGAACCATACCATTTCAGCAAAGAGGAGACGATCAACTTCGTCCGAGGATTCCGCAGTGCGCTTCATGGGTTCGTTTCACTCGAGGAGGCAGGGTTCTTCCAAAGCGCCGAAGCGAACGTGGACGGGAGCTACGAGCAGCTTGTTTCACATATGATATCATCCCTGAGAGCGGAAGAAGATGCGTGAGAATGCCCCAATACATCATGCTACCTATCGTGGGATTCGTGGTTGGTCTGCTGATTATTTCGCTTGGGGGCGGTGGAGGGGCCGTCTATGTGGGAATCCTGACCGTCTTCTTTAATATCCCACCCGCAATTGCGGCATCGACCTCTCTTGCGACAACGATTCCCACCACGGCTGTGGGAACATTCAGCCATTGGAAGGCTGGAAACGTGAACTGGCACTATGGGCTTATCATGCTGGCCGGTGGCGTGATTGGCTCCATCGTGGGTTCCCTGTGTTCCGGGTTTCTCCCGGAAGGTCTGTACAACAAGGTGACCGGAGCGATATTGCTGCTGCTTGCCGTGCAGATGCTGGTTTCGTACGTAAGGAAAGGCAATGATGCACAGAGCACGAATCAGACCCACAAGAGATCCGATGCTGCCAAAGCGGTCTGTTTCGGCCTGCTTGGTGGGGTCATGTCCGGGCTCGTCGGCCTCAGTGGTGGCGGTCCGATCATCGCAGGGCTCATGATCCTTGGATGCCAGGCGCTCGAAACGGTGGGGACCTCCGTCCTCGTGCTGCTTGGCATCGCCGTCACCGGTTTTGCCACGCATCTCGGGATAGGAAGCATCGACTGGGAACTCGTGGGACTTCTGACCATCGGTACGGTCTGCGGTGCTTTCGTCGGCCCGGCCCTTCTCAAGCGGATGGATAAGAAGAAGCTGGAGAAGGTCCTTCAGCCCGTGCTTTTCGTCATGATTGTGATCATGGGCGGAATAGAGGTGTTCAAGTAGTGCTCCCGTCTGCTCGGGTGACAGGAGAGGACACTTGCGCAACGTTGTGGTTGCATTTGCAATCGGCGGACGGTCACTTCTCATTCGGACATCAGCCGGATTTACTGACAAAAATGTATCGAGAATGTTACAATTTAAGCAATATGAAGACAGAACGAAATGAGTGATACCGAGACGAGGAACAAATTGAAATCAATGGGTTACCGTATCGCTACATGCCTTCTTGCTTTATCATGCATATTCTTTACGTCAGTCCCCGTTCTCGCAGAAACCGGTACGGGTGCAGCTTCGGGGGCATCTACGACGACCGTTCAGAACCCCGATGGCTCGACAACCGAGACCACGACCACGACTGGTGATGACGGTGTCGTCACGAAGGTCGTGAAGGTCATCACAGACGTCGGTAATGGTGACGGAACCACCACGCGGACGACGGTTACCACCACGACGGTCTCGACGCCGACGGTTACGACCAGTACGGGTCTCGCACGCACGTCAAGCGTGGATGACACGACGTTCACGTATCCGACGACAGACTCCCTCGAGAGCTGCGGAGACTTTGCCGTTGTCGCGGCCGATTACCACAATGACAACGACATGGAAGGCACCATCGCTGCGCAGACGCTCCACGTGGGCAACCCGACCATCGGAAACGCCTCGAACGAGGACTATGGGAGCAACCTTCTCTATCTGGAGTCGATTGATGGTATCGCGGGACTGACGAGCATCAGGGCGGGCGTGAACCTGATTGTCGGCGATAACATCGAGATCACCTACGGCTACAACAACGGCAATGGTGTCACGTTCACCGATACCACCACGGGACAGTCGGTCTCCTACAACGACCGGAGCCAATTCGCTTCGATCAGCAACGTCAGCGACTCGAGCTACCAGATCGATTTCACCAGGCTGGGGTCGGATTTCGGGGCGTATGCCGCGGCAAAGGACGCCGAGGCGGACACTGAGGGCATGACCGTTACCTATACCGATAAGGACGACCCGAACCTGTCGACGGTGCATGTGCACTGTGTCGAAGGCGAGAACATCGTCAATGCTTATCCAACGCCGCTGGGAAAGGCTGAGGTCACCGGTCCTGCGGACGGCAACTACTCGCTTGTCGTCAACATGCACCCAGACGACTCCGTCCCCTCGTACACCTACGTGCCACAGGTATCGATTGATGGCGTTTCGGGTGGATACAGCGCCGTAGCCGGTCGGGTGCTCTTCAACTATGGCACGTATTCCGGCAAGATTGTCCTGACCGGCGAATCCACGACTGGAGTGATATTCGCACCGAATGCGACAGTGGAAGTGCGGTCCGCCTCGCACAACGGATCGATCATCGCAAGAGAAGTCATTAACGAGAACTGCGAGATACACCAGGCTGGCTTCAAGGAGTACAAGAACACCTCGATCATCGAGTACGAAACGACGACTTCCGAAACGACGACTTCCGAGATTATCGGATCATCTAATAACTCAAGCTCTGATGGTGAGAGCGGAGCGGGTGTCTCCGATAACGGCTCGACGGTCTCAGACAGTGGTTCTGGTACTGCCATTGTACCGAGCACAGGAGATGATTCGAGAGCTTTGTTGTTTGAAGTGTTTGGTATTGCCGGCATGGCTCTTGTCTGTATCGGTTCGACACTTCTCCGTCGGAGGGAACCAACGGGTGCAAAATAGGAGCACCCTTTGGACGAGAACAGAAACAACGAAATCGTGAAGTCGATGATGGAGCTGGACTTCCGTCCGACTGATGACATCGAGGCATCTCAGCTGACCCGTTACATGAGGTTGCCTACGGGCGATGCCGCTCTTGCTGGTGGGGCGCGTGCGTCGCTTCTGCCGGTTTTCCGTACGATCACTTCGACGATGGCTCTCAATGAGGGAGACCTGTATCGGGCGATCCTGCCCAAGGGGGCGACCCTTGCGGCGATGAAAGACGGCAGCGGTTTCATCGGGGCGGCTGTCAGGCAAGGCGAGGGCGTTGCCGGCCAGGCTCGCTTCGTCCCTGCTGGAGGTGCTGTGCAGATGGCAACCACCACGGTTTCCGTCGACCCGGTGACTCTCGGCATCGCTATTGCCATGGTCGAGATAGACATGAAGCTGGACGCCATCCAGAAGACCCAGCAGGAGATGTTCGACTACCTGAAGGCAAGGGATGAAGCCGAGCTCCATGGCGATATCACATCCCTCTCCGACATCATGGATAGCTATAGACTCAACAGCACGAACGAGCGGTTCAAGTCCGAGAAGCGCATCGAGGTTCAGGACATCAGGAGAGACGCCGACCGCAAGATTGAGCAGTATCGGATGCGGCTCGAAGGACAGTTGAGGAAGGATGGACCACTCCACCTTGGGATGGATGTCGACAAAAAGGCCGAGGACGTCTCCGATACGCTGCGCAGGTATCAGATGTCGCTTTTTGCTTACGCCTACGCGACCTTCCTCGAGGTGATGCTGCGCGAGAACTTCGAGTCGGAGTTCCTGAGGCTCGAAAGTGACAAGATCGACAAGCGAGCGCTCCGGTATCGCAAGGACTACACGCACAGCTACGACTGGATCGAGCGGTTCTCGCACTCCACGGTCGAAGACACCGTGATAAGGGGCTTCGCCACCGCCGCAGAAGGTCTCGGTGAGTTCGTGGAGAAGTCTCCGATCGGAGGGTGCACTCCTATCAACAGGGGCCTGAAAGACGCAGGAAATGGTGTGGAGAACTTTCTGACTGAACTGTCAGCGAACACCATGAAGAGCCTTCTGAAAGCGAAGGAGCCAGTAGCTGCGCCTTTTCTCGAGAACATCCGCAATATCGATGCGACGTACAACGAGCCGCTTGAGCTTCTCGTCTCTAGTGACGGCACGTACGTCCGTCGACTGCTGGCGTAGGTTCTCATGGAGCTCGGTATAACCATACCGTTCCAGAAGTTTCTGAAGGTCATGCAGCCGTCCTATGGCGAGGGATCATCGTCATCGTTGCCATCAGATACGCTCTTTGGCGGACGGATTTCGATGGGGGCCATCGACGACCATTTCGCACTCACAGGTGGACGGCCGGTGATTATTAAGACCCGTGGACGGAATAGAGGTATTTAGGTGGTGCTCCTATCTGTGCGGCCATCCACGAGGTGATGATACGTGCGAGCATCGATTTGGGATTTCTGGAGCTCGAGGGCGGGACGATTGACGAGTAAATTCCCCAGTATCATGAGGGGCGTACACTACCATGAAAAGTAACTTCGGGGAGCAGATTTATGCAGTTGGAACTAAGAGACGTCAGAAAGGCCTTCGATGACAAAGAGGTGCTTAACGGCATCGATTTTACCTTTGATCAGGGGAAAATCTATGGCCTGATCGGGCGGAACGGAGCGGGGAAGACAACCCTCTTCAATTGTCTAAGCGGCGAGATACATGCAGACGCGGGCGAGGCACTTCTTCTGAGCGAGGAGCAGAAGCAGCCGCTTGATCCTGAGAGAGTCGGCTATGTGCTTTCTACGCCGATTCTGCCGGAGTTTCTGACTGGATATGAATTCATCAAGTTTTTTATCGACGTCAACAAAGATCACGTTCCGGCCGATAAGAAGGCCGACGACTATTTTGACCTAGTGCAGATCAGCCAGGATGACCGACATCGTCTGATCAAGGGCTATTCGCACGGCATGAAGAACAAGATTCAGATGCTCTGCTTCATCATTTCCAAACCGCCGGTGATTTTGCTCGACGAGCCACTTACGTCACTTGACGTTGTGGTTGCGCTTGAAATCAAAAAGCTGCTGCGTGAAATGCGTCAAGATCATATCATTCTTTTTTCAACTCACATACTGCAGCTTGCCACCGACCTATGCGACGAGATTGTGCTGCTGAATGATGGAAAACTCGAGCAGGTCGATCATTCCATTATCGGTGATCCGCAATTTGAAGAGAAGGTTATCAGTCTGTTGAAAGATGAGAACGAAGCATGATGCAAAACACACTGAGAACCGTTTTCAATGTCAAGGCGTCAGTCAATGCGAATGTGTTTCTCTACTATCTCAAGCGTCTTCCGCTCATCGGTCGGCTTGTCCATTCCCACGTCTATGCGGATGTTTCCCTGAAACGGAACGTTTCCATCGTTGCTGGCGTTTTCAGAGCCATTCTCATGCTCTTTAGCAAGGCCCTCTTCGTCGGTCTCCTTTCGGTCCTGGTGGTTCTGCTCATCGAGCAAGACGTCAGCCTGCGCTATGCGGCATATCTAAATGTATTCTTCTTCTTGAATGCCATTGGCTCATTCATCACGTCTTCTATATTTGAGACCGACCGGAATAAATACATCTGCATCCGTCTCATGCATATGAATGCGCACGATTACATCGTTTCGACCCTGCTGTTCCATGAACTGGTGGATTTTGTCACTTTCCTGCCCGCGGTATTGCTTGCAACCGTCTTTATGGGCGGTACTCTTGCGCAGGGGCTCGTGCTGGCCATTATGCTGTCGACTCTCAGCTTGACCGCCGAAGCGTCCTTCCTTCTCGTCTACTCCGGAACCGGCGTTATTCTCAGCAAGAAATCTGCGTATGTCGCTTTCACCTTCATTCTCTGCCTGGCCGCTGCGTATGTTCCGGTTCTGATGCATCGGCCCCTGATGCTCGGTGACCTGCTCTTCCACCCGGTCTTTCTGTTGCTGCTCTTTCTCCTGCTGGGCTGTAGTCTGATGGAAATTCTGAAATACGGCAGGTACCATGAGTTGGCGATGGAAAGCCTGAAGGCGTCCGACTATTCAATCGATGTCGACAAAGTGGTCTCTGAGGCCAAGTTTTCGGACGTCGCGGTTCGGGAGAAGGAATTCAAACATGCCGATCTTGATACGCACGGGTTCGAAAGCAAAACGGGCTTTGCCTATCTGAACGCCATTTTCTTCCGCCGACACAGGCGCATCCTGGTGAGACCGATCATTGTCTGTCTCGCCATCATCGCAATCCTTTTTGCGGCGGCAGTCGTCGCTTCTATCTATCAGCCGAACATTAAGTCGCTGGTGTCAAGGCCGGATGCCATCCTACCCATGTTCGTCTTCATCATGTACTTCTCCTCGCTCGGAGAACGCGTGTGCAAGGCAATGTTCTATAACTGCGACATCAGCCTTCTGCGATATTCGTTCTATCGAGAGAAAAATGCGGTTTTGTCCAATTTCAAAGTGCGGCTTCGGCGTGTGGCCGGTCTGAACCTGATTGTTGCCTTTGCCATTATTGCCGCCGTCTTTGGTCTGACTCTTGTTTTTGGTTCGAACTGGTCGGTTATGGACACGGCTGCGTTCGCGCTTTCTATCCTGTTCCTGTCGCTGTTCTTCTCGGTGCACCATCTGTTCCTGTACTATGTCTTCCAGCCGTACACGATGGAGCTCGGCATGAAGAACCCGTTTTACAACGGGATTAACTACGGAGTCTATTTTCTGTGCTTCCTTTGTATGAAAATCAAAAGTCCACCATCATATTTTACACTAATTATATTGACGTCCACGCTTGTCTACAGTGTGGTCGCATTGATTCTTGTATACAAATATGCGCCAAAAACATTCAGAGTAAAATAAGAGAATCTCATCGGGAGGCGTGCGCCGCCGTGATTAACGAGATTGGTTGAAGTGGTCGTCTCGCTTCGGCACAAAACCGCTTCTGCCAATGGAAGTCATCGCCCGGGTCGTTCCGGTCGTATCCTTTCCGCGATCATGCCGCTTTTGGAAAGCCATCTGCATGCCGGCCGGAAGGTCATGGTTCAGGGACTGATAGGTATGCTTGTCGCCATGGTAGGTAACGGGGTCGCTACGGATGTGGGTATACTTGTCCCCGCTTTCTTCCAAGCAAAGCTCCGCGGGAAACCTCCGTTCGCAATGCGGCGCACCCGAGTCTCCCGGTATGGGGGGCGTCACGCTTGGCTAGGCTCTCCTGTCAGGAGAGGAAAAGAGGGACCAATCATGTACGTCGTGCCATTTGAAGTTCCCGAGAGAAGCTATGCAGAGGCGCTCGACGTGCTGCATGCCACCCTTAGGTTTGGCATCCAGCCCATGCTCGAGAGCGTCGAGGACCTGATCGAGGAGTGCGGCAACCCCGACCTCTGCTTCGATGCCATCCAAATCGCCGGCACCAACGGCAAGACGTCGACGGCTCGCTATGCCGCGGCGATCCTCAGGGGAGAGGGGCTGCGCACCGCGCTCTACACGAGTCCCGAGCTCGTGAGCTACACCGAGCGCATGGAGGTGGACGGCCGTCCCGTCACCGAGGGGAAGTTCGCGCGAGGCATATCCGCGGCGGTCGAGGCAGGCTCCCGCGTCAACGCGCGGCGTCGCTCCGCAGGCGAGCGCCCCTACGACATCACCGAGTTCGACCTGCTCACCGTTGCCGCCTGCATAGTCTTTGCCGAGGCGGGCGTCGACGTCGCCGTGCTCGAGTGCGGCATGGGTGGCCGCTGGGACGCCACCTCCGCCGTCAAGTCCATTCGATCCGTGGCGGTGACGGGCGTCGGTCTCGACCATATGAGGATCCTCGGCGATACGCTCGAGGCCATCTCGGGCGAGAAGGCCGCCATCATCAAGTCCGGACGCAGCTGCGTGCTCGGCGTGGGGACCGCGACGCCTTCCTCGGTCGAGGACGTCTTTCTCGGCCAATGCGCTCGTGCGGACGTCAGTCCCGTCCTGCTCCGTCCCGAGCGTGCATCCGATGCCGAGGGCGAGATGCATCCCGGCGTCCCGCGCGAGCATGCCGGGTTTTCCCACGCAAGCTACGTCATCGATCGGTTTCCGGGCCGCATCGGCGGAGCGCTCGTGCTCGACGTGACCACGCCCCTGTCATCCTATATTGGGGTCAGCGCCCTCAAGCCCTCCTACCAGGCGGCCAACATCGCCTGTGCCATGGTACTCGCGGAGCAGTACCTCGGTCATGCCCTCGACCCCGATGTGCTCTTCGAATCGGTGGTGACCTGCCCCACGCCCGGCCGCTTCGACGTGGTCCGTGCCGATCCCGTCGTCCTCATCGATGCCTGCCACAACCCGCAGAGCGTGGAGACCTTCCTCACGGCCGTCCGCGACGTCGAACCTGCTGTCTCAAGACGTCCGCTGCTCCTCTGTGCGGTTCTTGCCGACAAGGACGTGCGGGGCATCGTGAGGCTGCTCGCCCCGGAGTTTCCCTCGGTCGCCGTGACGCAGACCTCGTCGCCACGCGCGCTTCCCGCCGAGGAGCTCGCCGCCATCTTCTCCGAATGCGGCAACGGACCCGAGGCTGTCTACCGCTCGGTGGGGGAGGCGACCTCTGCCCTCGAGGGCAGAGGTTACGTTGCATGCGGGTCCATCACCACCGCAGGGGAGGTGTCCGGCATCCTGCGTGGCTCCGACCGCTGATTCTCGCGCCTAGGCCCGGCGTGTGCTCGTTATGCGCGGTGGACACCGGAATGCGGGCGACTCATCATGTCTGCTACAATTACCAACGGCTTTGTAGCGATTGCGGCCGTGCGCCCACGTCTTATAAGGAGTCCCCTAGATGCAAGAACTTCTCGATCAGCTGATCACTCCTGAGGTCCGCATGGTGCTGTACCTCATGGTTGTCTGCGTGGTCATGCTCTATGTTCTCTCCATCGTCTACGTCATCCGCGATGCGCAGCGTCGTGGTGCCGAGCCGTGGTGGATGTGGGCGATCATCTCGGTCATCCCCATCGTCGGCCTTCTCGCCTACGTCATCCTGCGTCCCAGCTCCTATCTCATCGACCGCGAGGAGCAGGACCTCGACATCGCGCTTCGCGAGCACCAGCTCTCGCACTATGGCATCTGTCCCAAGTGCGGCGCGCCCATCGACCGCGACTTCGTCGTCTGCCCGATCTGCAACACGCAGGTCCGCAACGTCTGCCCCACGTGCCATCGACCCCTCAACGCCGACTGGAAGGTCTGCCCCTACTGCAGGACCCGCATCCAGTAGCCCCTGCCCCACGGTCTCGAACTGGCCCTCCGTTTTTGCGGGGGGCCTTCTTTTGGAGGAACCCGTTCATGCCGGAGACGCCTCGCCACGACCTGCCCATGAAGGCGGCCCTGCTCTCGGTCTCGCTCATGATCGGCTCGCAGACGGCCATCTCGCCCGCGCTGCCCGCCATGATCGAGCAGTTCCCCGACCTGTCGAGAAACGCCGTCGAGTCGCTCTCCACCATCCAGTGCCTGCCGATCATCTTCATGGTGATGGCCAGCGCGCTTCTTTCCGAGCGCTTCGGGAAGAAGCGAGTCGTCGCCTTCGGGGTCGCGCTCTGTGCCGTTGCCGGCTTCGTCCCGTTCGCGTGCCAGGACTATGCCGTCATTCTCGTGAGCAGACTTCTCTTCGGCGTTGGTATCGGCTGTCTCAACGGTCTCGCGGTCTCCCTCGTGGGGGATTTCTTTGAGGGACAGGAGCGGGCGACCCTCATGGGCATCCGGTCGTCCATGGAGACGCTCTCCACGGCCGTTCTTTCGGCTCTCGTTGGCATGCTCATCGCCTTCGGGTGGCAGTGGGCGTTTGTCATCTATCTCGTCGCCGTGCCCATACTCATTGCCTTCGTGACTCTCGTGCCAGACCGACCGGCATCTGCTGACACGGCTGACGTCGAGGTGGAGGGCGACTCTGGTCACGTGATCAATGCGGCGGTCGTGGGTCTCGCGGTCTTTGCGGGGCTTGCCTGCATGGTGGTCAACGGCTTCGTGATTCGTGTGCCGTCCATCATCGAGGGCGGAGGGATGGGCACCGCCGCACAGGCGGGTCTCGTCGTGTCCGTCACGACCATCTCGGGTACGCTTGCGGGCTTTTCCTATGGAGCGCTCCATCGCCTGCTTGGCAGACATGTCATCACGCTCGCGTGTGCGCTCATGGTGGCGGGGACGGCGCTCTGCTACCGTGCGGATTCCGTTCTCGTCCTCGGCCTGGCAGGGGTCCTTCTCGACTTTGGCTGGCCGCTCATCATCTCGCATGTCATGAATGTCGTTCCTGAGAGAAGCGCCCAGGGCTCGGCGACCATCTCCACCTCCTTCATCGTGGCTGCGACCGCAGTCACGTCCCTTCTCGCGCCCACGACGCTCAACGTCATCGGCGCGATTCTGGGTACGGCCTCCCTCGCCGCACCCTTTGCCGTCTATGCGATGATGGTCACCGGACTTGGCGTGTGGTGGGTCGCGAGGTTGGGCTAGCGTCACCAAAAGGTATCCCAATCGAGTATCCATGCTGCGAAGATGCGCCATCATGGACCGTCGTGCCCCCTTGTTGTGGTACAACCTGTGCCTATATGCAATCGAAAGGTTCCCATCACATGCCGTGTCACGTACCAGTGCGAAACCAGACTATCTAGGCGCCTGTCTTTTCTCGGCCCGAGTGGGCCACCTGACAGGCGCCGCATATCGCCCAGCGACACCCCTTGGTGGCGTGAGGGCCTTTTTCTTGTTCGGGTACACTTGTGAGGCGTCACCATCCGGAGGGAAGGACTCAAATGAAGGTTCTCTACAACGACGGCCATGTGGGCGAGTGCCCCGCCGACGAGGAACTGCACGTCATTCGTCACTCTGCCGCGCATATCATGGCCCAGGCCATCAAACGCCTGTACCCCGAGGCGGACTTCGCCTTTGGGCCCGCCACTGAAAACGGCTTCTACTATGACATCGACCTGCCCGAAGGCGTAAAGATCAGCGAGGATGACTTCCCCGCGATCGAGGCCGAGATGAAGAAGATCTGCAAGGAGAACCTCAAGTTCGAGACCTACGAGCTTCCTCGTGCCGAGGCCATCGAGCACATGCGAGAGCGCGGCGAGAAGTACAAGGTCGAACACATCGGCGACCTTGACGAGGACGTCCGCATCACCTTCTACAAGCAAGGCGAGTACGTTGACATGTGCGTGGGGCCGCACCTCACCTACACGAAGGCCCTCAAGGCGTTCAAGCTCACGGGGGTCTCCGGTGCCTACTGGAGGGGCGACAAGAACAACAGGATGCTCACGCGCATCAACGGCATCGCTTTTGCCTCCAAGGATGACCTTGACAGGCATCTCGAGCTTCTCGCCGAGGCCGAGCGTCGCGACCACCGCAAGATCGGCCGCGAGATGGAGCTCTTCATGATGTCCGATGCCGGTCCCGGTTTTCCGTTCTGGCTGCCCAACGGCATGATCGTTCGCAACTCGCTCATGGACTACTGGCATGACATGCAGGCACAGTACGGCTATGACGAGGTCCAGACCCCAATCATCCTCTCCCGTTCGCTCTGGGAGACCTCTGGGCACTGGGATCACTACAAGGAGAACATGTACACGACCCTGATCGATGACGAGGACTTTGCCATCAAGCCCATGAACTGCCCAGGTGCGTGCCTCATCTACAAGTCCAAGCCTCGCTCCTATCGTGACCTGCCGCTCAAGCTTGCCGAGGCCGGTCTCGACCACCGTCACGAACTCAAGGGTGCCCTGCACGGACTCTTTCGCGTCCGAGAGTTCACACAGGACGATGCGCACCTCTTCATTCGTCCCGACCAGATCACCGAGCAGGTCACCGACGTCACGCACCTCATCACCGCCTACTATGCGCAGTTTGGCTTCCCCTACCGGGTCGAGCTCTCCACGCGGCCCGAGAACTCCATGGGTTCCGACGAGGACTGGAACCACGCCGAGCGGAGCCTCAAGGAGGCGCTCGACTCCATGGGCATCGAGTACACGCTCAACGAGGGCGACGGTGCCTTCTATGGTCCCAAGATCGACTTCCATCTGAAGGATTGCCTTGGGCGCACCTGGCAGTGTGGCACCATACAGCTCGACTTCCAGCTGCCGCACAACTTCCAGCTCGAGTACACCGATGCCGACGGTTCCAAGAAGCAGCCGATCATGATCCACCGTGCAGGCTTTGGCTCCTTCGAGCGCTTCATCGGGATGCTCACCGAGCAGTTTGCCGGCAAGTTCCCCACGTGGCTCTCGCCCTGCCAGGTCAAGGTCCTGCCCGTCTCCGAGAAGACCCGTGACTACGCGAACGAGGTCGCCGCAAGGTTCCGCGCCGCCGGCGTGCGCGTGAAGGTCGATGACCGAGACGAGAAGATCGGCTACAAGATTCGCGAGGCGAGAAGCATCGACCGCGTGCCCTACATGCTCATCCTCGGCGAGAAGGAGGCCGCGGCGGGTAACGTCTCCGTACGCGACCGCTCCAACGAGACGACCCAGCGCGACCTCGACGAGTTCATCGCCGACATCACGACCGAGATCTCCAACAGAACGATGTAGGCCGTTCCATGGGGGAGAGCGCAGACCAGGCTCGCGTGCTGGCGAGAGGACTCGGTGCCGCGCGTGTCTACATCGTGCCCCTTGATCTCGCTGCCGACCTTCTCGTTGACAGCAAGCCGCTGCTTTGCGCCTCGCCCGTGCGCTGTCTCGACATCAGGCGGGCCGCGCTCCCTCTGCATGCGGAGGGAGTCTCCCTCTGTGCCGACGTGAGTGTTTGCGGGCCGCTTGGGTGTCCTGCGGTTCGTCTCGGCGCTGACGTCGCGGTCTCCCTCCTTGGAGATGTCGGGGTCGTGGGCGTGGCGAGAGGCGTCGATTCCGCGCTTCTCGCCACACTTGCATCCGCGGCCGTTGCTGACGAGGAGGTCCTTCTGCTCGCGCAGGCTCGACTTGCCGTCTGGCATCGCTCGAGCGACGCGGCGCATGTGGCGGCGTCCTATCTCGCCTGCCACCCACGCGTCAGGGCCGTCGCGTATCCAGGGCTTTCCACGAGCGAGGACCACCAGGTTGCGGCCACGTCCCTCGTGAGCGGATTCGGGCCCTACGTGGACTATGCGACAAGTGCGGAGGGGATGTGCTGGCATCGCATCGACGCGAGTGGCCAAGAGGGGATTCCCCTCGTGGAGAGACTCGAGCGAGAGCTTGCCCGCTAGTTCCCTCCTACGTCCGTCCACGAGTTGCAGACATCGCGTTAGAGAGAATCGCTTTTATATGGCGAGAAGAACCTACGTATGGCGGTAGGTCAGGAAGGAGAACCGGACTCCGTCTGCGGTGGTTCCACCATCCTCGGTGGACTCGAGGATCCAATCCGGACTCTCGTCGAGGTTGGGGAAGAAGGCGTCTGCAGGTACCACCAGATCGTTCATCGTGACGTACACGCGCGTGCAGGCGGGCAGGAGAGCCCTGTAGACGGATGCGCCGCCGATGAGCCAGACCGAGTCGGGACTCTCGCTCGCGACGGACGAGAGGGCCTCCTGGGGGCTTGCGGCGCGTTCGGATCCCTCTGGGTGGTACATCTCGTCGTGGGTGATGACGATGTTCCTGCGCCTCTTGAGCGGACCTCCCGGAAAGCTCTCGAGGGTCTTCCTGCCCATGATGACGGTGCCACCCGTGGTGAGCTCGACAAAGCGATGCATGTCGGCCTTGTTGCGGACGAGGAGGTTTCCGTCGTACCCGATGCCCCAGTCCCGCGTCGCGGACACGATTGCGTTCATGGAACCCTCCTAGACGGCGATGGGGATGTCGGTCACCTGCGGACCGTGGTCGTAGTCCTCGACCACGAGGTCGGCGGTGGTGAAGTCGTAGAAGTCGGTGACCTTGGGGTTGAGCGTGACCCTTGGTGCCGGATAGGTGGGTCTCGAGATGAGCTCGCGTACGATGTCGACGTGGCGGTCGTAGATATGTGCGTCCGCGATCATGTGCACGAGTCTTCCCGCCACCATGCCACTTGCCTGCGCGACCATCATGAGGAGGAGCGCGTACTGACAGACGTTCCAGTTGTTGGCGGCCAGCACGTCCTGGCTGCGTTGCACGAGCAGCATGTTGAGCGTGGGACGATCGTCCCCGGGCTCCTGCGTCACGTTGTAGATGGCATTGAAGGCACAGGGGTAGAGGTTCATCTCCGAGAGGTCCGAGAACGTGTAGAGGTTGGTCATGATGCGTCGCGAGAAGGGGTTCTCGCGGAGGTCCTTGAGCACGCGGTCCATCTGGTCGTAGTCGCCGTCGGCGTAGTGGCTCACCTGGCCGACCTGATAGCCGTAGGCCTTGCCAATGGATCCCGCCTCATCCGCCCAGTCATCCCAGATGTGCGGTTTGAGGTCATGGATGTTGTTCGACTTGCGCTGGTAGATCCACAGGATTTCGTCCATTGCGCTCTTGAGCGCGGTGCGGCGCAGCGTGAGTGCAGGAAACTCGTCGCGCAGGTCGTATCGGTTGCATATGCCGAACTGCTTGATGGTGTACGCCGACGTGCCATCCTCCCAGTGCGGGCGGACGCGCTGCCCCTCGGTCGTGGTGCCGTTTTCCATGATGTCCGAGCACATGTCGATGAATATGCCGTCAGCCTTGCTCATTGCCAGCCTTTCGTTGGGTGCTACTTGTCTGCGGAGAGCGTAAGGGCCTCGGTGAGACTGGACCCGGCCTGTTCGGTCTCGTCCCAGACCTTCGCATCGGCGGTTGCGAGGTCATCGTAGGAGATGTCACCATCGGTCCTGAGAAGCGAGATCTCGGCCTCGATGAGCTGCCAGCGCTGTTCCGCGCTAGAGATGCCCTGTTCGAGGCGGGCGCTGACGGAGGAGCTGGCAGACGAGGGAGCCTCGATGGACCGAAGGCCGGATATCGTCTGCTCGCAGGTGGCGAGAGCCGCATCGAGCCGTTCCGTCGTGGTGGAGCCGTCGCGGGCGGCGGCGTTGAGATCTCGCGCCACGGAAGTCGCCGCGTCCTTGTCGACCTTGACGACGCTACGTACGTACTGGGTGACGCTGGCATCCGCGCCAGAGTAGTCGAAGGCGGACACCTCGTCATCGATGAGCGACGAGTATGGTGCAAGGTTCAGGTCGAGTGCCGCCGCAGGCGTGAGGGTCTGTGAGGCGGAGTCGTTCTGCTCGCTCAGCCCCTCGGTGTTCTGGGTGGTGGGTGTCCCGCCGTACGACTCGGTGTGGCTGGTCTCCGAGCTGGTCATGTTGCCGATTTCGCTAATCGCATACGGTACGAGCACCGAGAAGAACCCGAGGATGGCGGAGAGGACGAGTCCGAGCACCGCGACGCCGACGGCGAAGATCACGTATGCCGCAGGTCCTGAGCTTGAGTTGTCGGGCGAGGTGGTTGCGCTTGCGCTTTCGATGACGGGCTGGGCGAGGGGCGTACCCTGCTGGGTCGGGTGGTTGTCATAGTAGTCAGGCATAGTGCCTCCCATACGCATCGTATTAGTGTCCATGGTACCCAATGACCGGTCTGAGATTCGTGGGGGTATCGATCCTCTAGAGGTGCTCCGCCTGGAAGAGCTGATCCCACATCGTCCCTATGGAGCGCACGAGCCCGTCATCGGCGGGAAGCCAGCGCACGTCGAGGAGGTCCTTCGGGGAGAGCCAGCGAAGTGCGGCGTGCTCCAGCGCGTGTGGGACGCTACCCTCTGCGAGCGTGCATACGAAGCAGTCCATGCTCAGGTGAAAGTCCGGGCAGTCATACTCCACGGTATCGAGATACCACATGAGCTGGAGCTTTGCGCCAAGCTCTTCGGATATCTCCCTCCTGAGGGCCTCTTCGGGCGTCTCCCCCCGCTCGACCTTTCCACCAGGGAACTCCCAGAACCCGCTCTGCTCCCCGTTCGCGCGCATCGCTGCGAGGATTCCGTCCCTGCCTCGGATGATCGCGGCGACGACATGCCTGGTCTCCATGGGTACCTCCCTCTGCGTCGGCGTCCCTATCGGTTCTCCATCCTGACGATGGCATACGCGGTCCCGGTCTGCGACACGAGCTCGATGTCGCTGCCGTTCTCCGTCGCGTGGACGCGTGGCAAGATCACGTCGCCGAGAAGGGCCATCGAGCGGTACTGGACCGTGAGCCTTCCAAGGTCGACGCTACGTCCCAGCTCGGAAAGGGCATCGATTGCCATGAGCACGTACTGGGCGTTGTTCACATGGCGATTCGTGTCGAGGTGCTGCTCGGATACCATGACGGGGGAGGTCTCCTCGAAGGGGCCCGTGACCGTCAGGTGTTTTGGCATAGCGCGCATCTCGCAGCGTGCCTCGCCCGAGACGTAGACGAGCTGCGAATCGGGAATCCGTATCATGTGTCGCTCCTCGAGGTCGAAGAGGACCCACTGCGAGTCGGCGGTCACGAGGCGTTCGCCGTCGGCCGAATCCATCGCGAAGTTACGGAGAGCCTGGTAGCCGTGCATGCCATAGGCCCAGGTCGCCGTTCGCACGGTGTCGCAGAAATGGGGGAGACGGCTGACCTCGATCTGCCAGGTGGTGAGCACCCAGCCCATGTGGTGCTCGTTGAGGTAGTCGAGCCCTACGCCGAGCGACTCGGACTGAAAGGTCGAGCAGTCCTGCAGGTAGTTCATCATCGCAACGAGCGAGAGGTCACCGTTCTCGTCGCATTCGCTGTACCTGACCCTGTCGTCGAAGTGATACATGGTGCCCCCGCAACCTGACCCTGATTCAAAACACAACGATTGCAGATTACCAGCATCCGGGCTCGCACGCACGAAAAAGCACGATGCCTACGCGAAGGCTGCAGGTCAATCCCATCTCGTCCCAGCCGGTTGTGACGGACTGCCGATTCGTGGGCGGACTCGCCCTCCGCATGCTGCGACATGCACCATAATCTTCGTATACGGGAGAGGTCGCACGTGGGCTTCGGGCAAGGGGCGAATGACATCCGTGCGGCGTGGAGATGGGGGAGCTATGGACAGTATCAGGTTTGCGACCATCGGCAGGAGCGGCATCACCGAGCGCTTCCTCGAGGCGCTTGCGGAGACCGAGGACGTGGAGTACGTCGGCACCTACTCCCGTGACGAGAAGTCGGCGCGCGACTTTGGGTCTCGGTACGGTGCGCGACTCTTCTTCGACGATCTCGCTGTGCTCGCCGCGTCGGATGAGGTCGATGCCGTCTACATCGCCACACCCAACGGTCTCCATGCGAGCCAGGCCATGACCCTCGCCCGCGCCGGAAAGCACGTCATGGTGGAGAAGGCCTTCTCCTCGTGCGAGCGAGAGGCCGTCGAGGTCTTCTCCGTGGCGCACGAGCAGGGTGTCGTTGCCATGGAGGCCATGCGCAACCTTCATGTCCCCTCGTTCGACCGCATTCGCGAGGCCCTTCCCAGGCTGGGCCCCGTTCGTCTTGCGACCTTCCGATTCTCCAAGGTCACGTCTCGCATGGCACGGCTTCGCCAGGGCGAGCGGCTCAACGTCTTCGATCCACGCTTCTCGGAAGGTGCCCTCATGGACATCGGGGTCTATTGCGTGGAGCCTGCCGTGGCACTCTTCGGCCGTCCTGCCCGTGTGCTTTCGGCCGCCGTCACGACTCGCGTGCCTGGCTGTAGCGCAGGCGATCCCTATGACACCATCGACCTTGCCGGCGAGGCGCTTCTCGACTACGGCGACAAGGTGGTGAACCTCTCGTACGGCAAGATGTCCGATGACATGGTCTCTTCCCAGATTGAGGGCGAGGAGGCCACGATCGTGTGGGATCAGACGTCCTGTCCCGTCAACGTGCGCATCTTCGTACACGAGGACAAGGGGATGGTCTATCGGATGAGCAGTGGCGAGGGCGAACCCATCTTCGCGGACGTCCCGGAGAAGGATATGGTATGCGAGATCGCCACGTTCGCCGCTGCGATACGCGGAGACGAGGCTGCGGTCGGGAAGGTTGCCACCCTCGAGCGCACCACGCTCGACTCCCTCCATGTGATGGATGAGATTCGCTCGCAGACCGGCGTGCGATTCCCCGCCGATGACGCGCTCTAGCAGGTGTCAATTTTGTAGCCCGGCATCGATGTGCCCGCCGTTTGTATAGAATGGCGGGCACTGTGCCTACGAAGGAGGACATACTCTCGGCCTTTCATGCCGCGCTTCCCGTGATGCTCGGCTATCTGGCCATCGGCCTACCCTGCGGCATCATGGAGAGCAAGGTGGGGTTCTCGCCGTTCATGTCCCTCCTGTTCTCGATGACGTTCTACTCGGGTGCCGGCCAGTTCATGATCCCCTCCATGTGGCTTGCGGGTGCACCGCTCTACTCGGTCATCGCCAGCGTCTCCTTTGTCAACACTCGGCAGATGCTCTATTCGGCCGCGTTCTCGCCGTACTTCTCCGACGTGGGCAAGCCCCTGGCGTTCTTCTTCTCCGCCACCGTGACCGACGAGAGCTTTGGCGTGAGCCTCGACAAGTTCGTGACGGACGGGACGTGGACGCCGAGAAGGGCGCTCCTCGTCAACCTCATGAGCATGACGTCGTGGACGATCGCCAACGCCGTGGGCACGGCGGCCGGGCCCATGCTCAACCTCCCCTTGGCCGTGACGTCGTTTGCCATGACCTCGATCTTCGTCTGCCTTCTTGTGGGTCAACCGCTCAATCGTACGACGGCCATCGTCATCTGCGTCGCCTTTGTGGGCGTCTTGGCATGCAAGCTCGTAGGGCTCTCAGGTCCTGCCATCCTGCTCGGTGCCCTCGCGGGTGTCTTTGCCGGCATGGCCTATGAAGTGGCGATCGGACGATGAGCCTGCAGGACTTTCTCGTCCTCTACGCATCGGTCCTGGCCAGCATGATCGCCTGTCGGTGCATCCCGCTCTTCGTGCTCAAGGGACGCGAGCTTTCGCCGCGGCTCTCGCAGGCGCTCGGGCTCATTCCTGCGGCGTCGTTTGCCGCCCTCGTCGCAAACGACCTCATCAACCCCTCAGCCTTCGTGGCCAATCCGCTCCAGGCAACGGTTCCTTTCGTTGCGGCGGCAGTCGTGGTCGTCGTGGCCCGCAAGACGGGCTCCCTCATCTGGTGCGCCATCGTGGGTATGGTTGCCTATGCGCTGCTCATGATGTTTTTCTAGGCAAACCGTCCGCTGGCTGTCAGAATCGCGGATAGGGGATGTCATCCACGGGAAACCTCGGCGTGTGTCCGATGTCTTTTCTGTGATAGCGGCTCATGGAGTCGACGATGACGTTCACGGCCCCGGGAATGACGCGCGCGTCATAGCCGTTGACGCCAGGGCTGCACGACTCCCCGTCGACCTCGAGGGGAATGACCTTGGCGGTCCGTACGGTGACCTTCTGGCCGCGAAAGCACTCGACGTGCGGGCGTCCCAACGACTTTCCGGTCTTGTCCACGAGACCCACGAGGAGCGGACGCAGCACCTGGACCGCGTCGGAGGTCTCGATGACGATGACCTCTATCTCGCCGTCATCCATGCGACTGTCGGGGACGATCTCGATGTCACCCTGGATCATGGCGTTGTCGGCCACGAGGCAGGTGATGCCATCGCGCTCGTAGCGCTCCCCATCGACGTCGATGACGAAGCGGATGACATCGGGACGCGGGTTGGCGATTGCTGCCGCGAAGTAGGCCGCCTCGCCCATGACCATCTTGTTGGGAGTGGCTGCTGCCATGATCTGCGCGTCGAAGCCCGTGCCGGCCATGAGCGCAAATCCGCGTTTGAGGTGCTCACCATGCTCGTCGAGCCACGAGATCTCACCGAGGTCGACCGAGGCCGTCTCCCCGGACCTGCATGCGCGGGCGAGTGCCGCGGGTTCGGGGGCGTCACCGAGGTTGGAGAAGAAGAGGTTCGCGGTGCCTGAGGGGAAGATGCATATCGGTATCTCCGTGCCCCTGAGGGCATAGAGCAGGCTCGTCACGGTGCCGTCACCGCCAGAGATGACCACGAGGTCGTAGTCCCGGGCATTCGCCACCAGCTCGGATGCGGAGAAGTCCTCGTCGGTCATGAGAAAGGTGCAGCTGTCCCCGGGGTGCAGCAGTGCGCGCTCGAATTCGAAGATGGCGTCAGAGCCGAACCCGGACTTTGGATTGTGAATGATGAGGGTGCGCATATGGGGTCTCCCAATGGGATGCGTGATGGTCTGCGGGTAGTATCATGTACGGGCCATAGGCACGTCCTCTTTCGTACCCATGTGTCCGATGATATCCAATCCAAGCCGAGCTGCGGAAACACGGAGCATTTGTGTACATATCCACCACTGATGGTCTTTCTGCGTTCTGTCAACGCATCTCAAACGCGCGCGTCATCGCCGTCGACACCGAGTTCCTGAGGGAGAAGACCTACTATCCGAGACTCTGTCTCATCCAGGTGGGTACGAGAGACGAGATCGCGGCCATAGACCCCGTCCTCGTGGAGGACCTTTCGCCACTGGCGGCCATCCTCTCCGACGAGCGTTCGACGAAGGTCTTCCATGCTTGCACGCAGGACCTCGAGGTGATTCTCGAGGGCATGGGATGCCCCTGCGCCCCCGTCTTTGACACGCAGGTCGCTGCGGCCTTCTTGGGCATGCGCCAGCAGGTGAGCTATGGTGCGCTCGTCGAGGAGTTCGAAGGCGTCCGTCTCCCCAAGGCAGAGTCGCTCACAGACTGGTCAAAGCGCCCCCTCGACCCTGAGCAGCTTGTCTATGCCGAGGATGACGTGCGCTACCTCCCCTCCATCTACGAGAAGATGATATCGAGCCTCGTCGAGCAGGATCGTCTCGCGTGGGTCATGCCCGAGATGGATGCGCTCTGCGACCCAGGGAAGGTTCGCAGAGACCCGCGCGAGGCCTACCTCAAGCTCAAGCGTGCGAGCTCTCTTACCAGAAGGCAGCTCTCCGTTGCGCGCGAGGTCTGCGCTTGGAGGGAGGAGTCTGCGGCGGCGCGTGATCTCCCGCGCAAGTGGGTCGTATCCGATGAGGTGATCGTGGAGATCTGCAAGCGGATGCCCGCCTCAGTTGATCGCCTGCGCAGGATTCGTGGCACGGAGCAGATTTCCGACCGCGACGGTGCGCGCATCGTACGTGCCGTCGAAGCCGGAACGTCCGTCTCTCCGGACATGTTTCCCAAGGTCGAGCACCATGCCCGTCCCTCTGGTGACGTCGAGGGAGTCGTCGACCTCATGTATGCGATGCTTCGCGTGACCTCCGAGAAGACCGGCATCGCGGCACAGCTCATCGCCACCCGAGACGACCTCGTCGATTTCGTCTCCGACCGCACGTCATCACGTCTTACCACGGGCTGGCGCCACGACCTCGTGGGACGTCAGCTCGAGAGCCTGCTTGCGGGTGAGGTGGGCCTTACCGTGAAGAACGGACATATCGAGGTACTCTAGCGCCACCCGTCGCAAGGCGCAGGGAATGGTGCGTCGTTTGTGTCCGCCGTGTCGCGTAGAATATCCTGCGAGGGCGACTAACGCTTTGGGTACAAACCCATCACTGCAACCTCACCGATTGGAGCGCAAGATGTACTACGGCATCGGCTATGGATTCGATACGATGTATCTCGTCGTGATTGGCATCTCCCTTCTGCTGGGCGTTGGTACCCAAAGCTACATCAAGCATACGTATTCGAAGTGGTCCAAGGTGGATGCCTCGTTCAGGGGCACGGGTGCCGATGTGGCGCGCCGCATGCTCGACGAGGGTGGTGCTGGCGCGGTGGGCATCACCCGTGTCGCCGGGTCCCTTACCGACTACTACGATCCGAGGGACAACAACCTCCATCTCTCCGAGGACAACTATGCACGGGGGTCGGTCGCGTCGGTTGCGGTCGCATGCCACGAGGCTGGCCATGCGGTGCAGACCGCTCGAGGATACGTGCCCATCAAGATTCGCTCGGCGCTCGTTCCCGTGGTCAACTTCGCATCCAGCGCATGGTTCGTCATCCTCATCATCGGCACGTCGTTGAGCTTCATGGGTCTCGTCCGGTTCGCGCTCATCCTGTACGCTGCCACGATCGTCTTCCAGCTGGTCACCCTTCCGGTCGAGATCAACGCATCGCGCCGTGCGGTCGCCTATCTCTCGGCACAGGGCTCATCCATCGACCAGGAGGGAGCCAAGCAGGTGCTCACCGCCGCCGCGCTCACCTATGTGGCGGCTGCGCTTGCCTCGCTGCTCCAGTTCCTGTACCTGCTGGCTCGTACCCAGAGGGACTAGCCGTGGCGCTTGGGGAGGGCATGGAGGTCCTATCCGTTTCCGAGGCCCTGTCACTCGTGGGTGGCGTGGTCAAGAAGCTGCCGCGTCTGGTCATCGAGGGTGAGGTCTCGGGTTCCAAGCCACCAAAGGGGCCCCGCGGGCATCTCTACTTCGACGTGAAGGATGACGGGGCTTCCATGCCCGTGACCATCTGGGGCGGGCGTGACAAGCTCGACTTTCAGTTGCGGGACGGCATGAAGGTCCGTCTCATCGGGTGTTTCCAGGTGTATGAACCCTGGGGAAGGCTCTCGTTCATCGCGGACACCGCCGAACCCGCTGGAGAAGGCCTGCTGCGCGCGCAGGTCGCCGCACTCGCCCGAAGGCTCCAGAGCGAGGGACTCATGGACGAAAGTCGAAAGCGTCCCATCCCGAGGTTCTGCTCGCGTGTCGCGGTCGTCACCTCCTTCTCGGGAAGCGTCATCGATGACGTCAAGAGAACGTTGGCAAGAAGAAATCCCCTCGTGGCACTCGACGTCGTCAACTGCAGCGTACAGGGTGCCGGCGCCCCTGCCACCATCATTCGCGCGCTTCGCATCGCCGCATCGTATGAGCCGGATGCCATCCTTCTCGTGCGCGGTGGAGGTTCCTTCGAGGACCTCATGTGCTTTAACGACGAGACGCTTGCGCGCGCCGTCGCGGCCTGTCCCGTACCCGTGGTCACGGGCATCGGACATGAGCCGGACACGAGCGTCTGTGACATGGTCTCCGACAAGCGTTGCTCGACTCCCACGGCTGCCGCCGAGTCGGTCGCACCGGCTATCGACGAGATAGAGAGCGCGATGATCCAGCGCGAGGAGCGGCTTGCGGCTGCGCTCTCTGCCACCCTTGATGTTGCGGGCAGGGGGGTTGACGCGCTGTCGGGCGGCATCGTGCGCGCGATGCGTGTCGAGCTTTCAAGGAGGGCGTATTTTGTCGAGTCCATGGGACGGCGACGGTGCCTCACCGAGCCGAGGGGCATCCTCGTGGATCGGGCGGGTGCGCTCAATGTGACGGAGCAGCGCCTCATCGACGCCATCCCCAAGACGGTGCGGCACTGCCACATGGATGTGGAGTCGCTTGCCCGGTCTCTTGCGGCTGCGGGAAGCCATATCACTCCCCAGCGCGCAACGCACATCGAGGGTCTGGCCGGTCGGGTCGGGAAGGCCGAGACACACGTGCTCTTGGGTCTCGACTCGAGAACCGCTGCCTATGCGGCGGGTCTCGACGCCCTGTCGCCGCTCAGGGTGCTCTCGCGCGGGTACGCCATCGCCTGGGATGCCGGTGGGCACGTGATCGTCGATGCCTCGCAGGTGGAGATCGGCAGCGACATCCGTGTTCGTCTCGGCAGGGGAGCGATGGGTGCCGTCGTGAGTTCCGTGGCCGAGGACGAACAAGCAGGCTAGCGGCTGCGTGCAGCCGAGGAGAGGACGTGTCATGGCAGACGAGAAGTATCGAAACGTTGACGAGCTGACCTTCAAGGAGGCCTCCGTCGAGCTCGAGCAGATCGTTCGGGCGCTCGAGGGCGGTAGTCTCGAACTGGAGGACTCGCTCGAGCGGTATGCCCGTGGCGTGGATATTCTGAAGAGCCTTCGCGCGCGTCTCGCCGACGCCGAGCAGAAGGTGCGCGTTCTCGAACAGGAGGCAGGGACCCAGGAGCTCACCGACACCACGTCGGCGCCCTCGACGGCCTTCGTCAACGAGTAGCTCGAAGAGAGGGACACATATGTCGGACTGTATCTTCTGCAAGATCGCCAACGGCGAGATTCCTACCGATCTCCTCTATGAGGACGACGAGGTCGTCGCCTTTCGCGACCTTAACCCCGTCGCCCCCACGCACGTGCTCGTGGTGCCCAAGCGCCATTACGTCGACATCGCCGACGGGGTGCCGGGATCCACGGTCGAGGCGATGATTCGCGCGGCAAACCTCATCGTCGAGAGGGAGGGGATTCGTGTGTCAGGGTTTCGCTACGTCATGAACGCGGGTGCCGATGCCGGTCAGGCGGTCAACCACCTGCACCTGCATGTCCTCGGAGGGACTCGTCTCAGGAACGACTTCGGAAAGAGGGAGTAGCCATGGAGTCTAGGGTCCAGGGTGCCGCAGACCGCCATAGTCGCGGCTACAACTGCGCACAGGCGGTCGCCTGCACCTATGCTGACCTCGTGGGTCTCTCCGAGGAGGACGTGTTTCGCCTCTCGTTTGGGCTTGGCCTGGGAATGGGCGGCATGGAGGGCACCTGCGGAGCGCTTTCCGGCGCCTGTCTCCTCACCGCCATCTCCACGCACGGAGAGGGTGGCAAGGCGGCCACCTATGCCGTCTCGCGCAGGCTCGTGGAGCGCTTTCGCGAGGAGGTCGGTGCCACGCGGTGCCGGGACATCAAGGGTGTGGATACCGGCGTCGTGCTCTGCCCCTGCCACGAGTGCGTCGTTCGCGCCGCGCGCATCGTCGAGGAGGTCCTTCTCGCCGAGAAGGCCGTCTAACTTGTCGTCTGGACGTCCGCGTGAAACCCGCACGCCAGCCGTGGGGGTATGATTGCATGCGGTAACCGTGTTCCCGTGAGAGGAGTCCCATGAACGTACTGGTCATCAATGCTGGCAGCTCATCGCTCAAGTATCAGTTGCTCGACACCACCTCAAACAAGGTCTATGCCAAGGGCAACTGCGAGCGTATCGGAATCGACGGCTCGTTTGTCGGCCACGAGGAGAACGGTGGCCAGAAGCAGAAGCTCGAGGTTGCGCTTCCTGATCACAAGACCGCCATCAAGTATGTCTTCCAGATTCTCGGTGACGCTGGCTTCGACAACGACAAGATTCAGGGCATCGGTCACCGCGTCGTTCAGGGAGGCTGGTACTTCCCCGAGTCGAAGATCGTAACCGACGAGACGCTCGGTTGGGTTCGTGAGGTCGCTCCGCTTGCGCCGCTCCACAACTATGCCGAGGCAGACGTCATCGAGATCTGCCGGAACATGTTCCCGTCCATCGGCAACGTCATCGTCGCCGACACCTCCTTCCACTACAACATCCCCGAGAAGGCCTATCGCTACGCGCTCCCGCGTGACGTGGTCGACAAGTTGCACATTCGCAAGTATGGTGCCCATGGCACCTCACACCGCTTCATCTGGCGGGCGACGGACAAGTTTACCGGTGGTCACACCCACAGGCTTGTGAGCTGTCACCTCGGTTCCGGCGCCTCCCTTGCCGCCATCAAGGATGGCAAGGACATGGACACCACCATGGGTCTCACGCCGCTCGACGGACTCATCATGGGGACGCGGTGCGGCAGCATCGATCCTGCCACCGTCTGCTACCTGCAGCGCGTTGGTGGCTATAGCATCGATGAGGTCGACACCATGATGAACAAGCAGTCTGGCTTGCTCGCCCTCTCTGGCATTTCCTCTGACTCTCGCGACATCGAGCTTGGTGCCGATGACGGCGACAGGAACTGTAGGATGGCGCTTGAGATGTTCTACTATCGCACCTCCCAGCTCGTCATGGAGATGGCCCAGGCGATGCATGGCTTTGACGCCATGGCCTTCTCCGCCGGCATCGGCGAGAACTCGTCCGTGATGCGTGCGGGTGTGGTCAAGGAGCTTGCATGGATGGGTGTCAAGATCGATGGGAAGAAGAACGACGCCCGATCGAGCGAGATTCGTGATATCTCCGCGCCTGACTCGAAGATTCGGGTCCTTGTCGTTCCGACCAACGAGGAGCTTATGATCGCACTCGACGTCGAGGCGTTGTTGAGTAAGTAAGTAACTGCGTTTGACGACGCCTTGTGAGAATGTCTGACCTGGAGAAGATACCTGTCACCTTCTCCAGGTCAGATGGGTTAGAACGGCCGAATGTCGAAGGAGTAGCGGCCTGTCTCATTGGGTTGAAGTATGGTGGTTCCGCGCTTGTCCTCGAATACGTCGGACTCGTCGCGTGCGGTTGCGCATCCGCGCCACGGCTCGATGGCCACGAAGGGTGCGTCGAGGGCGGCCGTCCAGATGCCGAGATAGTCAAAGCCCGCAAAGTCGAGCGTGACACCATGGCCAGAATGTGGACCGACGAGCGTGATCGTACGGTCGGGGACATCGAGGAGCGTGATGGTGAGCAGGTGGGCGATGAGCTCGTGCGAGAGCGGGAGCACGTCAGCGTCATCCACCACGAGGGTTGTGGTGCCAAAGTCGGCGATGCCGGCGTCATCTATGGCTGGGGTGTAGGCCGTCCAGGGACGTGCGAACCTGAACTCGTATTCGTCGAACGTCTCGTCGCTTCCGGGGATAGGGATGTTGAAGGCCGGATGCCCGCCAAGCGTGAACGGGAGCGTGACACTGCCCGTGTTGGTCACTACGAAGGTCTGCGTGAGACCTCTATCGCTCAGTGCATACGTCATGTCGAGTTCGAAGTCATAGGGGAAGGAGGCACGGGTCTCGTCGCTCGATGCGAAGCGGAACGTGACGGCATCCTCGGAGGCGGATGCGACCTCATGGTCGTAGAGGCGAGCGATGCCATGGCGCTTGAGTCGCACGTCTCCTTGGGCAGAGGTCGCGAAGTCGTTGCGAAGGCAGCCCACGATGGGGAAGAGGACCGGCGCGCGACGCGACCACCAACGCTTGTCCCCCTGCCAGAGATACTCACCACCGTCGAGCTTGAGACTCATGAGCTGGGCGCCCATGGAGTCGATCGTGGCTTCGAGGTCCTCGTGCCTGATGGTGACCATGCTCATGGAGTCTCCCTGCTCGCAGTGTTCTTTTGCCCACGACCTGCGTATGGGCGTTTCGAACGAACAAATGAACCGAATTCCTAGTATGGGACGTTTGCCCGAGTTGAGTGTGAACAAGCCCCGTGAGATTGTAAACTTTTTAGGTGAACAGCGTTATGTCATAAATAATTGGGTATTTAGAAGAGGTTCAAATGGGTTTGGTGACGTTCGATTACCCAGGAGGTCAGCAATGATCATCGAGGAGCTTGCAAGGTACGGAATCGCACATACGGACGAGAAGACGATCGTCGATGGCTCGCCTGCCAAGCTTGTCGAGATGGCGCTCTCCCACAAGGAGGGCATCCTCACCAGTACCGGCTGCCTTGCGGTGACGACAGGTGCCTATACCGGGCGTTCCCCCCATGACCGTTTCATCGTGGACACGCCTGACGTGCACGACAGGATCGCCTGGGGCTCCGTTAACGTGCCGTTCTCCGAGGAAGCCTATGGGCGCATCAAGGAGGAGGTCATCTCCTACCTCTCCGAGCGCAGGCTCTACCTGGTCCACGGCATTGCCGGAGCTGATCGTCACTTCTCGCGCAAGATTCTCGCAATCTGCGAGATGGCGAGTCAGGCACTCTTCGTCCGTCAGATGCTTGTACGTCCGACGGAGAAGGAGCTCGAGGGCTTCGATACCGCCGACTTCGTCGTGATGGCGGCGCCAAACCTCAAGCTCAGCCCCAAGATCCACGGTACCAACTCCGAGGCTGCCGTCCTCATCAACTTCAAGGAGCGCATCGTCCTCGTCGTCGGCACCCAGTATTCTGGTGAGATCAAGAAATCCATCTTCTCAGTTATGAACTACCTGCTGCCTGTAGAGGATGACGTTCTCACCATGCACTGCTCTTGCAACATGAACCCGCGTTCCCATGGCACGACGGTCTTCTTCGGCCTCTCCGGCACCGGTAAGACCACGCTTTCCGCCGCAGAGGATCGCATGCTCATCGGCGATGACGAGCATGGCTGGTCCCAGAAGTCGGTCTTCAATATCGAGGGTGGGTGCTACGCGAAGACCATCAACATCAAACGCGAGACCGAACCGCAGATCTGGGATGCCATTCGCTTTGGCTCGATGTGCGAAAACGTCATGATTGACCCTGCCACCCGCATTGCGGACTACGACGACGACTCCCTCACCGAGAACGGTCGCGTTGCATATCCCGTGGAGTTCATCGACAACGCGGTGGTCAAGGGACGTGCCAAGCGCACGCCTGACGTCGTCATCTTCCTCACGGCCGATGCCTTCGGCGTGCTTCCTCCCATCTCCAAGCTCGACGAGAACGCGGCCATGTACCACTTCATGACCGGCTTCACCTCAAAGGTCGCTGGTACCGAGCGTGGCATCAAGGAGCCTCAGCCCACGTTCTCCTCGCTCTTCGGCGAGCCGTTCATGCCGCTTGACCCGATGGTCTACGCAGAGATGCTCGGGGATCGCATCCTCATGGGTGGCACCCGTGTCTATCTCGTCAACACCGGTTGGACCGGTGGTCCCTACGGCACGGGCTCGCGCATCAAGCTCTCCTATACGCGCAAGATGGTCGAGGCCGCGCAGTCGGGCATCATCGACGACGGCGAGTTCGTGCGCGACGTCCGCTTCAACCTCGATGTGCCCACGAGCTGCCCTGGCGTGCCCTCCGAACTCCTCAACGCACGTAATACCTGGGAGGACCGCGGCGGGTACGATGCCACCGCGGAGAAGCTCGCAAAGATGTTCGAGGACAATGCCGCGAAGCGCCTGCAGTCGATGACCGACGAGGTCCGTTCCGCCGGTCCGCATCCCCTGAGCTAGGCAGGCGCACGGCGTCTCTGCGTCTGGTAAGAAACGACATGCGGCCCCGCATCAATGTCATGGTGCGGGGCCGTATCGGTCCGCGTGTGTGGTTTGGTCCTTCGCAGACGTCCTCATGATGAAAAAGAAGGCCCCTGGACCGAGTCCAGAGGCCCCGAGCTGCGACGCGTGTCGTACTTACTTGGCGGAAGCGATCTGCGCCTGGACCGCGGTGATGGCGACGACGCCTACGATGTCCTCGGCAGAGCAGCCGCGCGAGAGGTCGTTGACGGGCTTGGCGATGCCCTGAAGGATGGGGCCGTACGCCTCGGCGCATGCAAAGCGCTGGACGAGCTTGTAGCCGATGTTGCCCGCCTCGAGATCGGGGAAGATGAGAATGTTGGCGTTGCCGGCGACCTTCGAGTCGGGTGCCTTGAGCTTGGCCACAGACTTGACGAGTGCCGCGTCAAGCTGGAGGTCGCCATCGAGAGCGAGCTCGGGAGCCTTCTCGTTGGCGAGCCTGGTTGCCTCCTGGACCTTGGTGGGCACGTCACCCTTGGCAGAACCCATGGTGGAGAAGGAAAGCATGGCCACCTTGGGCTCCTCGCTCATGAGCGACCTCCAGGTCTCAGCCGAGGCGATGGCGATCTCGGAGAGCTCGTCAGCGGTGGGGTTGATGTTAAGGCCGCAGTCCGCAAAGAGAAGCGCGCCGTCCTCGCCGTACTCGGCCTCATCGGTGCACATGATGAAGAAGGCGGAGACGAGCTTGGTGCCCGGGGCGGTCTTCAGAATCTGGAGCGCGGGACGCAGGGTGTTGGCGGTGGAGTGGCATGCACCAGAGACGAGGCCGTCGGCGTCACCCATCTTGACCATCATGGTGGCGAAGTAGGTGTTGTCATTCATCTGCTCGCGTGCCTGCTCGAGGGTCACGCCCTTCTTTGCGCGGAGCTCGGCGAACTTCTGGGCGTAGGTCTCGCGCTTGTCAGAGGTCTTCGGGTCGATGACGGTGACGCCTGGAACGTCTATGGCGGCAGGGTCACCAAGGATGATGAGGTCGGCAAGGCCCTCTCCGACGATCTGCCTGGCGGCGGCGATGGTACGTGGGTCATCGCCTTCGGGCAGGACGACGGTCTTCTTGTCTGCCTTGGCGGCGGACTTCATGCGATCCAGGAAATCACTCATTGAAAGACTCCTCCATCTTACGTTTCTTTGATTCGTGCAGAGATGCCATTTGTGCCTGTTGGCTGGGTGTTCTCTTGCCCGGACACCCATTATAGGGGTGCGTGCTAGAATCGACCCCGAAATCGTGCGCGCCGCTCAATGCACGCACATCTCTGTCGTGGACGGGCGCTGGCTCCCGTGAGTTTCCCACCATATGGATTGAAAGGGTTTCCATGAGCATTGAGAATGGTCTGCCCGCGGGTTTTTGCCCCGATTGCTACGACGCCATCGTCGTCGGTGCGGGATACGCGGGCGCCGTCTGCGCAAGGAGTCTTGCGGAGTCATGCGGCATGAAGGTCGCCGTCCTCGAAAGGCGCGACCACATCGGGGGCAACGCCTACGATTACATCGATGACGCGGGCGTACTCATCCACAAGTACGGTCCGCACATCTACCACACCTTCAACGACCGCGTGGACCAGTACCTCTCTCGCTTCACCGACTGGACGAACTACCAGCACAAGGTGCTCGCCAACGTCCATGGCACGCTTATGCCGGTGCCCTTCAACCACACCTCGCTCAAACTTGCCTTTGGCGAGGAGAAGGGCGAGCGACTCTACCAGAAGCTCGTCGCGACCTTTGGGGAAAACAAGAAGGTCCCCATCATGGAGCTGCGCGAGAAGAACGACCTCGAGCTCTCCGAAGTCGCCGACTACGTGTATGAGAACGTCTTTCTGCACTATACGATGAAGCAGTGGGGCAAGACCCCGGATGACATCGATCCCGCCGTCATGGGTCGTGTGCCGGTCTTCGTGGGCGATGACGACCGCTACTTCCCGCAGGCCCCGCACCAGGGCATGCCCAAGATCTCCTTCACCGACCTCTTCGAGCACATGCTCAACCACGATCTCGTCTCGGTCTTCCTTGGCGTCGACGCGCGTGACATCCTTAGCGTAGGCGACTCCGCCGTCACGGTCTGTGGCAGGCCCTACGGTGGCGAGGTCATCTATACGGGTGCCCTCGACGAGCTCTTTGGGTTCGATCTCGGCGCCCTGCCGTATCGTACCGTCGACATGGTCTTCGAGACGCTCGACAAGGACCAGTTCCAGCCCGTCGGCACCGTCAACTACACGGTTTCCGAGAACTTCACGCGCATCACCGAGTTCAAGAACATGACAGGCCAGGTGGTAGCCGGCAAGACGACGATTCTGCGCGAGTATTCCAGGACCTACATCCCTGGTGTGGGGGAAACCCCGTACTACGTCATCAACGAGCCCGAGAATGTCGAGCTCTACAAGCTCTACCGCAAGCGCGTCGAGGGTATTCTCAGCTTCCACTGCGTGGGACGCCTCGCCGAGTACCGCTACTATGACATGGACGGAGTCGTTGCCTCGGCCCTCGATCTCTCCGACGAGATCATCGCCGCCCACAACTAGCCTCCCCAGGGGTCTTTGATGGACCCCTTCCCTGATCCGCGAGAGGAACCCCGCGATGGACAAGACCATTACCTTTGGCATACCCTGCTACAACTCTGCCGACTACATGGATACGTGCATCACATCGATCCTCGCCGGCTCGGACTACGCCGAGGACATCCAGATCGTCATCGTTGACGATGGTTCCCAGAAGGATGACACGCCCGCCAAGGCCGACGAGTGGGCGAGACGCTATCCGGCGATCATCAAGGCGGTGCATCAGGAGAACGGCGGTCATGGCATCGCGGTCATGAAAGCCCTCGCCAATGCTGACGGCGTCTATTTCAAGAATATCGATTCCGATGACTGGGTGGATGCCGGTGCGCTCAAGGTGCTGCTCGGCCAGCTCCGTGCGTTTGTCGCCGGAGACGAGCGCGTGGACCTCGTGATCACGAACTACGTCTACGAGCACGTCGAGGACGGCAAGCGCAACGTCGTTGACTATCGTCGTGTGCTTCCTGTGGGGAGGGTCTTCGGATGGGACGAGATTCGCCACTTCAAGAAGACGCAGTATCTGCTCATGCATGCGCTCACGTACCGCGTCGACACGCTGCGGTCGGCGAACCTCCAGATGCCCGCCCATACCTTCTACGTGGACAACATCTATGCCTACGTGCCGTTCCCACGCTGCAAGTCGCTCTACTACCTCGACGTCGACCTCTACCGCTACTTCATCGGACGGGAGGACCAGTCGGTCAACGAGAAGGTTCTCACCAAGCGCGTCAACCACTACTGGCGCGTCGCGCGTGTGATGATGGAGGCCTACCACATCTATGACGACGTGGACTCCCTGGAGCTCCGCACCTACATGATGGGCTACTTCACCATCATCATGGCGATCTGCTCGGTGTTCTCGAAGCTCTCCGACAGGCCGGACGCCGAAGACCAGCTCGATGGCCTCTGGACCGACCTCAAGGCCTACGACCGGCGCATGTTCTGGCGCGCACGCGAAGGCATCATCGGCTTTGCGACAAACCTACCAGGCAAGACGGGCGACGACATCACGATTCTGATCTATCGCATGGCACAGAAGTTGGTCAAGTTCAACTAGGCTGGCAAAGGACCTGCGGTCTGCGACTATCCGAGGTCGCAGGCGGCCACGTAGCCATACGCCGTCCTCGCCTGAAGAGCCGCATCCGCTATGGCGCGTTCCAGCGCCCTCGTGGCGAGCGCGGCAACGACGTCTGGCATCGCATCGACCTGGCTGGTGGCCATCACGAATATCGCATCACCGTCATTCGTGGTGTGCGTCGGGTGGATGGCGTGCGCGTAGGCGTCGGCGGCCATCTGTGCCACCTTCGTGGCCTGTGCCTTCGTGAGTCTTGCGTTCGTCACGATGCAGCTGATGGTGGTGTTGGTGCGCTGAAGGGGCATGCGCGCCTGCGTGGTGATGAGGGCGTCGGTGCTGCTTGCGAGCCTCGTCCCGTCCGGGGTGCGCAGGCCTGCTATCGCGATGCCCGTGTCGGGGTCCACGATGTCGCCGCAGGCGTTCACCGCGGCGATGGCCCCGCAGACGAGCCCTCCCGCCTCCTCGACGTCCTCGCCGAGGCCGGACTTCATGGCGAGCTGTGGCCCCCCGAGTTTACCGACCGTGCAGCCAGTGCCGGCGCCTACGTTTCCGCGTGCGAGAGGTGCCCCTGTGCCTTCCAGGGCGGTTCTTGCGGCGCTTGCGCCATCCTCTGCCGTGGGTCTCGTCGACGCGCTGCCGCAGGCAAGGTCGAAGACGCAGGCCCCTGAGACGATCGGCACGCGGCCGACCCCTACGTCGAGGCCGATGCCGTGGCGCTCGAGCTCGTCCGCCACGCCACACGAGGCGGAGAGTCCATAGGCGCTCCCTCCCGAGAGAACGACGGCATTGAGGATCTGAACGGTCTCCTCGGGACGAAGCAGGTCCGTCTCGCGGGTGGCAGGGGCGCCTCCGCGCACGTCGACGGCACCAGTGGCACCGTCGGGGCAGATGATGACCGTGCAACCGGTTCCTGCCTCGACGTTTGTCGCATGGGCTGCGAAAATGCCAGGAATCTGGGTGATGCTCTCAATGTCTGCCATGTTGCCTCCCTAGGGTCCCGACGACGACGCCAGGGCCGACCATCCGGTCTACCTCACGGACGAGCCTGGCCACGGGCAGGCCGACCACATTGAAGTAGTCACCCCGAATGCCACGTACCAGCAGTCCACCCCTGCCTTGAATGCCATAGGCGCCAGCCTTGTCGAGAGGCTCGCCCGATGCGGCATAGGCTCGTATCTCCTTGTTCGTCAGGGGATAGAACTCCACGTCGGTCGTCTCCACGAACGAGGTCGCCATGATGACGTCTGCCGTGGGGGAGAGGTGCATGACACATGCGCCCGACGAGACGTGATGCACCTTCCCCGAAAGGCTTTCGAGCATGCGTACCGCATCCTCCTCGTCCACGGGCTTTCCGAGCACGTTGCCCTCGTCGGTCCAGACGATGGTATCTGCCGCCACGAGCACGTCATCATCCGTGTGGCCTTCGAGGAGCAGACGCGTTGCCTCGGCCTTCTGTTGCGCGAGGCGCCTCACGAGAGGCTCGGGCCTCTCGTCTGGCATGCGTGCCTCGTTGATGTCGGCGGGAAGAACCCTGAGCGAGAAGCCCGCCTCCTCGAGGAGCTCCCTACGTCGTGGTGATTGTGATGCGAGAATCATGAGAGCTCCGAGACGTCATCGTAGTGTGGTGGGATTCACGAGCGTTCTTCATGGCAATGGGAGAGCCGCCGAGACGGCTCTCCCATTGTACGTTGACGGCATTTCGTGTGCTACTCGATTGTTATCGCCGAGACCGGGCAGTTGTCGGCAGCCTCTTGGGCGTCGTCCTCGCACTCCTCGGGAATGTCGTCCTCGATTGCCTCGGCCACGTCATCGTCATTGATAGTGAACACGTCCCCGCAGATGCCCTCGCAGGCACCGCATCCTATGCAGTCATCGTTGACGAAAGCCTTCATGCTGGTGTCCTTTCCGTACGGTCTGGGCTCCCTGCCCATGCACGCGTTTCTTTGTACGACTACGACCCACGTATACACCAACGACTTCTCGTACGGCTGCGAAAAGCGGGCAAATGGCAAAGATGGACCGCAAAGCCTGTGAGGGGTGTCATGGCACGTGGACTCACAACGCGGGATTCTTTAGCTCGTACGAAGGATGATAGAGTCCCGTCGGCGCATAGAACTCATCCCCGACATACGTGAATCCCAGCTTTGTCAGGACCCTCTTCGAGGCTGCGTTTCTTGGGTTATGACCTGCGAACAGCCTTCTTACCTTCAGATCCGAGAAGGCATATTCGACAACCGCCCCTGCGGCCTCCGTCGCGTAGCCATGTCCCCAGAATTCCGGTCGTATGTGAAAACCAAGCTCGTAGGTATCCCTGCCATGGGGTCTCAGTCCGCAGCAGCCGATGAAATCGCCTGACTCCAGGCCAAAGAGGGGCCAATACTGCACATGATGCCTTTTACCGTTATCGATCTCGCTGTCCAGACGCTCTGCGATGTCCTCCTTGCTGAACTTTCCGCTGGCGCAGAGGTACTGCGTCACGCGTGCGTTTCCCCATAGCTGCTCCGCAAGTCCCGCATCGTCCGGATTCCAGTTCGAAAACCCCATCCGTTGCGTTTTCAGAAAACACGCTCTCATCAGAGAATCACCCATATTCCTCGATATGCCCTAGTCCTTGGACAACAATGTGACAGTCTCAACGTGGAAGGTCTGCGGGAAGAGGTCCACGGGCGTGATGAGCGTGGGCCGGAAGCTTCCCATGTCGACGAAGCGCGCAAGATCGCGAGCCAACGTGGCCGGATCGCAGGAGACGTAGGCGATCGAGCGTGCCGGCTGATCGGAGAGGCAGCGCACCACGTCCTCGGCGAGACCCGCCCGCGGTGGGTCGACCACGATCAGGTCCGCATCGGTATCCGGAAACTCGCGCTTCGCGTCACCACCCACGGCATCCACGTTGTCAAGGCCGGCAGACTCGAGGTTGCGACGGAGGTCGCGCACTGCGGGACCGTATGACTCCACGGCCGAGACGAAGCTCGCCCGTCTCGCAAGGGGAAGCGTGAACGTGCCGGCGCCGCAGTAGAGGTCCATCGCCTCGTCCTCCTCGCCAGGCCTCAGGGCATCCATCACAAGCTCGACGAGCTTCTCGGCGCCCAAGGTGTTGACCTGGAAGAACGAGGGTGCCGAGACGCGCATGCGTTCTGACCCCACGATCTCGCCCCAGCTTCCGCTCCCAAAGAGCGCCTCGACGCCCGCGATGCGACGGGCTTTGGCGGGACCCTTCTCCATCACGCGAACGATCGACGTGGCCTTGGTGGAGTCGGAGATGATCTTGGCAGCGTGCGCGCGAGGAAAACCGCCTGGTGCACCCCAGAGGGAAACCTCAAGTTCGCGCGTGCGCGTGGACGCGCGTATTCCGATGCGCTCGAACTCGAGGTCGCATGAGCCCGCCAGGTAGGACACTGCCCCCGCGACCGACTTCACGGCACCCGCATAGGCCTTGTCGAGGAGCATGCACGAGCTTACCTTGACGACGCCGGCACCCTCCGGAGCATGCATTCCCACCACGGGCCTTCCGGCGTGACGGGAGAACGCGAGCTCCACCTTGTTGCGGTAACCCCAGGGAGCACTGGGCGAGATGCATGCCGCCACGAGCCGCTCCGACTCCTCGGCAGGGAAGTGGCCGATGCGTGTGAGCGCGTCGATGACGCCGGCACGCTTGGCGGCGGCTTGGGTGGGGTAGGCCATCTGTGCCCACGGACAGCCTCCGCAGAGGGAGGCGTAGGGGCAGCGCGGCATGACCCGGTCTGCGGATGCGTCGATGACATCGACGACATGTCCCTTGGAGAAGGAGGAGCCGTCGGAGTCTATGGACACGAGCGCCACGTCACCGGGGACGCCGCCCCTTACGAAGACGGTTTTCCCCTCGGGGGTGTGCGCGATGGCGTCGGGGCCATAGCTCATCCGCTCCACGGAGAGTTCGAGCGTAGTCTTGTCAGGCATGTGTCTCCTACTTGCCGGTGAAAAGCGTGCGGATGCCGCGTCCGATGAGCGACAGGGCCGTGGAGAGCCTGCCGTGCCGCTTGGGCGCGGTCTCTGGTGGCATCTCCTGTGCGCGTGACGTCTCCGCGGCACGGGCCGGGATGGGGCCGGCCACCTCGGTGGGGGCAGTTCGTGTCCCCGCCGCTGGCGTCTCGTGGTCTGCGGGAGGCTCCGACATGATGGGGGCGCGGTTCCCGTCCGCTGCGTACGTCGCGATAGCTGGGGCGGAGATGAGCTTCTTGAGCTCGTCTCTGGAGATGTCAGGAAGGATCCTCGAGACGGGAGTGAGCCGGACCGTCTCGGCACCGGAGTGTGCGCGCTTGTAGGCGATGGCGAGGAGAACCTCCTGGCTGTTTACGCGTGGCGCCGCCGGGTCGGAGATGACGGGCCCCCAGGTCCCCTCGAAGTTGAGCTCACGTGCCTTGACGTTGTCGGCAAGCTGCAGGTTTATAAAGGTCGTGACGAGCGAGCGACAGGTCGGGTCGGTCACGGGGAAGGCGATCTCCACGCGACGCTCGGTATTGCGCGTCATCATGTCGGCACTCGAGAGGTAGATCGTATCGGCATCGATGCCAAAGGCGTAGACGCGCGCGTGCTCGAGAAAGCGGCCCACGATCCCGCGCACCACGAGGCCATCGGTCCTGCCAGGTACATTGGCCCTGATGCAGCAGATGCCGCGGACGATCATGAGGACCTTCACGCCCGCCTCGCTCGCCTCCGAGAGCTTGTCGATGACGTCTCGGTCGGTAAGGGAGTTCATCTTGAGGAAGACCTGGGCCGGCCGGCCCGCGCGCGCTCGTCCGATCTCGCGGTCGAGACCGTGCATGACGAGCGGCTTGAGACCCATGGGTGCCACACCGATGTACTTGTAGGTGCCGCGGAGGTTGCCGAGCGAGAGGTTGCGGAAGAACGTGTTGCCATCCTCGCCGATTCCACGGTCGGCGGTCATAAGCAGGAAGTCGGAGTAGAGGCGAGCCGTCTTCTCGTTGAAGTTGCCCGTGCCAAGGCAGGTCAGGCGACTGATCTCGCCACCGTCGTGATAGGTGATCTGGCAGATCTTGGAATGGCACTTGAAGCCCTCTGAGCCATAGATGACGGTGCAGCCGGCATCTTCGAGGCGTTCGGCCCAGGCGATGTTGTTCTCCTCGTCAAAGCGGGCGCGAAGCTCCATGAGGACGGTCACCTCCCTGCCCGCCTCGGCTGCCATGATGAGGCTCTCGCAGAGATGCGAGCGCTTTGCCACGCGGTAGAGGGTGATCTTGATCGAGATGCACGCGTCATCCGCGGATGCCTCGCGCACGAGCCTCAGGAAGGGCTCCATGCTCTCGTACGGGTACACGAGGAGCACGTCGTGGTTCTCGACCTGGGGCCGAAGGGGTCTCGTCATCTTGACCATGGGCGAGGCCTGGGGTTCGAAG